>JACCDV010214439.1_pt1 | contig 13623 bp, 11 predicted proteins | sample 7446131 | NCBI WGS metagenome assembly JACCDV01 (sample SAMN15323448, study PRJNA562643) | freshwater metagenome | isolation source: river surface water | place: USA:Blue River Watershed | collected 2017-08-17 | reverse complement strand
CTCGTCGAGCACTTCGACCTGCTGCGCGCCGACGTGCGCGCGCATCCACGCGATGTCCTTGGCGGCGTTCGAGGCGTTGAGGCAGATCAGGAACTCTTCCGCGGCCAGGCGGTAGACGATGAGGTCGTCGACGCAGCCGCCGTCGGGCTGGCACATCACCGTGTAGCGGGCCATCCCGACCTTGATCGTGGACATCTCGTTGGTCATGATGCCGTCGAGGAAGGCGGCGGCGTCGCGCCCGCGGACGCGGGCTTCGCCCATGTGGGAGACGTCGAAGAGGCCGGCCGCGTGGCGGACCGCCAGGTGTTCCTCGATGATGCCCGAGTATTGCACCGGCATCTCCCAGCCGGCGAAGGGCACGATGCGTCCGCCGAGTTCGACGTGCAGGGCGTGGAGGGGCGTACGGGAGAGCGTGGCCGACATAGGCCGTCCAAGGTGCGGCCGCGGACGAACCTTCCAACAAAAAAGCCCGGCCGAACGGCCGGGCTTTCCGGGGCGGACGGGAGTCCGGCTCAGAGTTCGAGTTCCTTGCGGAGCTCGGCGAGGGCCGCCTTGAACTCTTCTTCCGTGATGACCTTGGTGCGGCGCTTGGTCTCGAGGAGGGCGTAGCGCGAGCTGAACTCGGAGTACTTGAGCGCGGCGGCGCGGGCCTTGGCTTCGGCGGCGGCCTTGTTGGCCTCGGCGAGCTTGGCTTCGGCGGCGAGGCGCTCGTCGGCGACGGCTTTCTCGGCGGCCTTGGCGGCTTCGGCCATCTTGGCTTCGGCGGCCTGACGTTCCCAGGCGACGGCCTTTACCGCAGCCTTGGCGGCTTCGGCCATCTTGGCTTCGGCGGCCGCGTTGGCCTCGGCGAGCTTCGCCTGCAGCTGCTTCACTTCGTCGTTGGCCTGCTCGAGCGCCTTGGCGGCTTCGGCCTTGGCGGCTTCACCGGCTTTGGCGAGGGCTTCGTTGGCCTTGGCGGCGACGGCCTTCTGGTCTTCGAGGGCTTTCTGGATTTCGGCGAGGGAATGGCTCGCGGCGGCCTTGGCTTCGCTCTCGGTCAGGCTGGCGCGGCGGCTGAGTTCGTCGGCGCGGGCGTTGAGGGCCTGGATGGCGGCGTTGGAGTTGGCCTGGGCGTCCTTGAGGGCCTTCACTTCGAGGGCGTAGGCCTGCTCGAGCTGGACCAGACGATCGTCGGAGACCTTGGCGGGGGCGCTGGCCTGCGCCACGTTGGTGCGGGCGGCGGCGACCTTCGCGTCGACGCCGGCGAGGGCGGCCTGGCGGGCTTCGATGGTCTTGAGGGATTTTTCGGCGTTGGCGCGGGCGGTCGCGGCTTCGGCTTCGGCCTGCGCGAGGGCGATCTCGGCTTCGGCGAGACGGGCCTTGGCGACGTCGTCCTGATTCTTGGCGGCCTTGGCGGCGGCGATCTTCTGGTTGATCTCGGTCAGGCGCGCGTTGGCGGCGGCCTCACGGGCGGCGAGGGTGGCCTGGATCTTGGCGGCGGCTTCCTGGGTGGCGGCGATGTCGGCCTGCAGTTCCTGCTTGGCGGCGGCTTCTTCGCCGAGGGCCTTCTTGGCCAGCTGCTTGAATTCCGGGTTGTCGGCCGGCGGGACGGTGGCTTCGCCGGCGGCGGGCACCTTGGAGAGATTCACCTTCACGGTGGCGGGGAAGCCGTATTCGATGCCTTCGCTCGTGGTGATCAGGCGGGGCTTGAGTTCGGAGGTCTCGGTGATGAAGCCACCCTTGCCGACCTGCAGCTCGTAGTTCTTCGTGCGGTCGAGTTTGAGCGTCGTCGGCGTCCGGCCGACGGCCTTGCCGTTGAGGCGCACCGCCGCGGAAGGCGGGTTCGACGAAACGGTCACGGAGTCGAGGTTGGCCGCGTCCGGGGAGGATTTGCAGCCGGCGAGCGCGACGCCGAGAGCGAGGAGGGAGACGGGGAGACGCATGATACGAAGCTTGGGGTGACTGGATTGCGTGCAGAATCAGCCCAGTTTCAACCCCTAATCGCTGGCCGCACGGAGGGTTGACACCTCGGGCCCGGGAACAACCCTGTCCGACAAGGGAATTCGGCCAGCATAGCTCAGTTGGTAGAGCAGCCGCCTTGTAAGCGGCAGGTCGTCGGTTCAAGCCCGACTGCTGGCTCCATCCCCCGCGTCCGACGGCTGACTTAACGCTGCGGATCCGCCGGCCGGCCTTGGCGGAGGGCGTCGGCCATCCGTACCACCGGCCGGATGGCCGCCACGTCGTGGACCCGGACCATCGAGCAGCCTTGGGCGATACCCCAGACGGCGGTCGCGGCATCGCCGGCGCCACGTCGGAGCGGGTCGGGTTCGTCGAGGACCTGGCCAAGGGTCGATTTGCGGCTGGTGCCAAGCAGGACAGGGTAGCCGAGGGCGGCGATTTTAGACAGGTCGCGGACGAGGCTCAGGTTCTGAGCGTGGGTCTTGCCAAAGCCGAAGCCCGGGTCGGTCCAGAGCTGATGAGCGGGTATCCCGGCGCCGAGCGCCAGCTTCAGGGAGCCGCGTAGATCTGCGATGATTTCAGGCCAAAAGTCCTGATAATCGGCCTGTCGCCGGCGATGCATGAGGATCAGCGGACAGCGCAGCCGGGCGCAGACGACGGCCATCGGGGAAGCTTCACCGGCGGCTTCGAAGCGGGCGCCTTCGACATCGTTGACCAGATCGGCTCCGGCCTCGATGCCCGCCTCGGCGACCGCGGCCTTATAGGTATCCACGGACAAGGCCGCCTGCGGGAAGGCGCGGCGCAGGGCTTTGATCGCGGGGATCAGGCGGGCGGATTCCTCCTGGGCTGACACCGGGGTCGCGCCCGGCCGGGTCGATTCCGCGCCCAGGTCGAGCACGTCGGCGCCGGCGGCCAAGAGGCTTTCGGCCCGGCGCAGCACCGCATCGGGGTCCGGCAGCTGGCCGCCGTCGGAAAACGAATCCGGGGTCACGTTCATGATGCCCATCACCAAGGTCCGGCGACGCCAGTCGGGCAGGGGGGTTCCGTGAGGGCTGATCCAGGACATCGGTCTGGGGGTTAAAGTCCTTTCCGGGCGGGGCAACCATCAAGGAGGAAGCCATGAACACCCATTCCGGACAGCTATTAGCCCATTTGATGGGGGTTAAGAAATTATAAACAATTACCAATCAATGTTTTATGAATTATATTGGCTCAATCCGCCATTTAGCCGACTGGAAACCATCAAAAACCCCTGCTGGGGCTTGCAAATGGAAGCATTTTTACGGATTTTTCGGCATTCGAATCTCTGCTTCCATGTCATCTCGCTTTCTTAGTCGGGTGGGTATCTTCGCCGCCCTCGTCCTGGCCTTCGTCATGGCCGGCTGCTCCAAGGCTGACCTGACCGTCCGTCAGTCGACCATGGATCCGAAGGGTCCGGTCGCCCAGGTCCAGTTCGACGTCTTCATGGCGACCGTATGGCTCGTCATCGTCCTCTTCGCCGTCGTCGGCGGCCTGCTCGTCTACGCCGTCATCCGTTACCGCGCGCGTCCCGGTGACGAGCTCAAGCCGGCCATCGTCGAAGAAGGCCACGGCAATCCCCTGATCGAAATCGGCCTCATCACCGCGTCCATCGGCGCGCTCGTGATCATCGCCGTCCCGACCCTCAGCGCCATCTGGTACACCGATGACGTCCCGGTCGAAGCCATCCCGGCCTCGAAGCTTTCCGCCTGGTATCCGCGCGCGCAGGGCGGCGTCGAGCACTACGCCCAGTCCGTCGCCGACCAGGTCCTCGAGGTCGACGTGATCGGCAAGCAGTGGTGGTTCCGTTTCGAATACCCGCAGCTCGGCCTCACCAATGACGCCAAGCACTCCGTCCCGAACGAGCTCGTCATCCCCAAGGGCAAGGCCGTCCGCATCAATCTCCGCTCCGAAGACGTCATCCACTCCTTCTGGGTGCCCAAGATCGCCGGCAAGGTCGACCTCATGCCCGGCCGCAAGAACCACATGTGGATCCAGGCCGACCAGACCGGCCACTACTACGGCCAGTGCGCCGAGTTCTGCGGCGATTCGCACGCCTACATGCTCTTCCGCGTCGAAGTCGTCGAGCCCGAGGAATTCGCCAAGTGGGTCGCCAAGCAGAAGGCTCCCGCTGCGCCCGTCGCCGCCGGCACGAAGGCCGAGCAGGGCAAGGCGCTGTTCGCCGCCAAGAGCTGCGTCATGTGCCACAACGTCGGCGGCCATTTCGGCGCCGGCGCCTTCGGCCCCGACCTCACGCACGTCGCCTCGCGCAAGTCCCTCGCCGGCGCCTGGCTCGACAACCGCGATCCCGCCGCCCAGCGCGCGCTCGAAGCCAAGACCGGCAACACCGAGGACTCGACGCCGGTCGACCCCGCCACCCTCAAGGCCAACCTCATCAAGTGGATCGGCTCCTCGGGCGTCGCCCACGGCGCCGACGGCGTCCCGACCAAGGACGTCAAGCCCGGCAACCGCATGCACTATTACAAGATGTTCAACGTGGCCGGCCTCCGCGAGACCAACCAGAAGTTCACCGCCGAGGAGCTCGACTGCCTCGCCGAGTACCTCCTCACCCTCAAGTAATCCTCTTTTCCTTTCACTCCAATGTCCCACGACCACCACCACGCCGCCGTCGCCTGCAAGACCGAGCTGGCCCCCGAGCGCAGCGACCTCGGGCTGTACCGTCCTGACCGGGCCACCGGCCTCGTCGACTGGCTGACGACCGTCGACCACAAGAAGATCGGCATCATGTACGGCGCGTTCGCGATGCTGTACTTCCTCATCGGCGGCGTCGAAGCCCTCGCGATCCGCACCCAGCTGGCCCGCCCGGACAACGACTTCGTCACCGCGCGCATGTACAACCAGCTGTTCACCATGCACGGCACCACGATGATCTTCCTCGGGGTCATGCCGCTCTCGGCCGCGTTCTTCAACTTCCTCGTGCCCCTGCAGGTCGGCGCCCGCGACGTCGCCTTCCCGCGCCTCAACGCCTTCTCGCTCTGGACGTTCGTCTTCGGCGCCTTCGTCCTGAACGCCTCCTGGCTGTTCGAGTTCGGCCACCTCGCCGGCTGGTTCGACGGCTTCGCCTGGCATAAGGCCCTCGTCTACACCGACTTCGCCCCGGCCAACGGCTGGTTCAGCTACGCCCCGCTCTCGGGCACCTTCGGCCAGAACGGCCAGGCCCTCCGCTTCACCGGCGTCGGCACCGACTTCTGGATCATCGGCATCCAGATCCTCGGCGTCGCCTCGCTCGCGGCCTCCTTCAACTTCATCTGCACCATCATCAACATGCGCGCCAAGGGCATGACCATGATGCGCCTCCCCGTGTTCACCTGGATGACGCTCGTCACCTCGGTGCTCATCATCCTCGCCTTCCCGGCGATCACCGTCGCGCTGATCGAGCTCATGTTCGACCGCGCCTTCGGCGCCAACTTCTTCAACCCCTCCTCCGGCGGCCAGCCCGTCCTCTGGCAGCACCTCTTCTGGATCTTCGGCCACCCCGAGGTCTACATCCTCGTCCTGCCGGCGATGGGCATCGTCTCCGAAGTCCTGCCGACCTTCACCGGCAAGTCCCTCTTCGGCTACCCCATCATCGTCTTCTCGGGCGCCGTCATCGGCTTCCTCGGCTTCGCCGTCTGGAGCCACCACATGTTCACCACCGGCCTCGGCCCCGTGCCCACCGCCGCCTTCTCGCTCCTCACGATGGCCATCGCCGTCCCGACCGGCGTGAAGATCTTCAACTGGCTCGGCACCATCTGGGGCGGCCGCATCCGCTTCACTCCCCCGATGGTCCTCGCCCTCGGCTTCATCTGGATGTTCATGTGCGGCGGTTTCTCCGGCGTCATGCACTCCTCGGCCCCCGCCGACTCCCAGCAGCAGGACAGCTACTTCGTCATCGCGCACTTCCACTACGTGCTCCTCGGCGGCGTGCTCCTCGGCCTCATGGCCGGCCTGTACTTCTGGTTCCCCAAGATCTTCGGCCGCATGCCGAACGCCCCGGTCGCCTACCTCGGTTCGGCGCTCGTCATCCTCGGCTTCAACCTCGCCTTCGGTCCGATGCACTACCTCGGCCTGGCCGGCATGCCGCGCCGCACGCACACCTACCACGCCGGCAACGGCTGGGAGACCTGGAACCTCGTCGCCACCATCGGCGCCTACGTCCTCGGCATCGGCGTCGTGATCGTCTTCGGCAACCTCGTCTGGACCGCCTTCCGCGGCAAGAAGTGCGGCAACGATCCGTGGGACGGCCGCACCCTCGAGTGGTCGCTGCCTTCGCCCGTGCCGGAGTATAACTTCGCCCAGGCTCCGGTCGTCGCCACCCGCGACGCCTTCTTCGAACACAAGCACGGCTCCAAGCGCATCGGCGCGGAGAACGACGGCGGCGAAGCCGGCGTCCACATGCCCAGCCAGTCCTGGATGCCGATGCTCGCCTCGGCCGGCTTCCTCTTCATCGGCTTCGGCATGCCGATGATGGCCATGGGCATCCCGCACGCGGGCTGGCTCGTCATCACCGGCATCGGCGTCCTCTTCCTCGGCATCTGGCTCTGGGCGCTCGAAGGCCCGGGCGGCTACATGCTCAAGACCCCGGTCGACGCCGGCAGCCCGGCCCCGGCCGAGACCGTCGCCCGCTGAGCCCGTCCTCCTCCTCACTTCCCATTCTGACCACCCATGTCTGACACCGCCGCCGCGCACGAAGCGCCCACCTCCACCGGGATCGACCACAAGAAGCTCATCATGTGGCTCTTCCTGGCTTCGGACTGCATGTTCTTCGGGACGCTCATCTCGACGCACCTGCTCTACCGCAAGCTCTTCCCCGCCGGCTTCACGGACGCCGAAGGCCACCAGCGCTTCATCCAGAACCTGTTCAACCTCGAGCTGACCTCGTTCTCGACGTTCATCCTGCTGATGTCCTCGTTCCTGATGGCGCTCGCCGTCTCGGCGATGCACAAGGGCCAGCTCAAGTCGTTCCGCCGCAACGTCCTCGGCGTGATCTTCTTCGGCCTGATCTTCCTCGGCTGCCAGGTGTACGAGTTCACGCACTGCTACCACCAGGGCCTGACCATCCAGAACAGCGTCCTCGGCTCGACCTTCTACGTCCTCACCGGCACGCACGGCACGCACGTCGCCATCGGCGTGCTCTGGCTGATCCTGCTCTACTTCTACAGCTTCACCGGGAAGCTCGGCGGCCACATGGGCGCCCTCGACGTCGAAGTCGCCGGCCTCTACTGGCACTTCGTCGACATCGTCTGGATCATCATCTTCACGGCCGTCTACCTCGTCGAATACCTCGGGCCGAACGGCATCTGGGGTTCCGGCCTCCCGGCGGTCACCCAGTAATCCCGCGCCTCTCCGACCATGTCCTCTTCCCACGAAGCCGCTCCCAGCCCCGCCTTCCTCGCCGAGGAAGTCCGTCGCTACCACCACTTCATCGTGCTGGCCCTCTGGCTGGCCGTCGTCACCGGCGCGGAGATCGTCCTGATCTTCCTCCCGCTGCCCGTCGCCGTCATCTTCACGGTCCTGGCCCTCATGTCCGCCGGCAAGTTCTTCGCCGTCATCATGTGGTTCATGCACCTGATCTACGACAAGCGCCTGCTCTTCTGGTGCTTCCTGGCCGGCCTCGTCCTGGCGTTCGCGACCTTCGCCGCGGTGCTCTGCCTCTTCGACGCCGCCCGCATCGACACCCGCTGGTTCAGCTGAAGGCGGCCCGGACCGGCTGACTCAGGCCCCCGTCGCGCGACGGGGGCCTTTTTCGTGCCCACGCTTGCGGCGGGGGCCGCCTCGGCTTCAGATGGTGGCGATGAAGATCCCCCTCCACTGGCACACGGAGCCGCTGCTGCTGCTCCTGGTCGTCGGGGCGAGCTGGGCGCACGCGCTGGCCTGCGGTCCGTACCGCGCGCGGTTCCTGCCGGGCCGCCGGGATTATCCCGTCGGGCATGCGGTGCGCTTCCATCTCGGGGTGCTCGTGGCGTACGTCGCCGTCGGATCGCCCCTCGACCAGCTCGGCGAAGGCTTCCTGTTCTCGGCGCACATGCTGCAGCACATGCTGCTCATCTACGTCGCCGCCCCGCTCCTGGTGACCGGGCTGCCGCCGGAGTTCCTGGACCGCTGGCTGCTGGAAGGGCGCCCGCGCCTCACCCGGTGCCTGGCGATCCTCACCCATCCCGTCTGCGGGGGGATGATCTTCACGCTCATCTTCTCCATCTGGCATTTCCCGGAGCTCTATGAAGCGGCGCTGCGCAGCCGGCCCCTCCACGTCGTCGAGCACTGGTCGATGTTCCTGCCGGCGATCCTGATGGTCTGGCCGCTGTTCTCGTTGTCGGCGCGCCTGCCCCGCATCGGTTACGGCCAGGCCATCTTCTATTCCTTCGCCCTGATGGTCGCGGACCTGCCGCTATGGGCCGTGCTGATCTTCGGCGATCACCCCATCTACGAGACCTACCGCCTCGCGCCGCGCGTCAACGAGCTGTCCGCGGCGGCCGACATGATCATGGGCGCGGTCATCATGAAGGGCTTCAACGAGGTCTTCGCCCTCGGCTGCATGGGCTACGCCTTCTTCGCCTGGTATCAGCGCGACCGCTGAGGCCGGCGCTCAGTGGCGGGAGGCCCGGCGGAGCAGCCACCACGCCAGCGCGACCACGACGACGTTCGGCGCCCACACGAGCAGGTCGGGGCGGAAGGCGGGATCCTTCACGTAGGAGGCCATCGAGCTCAGCAGGTAATAGCTCAGGGCGATCCCGAGCGCCATCGCCGCGTTGACGAACGTCTCCGCGCGGCCCACGCGGACGGCCAGCGGCACGGCCAGGAAGGCGAGGGAGAAGACCGAGAAGGCGCCGGCGAGATGGCTCATCAGCTGGGTCTTGGCGACCATGCGGCCGCGGGCGAGTTCGGCGGCGCCGGCGCCGGGCGGCACGTCCCAGCCTTTTTCGGCCGCGACGAGGAGTTCCGACGTGGTCAGCCAGCGGAGCTTCCGCTGGAAGTTGTCGCTGTCCTTGAAGACGCCGGCGGCGGGGAATTCCAAGGTCGAGGTCGCGGCGCTGGCGAAGGAGGAGGGCCGCGTGAAGCTTTCGTCGCCGGCCTGGCGGGTCTCCAGCTGCGCGTCGGTCAGCGTGACCCGCAGCACGCCCTCGCCGGCGGCGTTGAGCGCGCGGGCGAAACGCGCCTCGCGCGCGTGGACGGATTGCACGAGGCGTCCGCGGTCGTCGACGCGCCAGAGCCGGAAATCCCGCAGCACTTCGCCGTCCCTCTCCGTCGCGCGGATGACCATGCCGGGGAACTGGCGGTTGAGCTGGCCGGGGACGATCACCGAAGCGGGATTGTCCTTGGCGGAACCGATGAGGAGCCGGCGATACTCGGTGTTGGCGGCCGGGGCGACCTCGAGGTTGAGCCAGGCGGAGAGCAGCGCCGCGGCGCCCGCGAGGAGGAGGGCGGGGCGGGCGATGCGCCCGAGGCCGAGGCCGCAGGCTTTCATCGCGGTGAGCTCCTGCTGCGAGCCCATCCGCCCGAAGGCGAGGAGCACGCCGGTCAGGAGCCCGAGCGGCAGCGCGTACGGCAGCACGCCCGGGATCAGGAGGGCGATGAGTTCCAGGCCTTCCCAGCCGCTGACCCGGCCGGAGGCCACGGCGCCGGAGACCTGGTTCAAGACGTTGCCCGCGACCAGCACGAAGACGAACGCGCCCGTGGCGATGCCGCCGGCGACGGCGGTTTCGGTCAGGACGTGGCGGTCGAGGAGGCGCACGTCAGCATCCAAGCCGAGCCGACGTCCCAGTCCAAGGCGAAAGGCTCAGGGCGTCGCCGTCTGGTCGAGGTCGGCGGGCGGGCCTTCGCCGCGGACGCGTTCCAGTTCGCCCGCGCGGACCCAACCGGTCTTGCCCTCGGCGGTGATCACCCGGACGTGGCCGTTCAAGGGTCGGTCGACGCGGACGACGTCGCCTTCGTCCAGCCCGGACAAGGGTTCGCCGAAGCGGGTCGGGGTCAGGCGGAGCGAGACCTCCGTCCGCCGGATGACGGCCCGTTCGTCAAGCGAGCGGCCGCCCCAGATGCCGGGCAGGCACAGGCCGAGCAGCGTGAGCGCGCCGAGCCGGGCGCGGTGGTTCGCCTCGCCTGCGGTGACGCCGCGCCAACGGGGCACCACTACGCAGAGCAGGGCGGTCCAGAAGGCGGCCAAGCCGAGCAGCCACCATGCCTCCGGCGGCAGGACGGACGCATAGGCTTCGGGCCAGGTCGCGGCCGGCCGGTCGACCCCGCCGGCGCCTTGGGCGTGGCGGATCCCGGCGAGGGCCACGGGGTCCCATGGGTCGAGGCGCAGGGCGCGTTCCCAGCAGACCATCGCGCGGCCTTTGCGCCCGAGCCGCCACTCGGCGTTGCCGAGCGCGGCGAGCCTGGCGGCAGTGACGCCTTCGCCGCGCATTTCTTCCGTCCAAGCCGCCGCCGCGCCGACGAAGTCTCCTCGGGCGTAGGCGGTTTCGGCGACCGACGGGGTTTCGGCCGCGACGAGGGGCGCGAGCCAGACGAGGGAGAGCAGCCAGGCGGACCTCATAGCAGGGCGAGGGTGCGGCGGAGGAGTCCGACGGCTTCGTCGGCGCGACCGAATTCGGCCGCGTCGGCCGTGGGCGCGAAGCGCGCGCCATGCGCCCGGGAGAAGAGATCGTCGAGGAGCGTTCGGTCGACGCCGGGGAAGGCCCGCTCGACGTCGCCCTGGGTCATCGCGGCTTCCTCGGCGTCCAGCCGGGCGGCCGCCGCGACCTGCAAGCCGTGCGTCAACGCGCGGGCGAACCGCGCGGCGTCGCCCGCGCGGCGCGCGTCCGCGGCCTCGGTGAGGGCCGCGCGCAGGAGGGCGCGGGCGCGCCGGCGGCGGCGGATCTCGGGGTGCGCCGCAAGATAGGCGAAGTAGCCCGCGACGAGGGTGGCGGCGACGACGCCCACGAGCAGCACGCCATTGCCGGCCCAGAAGGCGGTCGAGCCGGTCACTTCACCGAGGGCGAGCGCGCGCACGAGCGGCTCGGCGCGGCGGGGCTGCGGCGCGGCCAGGCTCGTGAGGGTCGGCCGGGGGGCGGCGGCCGGCGCGGCGGGATCGGCCGCCACCAGGTCGACGCGCGCGGGCGCGTTGCCCGTCACCGTGACCTCGAGCGGCTCGAACGCGACGCGGCCGAAGGTCTTCGTCGCCGGGTCGAACACGCTGAAGCCGACGGCCGGCGTGCGGAGCCTCCCCGGAAGGCGGGGGACGAGCGTGTAGACGAACACCCGCTTCGTCTCGGCGTGGCGGCGGCGCTCGAAGCCCGGCAGCACGTCCCAGGTCTCGTCGCTCCGGAGCTCCGGCGGGATGATCCGGTCGAAGTTGCCCTCGCCCGCGAGGATGACGCGCAGGCGGACGGGCTCGCCGACTTCGGGCGAAGTCTTGGAGACCTGCAGGCCGTCGGCGACGAATCGTCCGATGGCCCCGTTCCAGTCCGCCGGCCGGCCGCGGGCCGGCACATGTTCGACCGTCAGCCGCCGCCGGAAAGTGAAGGGCCGGTCGCGTCCGTTGAGGTTGAACGCGCCGGGCTGGCCGGCCTGCAGCAGCATGATGCCGCTCAGGGTGATGTCGCTCACGCCGGCCTGCAGCGGCGTCAGGTCGAAGGTCGCCTGCAGGCCCCGGGCCCCGTCTTCGTCCAGCGGTTCCCGCTCGGCGGTGACGTTCAGCGAGAAGCCTTCCGCCAGGGTCTCCAGTCCGAACGCCGCCATGACCTGCTCCTCCTCGCCGCTGCGCATCCGGATGGCGCCGCGGATGAGTTCGCCGACGTAGAACGTCCGGTCGGGGAGCGCGAGTTCGGCCCGCGCGAAGGCTTCGCGGCGGTAGGTCGCCTGGGCGCTCACGATGACCCGGACTTCCGGCACCGCGATGACCTTGGTCGCGAAGCGCAGGTTGAACGCCGGGATGATATATTCGCCGGGCTGCTCGGGGGCGACGCCGGAGAAGTTGAGGGTGGCTTCGTTGGAGTCGGCGCGGAAGACCTGGCCCGAAAGCCGCAGGGCCATCCCGCGCGGCGGCCGGATGTCGCGTCCGACCTGGTTGGCGCCGCCGAGGACCACGTCGGACTCCACCTGGACCTGCAGCCGGAACGGCTGGCCCGGGGCGGCGACGCGTGGCGTGAGCTCCCAGCTGACGCGGTCTTCCGCCCGGGCGTCGAGGCCGCCGAGCGCGACGAGGCAAAGCAGGAGCAGACGACGCATCTCAGTAGTCCTTGCCTTTCTTCGCGGGGGGCGGGCCGCCGGCGTCCCCGGGCTGCTTGCCGGCCGGCATCTTGCGGTTGAATTCCTTCTTCAGGCCTTCGAGGGCGCCGCGGGCTTCCTGTTCGGTCATCTTCTGCTCGGCGCCTTCTTCGCCCTGCTTGTCGCGGCCGCCCTGGGTCTTCGGCTTCCGGCGTTCCGGGGGCACGAAATCCTCGTCGTCCGCCTCCTCGCCCTCGGCGTTCGGCGGCAGCTTGTCGTCGGGCAGGCGCTTCACCAGTTCCCGGATCACCGCGCGCAGTTCCTCCAGTTTCTTGCGCTGGGCTTCGATCGTCTCGGCCAAGGCCGCGGTCTGCCGGCGGAGGGCGCGCAGGAGTTCTTCGATGGTCTCGGCGTTGGCGAGGGCCTGGACGTCGGCGGGGTCGAGCTCATGGGCGCCGCGGAAATCGCCGAGCGCGCGCGTCCAGAGGGCGACGACCTCGCCGCGCCGGGCCACCATCGCCTCTTCCTTCGGGATCAGTTTCTTGATCGTCCGGTAGGTCTCGATGCCCCCGCCGAGCGCCGACGTCGCCGGCACGGTGTCGGGCTCGCGGCCCGCCGCTTTCGCGCGGTCGAGCAGTTCGATCTGGTCCTGCATGTCGGCGATGTCGGCGTCGGCGGCCTCGAGGTATGACCGCGCCACGGAGAGTTCGGCGACGTCGCCCGCCGTCTTCCCGCCGAGGCCGAGCTTCCCCTTGCCGAAGCGGACGTGGCCGAGGTTGTGGAGCGCCGGCGGCCGGAGTTCGTCGGCATCGCGCGCGAGCGAGGCGCGCAAGGCTTCCTCCGCGCCGGCGAGGTCGCCTTCCGCGAGGCGGCGCGTGCCGCGGTTGTGCAACGCGCGGGCGTCGAGGCCCGCGAGCGCGTCGGGGGCTTGGTCGGCCCCGTGGCCGGCGGCCGCGAGGAGGAGCAGCGGGAGCAGGAGTCTCATCGGAGGGTGCGGCGGCGGGTGGAAAGCAAGGATTCGGCCACGAGGATGACGAGCGCGAGCCCCAGGAGCCACTCTTCCCGGGGGATGCCGCGGCGGCCCGCGCCCTGCTCGTCGGTGCCCGCCTGGATCGCGAGCCGCAGGGCTTCGAGACCTTCGCCCGCCTGGCCGAGGCGGACGAAGCGGCCGCCCGTGGCTTCGGCCAGGCCGGTCAGCGTCTGCTCATCCAGCCGGCTCAGGACTTCCACGCCGTTCTCGTCCTTGAGGGTCTCGATGTCGCCGGCTTCGCCCATGACGCGGATCGGGCCGCCGGAGGGCGTGCCCACGCCGACGGCGTGCACCACCAGGCCTTTGCGCTTCAGTTCCTTGGCCTTGCCGACGCCGCCGGCGACGAGGTCTTCCCCGTCGGTCAGCACGATCAGCAGCTTGCGGTTGCGGTTGGCGTAGAAGGCCGCCTCGGCTTCCTCCAGGGCGCGGCCGAGGTCGGTGCCGCCGACCTG
>JACCDV011163782.1_pt1 | contig 13624 bp, 16 predicted proteins | sample 7446131 | NCBI WGS metagenome assembly JACCDV01 (sample SAMN15323448, study PRJNA562643) | freshwater metagenome | isolation source: river surface water | place: USA:Blue River Watershed | collected 2017-08-17 | reverse complement strand
TTCTGTAGTGATGACGCATTGCAATGAGAACATATTTTTCATGATGCATGGGGAAAGATCGGAGCATACATTGGCTTCAAGAAGAGCAGAAGTCCTCAATTTACCACCCAATTTTGTCCACTAGCCCTAAAAATCAACAATGAATCGATCGATGGGCATCTGCCGATAAAACTTCAAACCACTCAATTTTTTCTCTTTCAATGCTTCCCATAACAATTCTTCGGCGATCGTTGTTCTCTGTCGTAACTCCTTCGATGCCTCAATCATTGATTTCCGTGTACGAGTAACCTCTCCGAACTCATTCAGAACTTCACCATGCGGCCCATCGCCTTTCGTCCTAGGACGTGCCATAGACAAAACATCGTACAGAAACAAACAAAATACACAAAACATCTACATTCCCCCTCCACACCCATACAAAACCTTGCTTACAAAACAACTCACGGAAATTGTGAATGACTCAGTGTGGAGGGGGTAAGGGGGAGGCTGCTATTTCTTCACCGCTCTCCTTTCTTCTCTTCGAGCGCGTGCATTCGCTTTATTGCGGCGCTTGGTCAGTTTGCTCTTTGGCCTGCGGCTTTGGAGAGTGACTCCCTTTTTCCGGTGGTTGGATGCTCTGTTCGACATAGAACTCGCGTACTTAAGCATAGATCGCGGACTCCTCGCAAGGAAAAGACGGTACACTGTACCCCACGTCCAGCATGTGCTCTCTTAGTTCAACGGACCCTCCTTCGTCCCGCAGCGGCGGGACTTCGGACGGGCAAGTAGAACGACCCTCTCCTCAAATGTCCTTGTAGTTCAACGGATAGAACGACCCTCTCCTAAGGGGTAAATGCAGGTTCAATTCCTGCCAAGGACACCACTAAAATTGGGCGAAGGTGGAAGGGTAAATGTAGGCCTGCCCGCCGAAGGCGGGTTCAATTCCCACCGAGAGCACCATAAGCTCCCACTTGCAGTGCAATAGTGGAGACAGAGATAACGAAAGCCCTTGCACGTTGCTAATCCTTTAATGCTCCGGGAATGGCACAACACGTACGCGCACGCTTTTCTTGTCGTGTGTTGAGCACAGATACGTGCGATCAACTTGTTGTACTGTGGCATCGTCGCACTTAATCATGAAACGTTCCGGTCCACGACACTCGATCGTTTGCGTCCCATCCTCGTCATATTGCGAGCCATTAATGAAGCTAATGCTACTTCTTCCAATACTTTCCCAACACTCGAGATCAATATCGTACTTTGTTTCTGCCGCACAGCTTGTCGCTAGAAGAAGACCTATGCCAAGTACAACCACTTTTTTCACCTATTGAGTGTGCCACTTCATGAGGTCAACGCCAATATCATCTGCAGCGGTATTTTTAAAAGGTTCAATGCAGGTTCAATTCCCACCGGGGACACCATCAAGCTATTTCGCATTAATTTTTAAAAACAACCTGATCCGTTTCTTCATCCACATTACCCTTTGAAAGATTGTGGCATATCACCTGAGACTTCAGGAGTAACGACTACAACCATTTGCTCCCTAAACTCATTTGGCACCCAACTCAAAAATCTTCCAATCTCACCATCTGGACGCTGATATTGCACTTCGGACTGATCATCAACAGTGTGCACTGAGACTATCGTGCCTACTTCCACGCCCTCTGCTTGATAATGAACAGGATCGCCGTCGACAACTGTGACTGCCATAGCACCAATGTACCCCTGGTATAGATCAGGTCAACTATTTCTGACGCAGATATTGCTTCCATTATTTGAAGTAGTTCAGCTTCGTTTCGCGAAGTTCTTTTAGAGCTTTTTCAAAAAATCTATGTACTGCTCTCCATACCCCATCTTCGCGTAAAAATTCCTCGCGGCATCATTCGCAGCCACACACGCAACACTGCTGAATTCGCATCCAATACTCCGGAAGTATTTCTCAAGCGCATTCATGAGCGTATCAGCCACGCCCTTCCCTCGATACTCCTCCTTGATGAAGAAAGTATCAATGTAACCCTGTTTCGTAGGAAATTTATTGACGAAATCATGCTCTTCGAATTTCACAACACTCGCAATTCCGTAGCCGGCAATAGAACCATCGACTTCGAGAATAAATATCCGGCCCTCGGATTCCTTGGTTTTTTGAATGAAAAGTTTCACTTCCTTTTCGGCATCAAATTTTTCCTTTGGTCGGAAGCGCTTGTGAGGATCGATAACCGACATCAAATCCACAATGGATCGCGTCATTGCCACCATCTCGTCCCAGTCGGAATCACGGTACTCACGGACGCGTATGTCCATGATCAGGATTTCAACGCATACACCTCCCTCGTCTCCGTCGGGAGCGTGCTCTTCTTCAATTTCACTTCCTTTACTTCTTCCAGATCTTTGCCGCCGCAGGCCGCAAGAATTTCTCGGTACGTCTTCTCGTCCTTCATTTTGATGGGGATAACGACACGCGGATCGATCTCCTCTACGAACTTCTGCACCTTTTTCGTATCCTCTGCCGGAATCACGAGAACATCCAGATCGCCGATGACTTCTTCGTCTGCTTCGGTGAATTCGGGAATCGGAGAACTGAAAAATCCAAGACGGACTCCTTCCGCGCTCACGATGTAACTCACCTGATCCTTCTCCCCTTTCCCAATCGCTCGGATGGAAATGCCATCGTAATCGTATTCGCCCGGCCACGAGATCGTGCTTGAATCTTCCGCTTCCTGCGGCTCGGCATAGAGGATGCGCTGGTTATCGTTCGCTTTTGTCTTCCCCTCAGGAAAGAAGAGCAGGGACCCGTTCTGTGTCTGGCACTGGAGCGTCGCTCCGCCCTTGGATTGAATCGTCAGCATGGAGGTTAAGAGGAGTCGAAGTACGCAGGGAGTCTACAGGAAGATCGGCAAGCCGTTCAATCGAAGCGCCGACGGATCGGAGCTTGTATTCCAGGCGTTCGTAGCCTCGTTCGATGTACTGAACGTCGGTGATCAGGGTCTCGCCCCGCGCGCAGAGCGCCGCAAGAACCATGCCCGCGCCTGCACGGATATCGTTGCTTGTCACGGTACGGCCATGGAGCGGGGTGGGCCCGATGATCAGCGCCTCATGCGCGGTGAGCATTTCCACGTTCGCTCCCATTTTCTCGAGTTCGAAGAGGTAGCCGAATCTTCCTTCGTAGAGGCGTTCGAAAATGCGGCTCACGCCGTTTGCCTGCGTCATCGCCACTCCCATCGCAGCCTGCAAGTCCGTCGGGAATCCAGGGAAGATATTGGTTTTCACGCGGAGCGCCTGCAGCTTGGCGCCGCCGTGCACGTGGAGCATGTCGTCTTTGAACTCATGCGGCGCGCCGAGGGCATCCATCGCTTTCAAAAATGATCGAAGCTGATCACCCTGGACGCCCCGGACCCACAGATCTCCTCCGGTGAGCACTCCCGCAAGGGCGAAAAATCCGACTTCCAGATAATCCGTCGTCACGATGTGCTCGGCACTGCGGAGAGCCGCCCCCTTGATCGCAATATCGTGTGATCCGACGCCATCGATTTCCGCACCCATCGATTTTAGGAGCCGGCAGAGATCCTGTACATGGGGCTCCGCTGCGGCCATGTGAATCGTCGTCGTCCCGCGCGCGGTCGCCGCGGCAAGGAGAACATTTTCCGTCGCCGTGACGGAGAATTCCGGAAGAACGATATCTCCGCCGGTGATGGAGCCTTTCAAATGGATCGTTTCCGCATCGGAATGATCTTCCACCCCAAGCTGCAGAAGCGCATCGATGTGCGCATCAATGGGTCGTTTTCCAAGAACGCATCCTCCGGGGTAGGCAAGAATCACTTCGCCGCAGCGCGCGAGGAGCGGACCCAAAAGAAGGATGGATGCGCGGAATTTTTTGACGAGATCATGAGGGATTTTTTTGCATTCCAGATGCTCCGCACGGATTTTCAGAGTGTGATTCTCGAACGAATACTCCACACCGAGGAACGAGAAAATTTCGAGAAGCGTAAACACGTCCGCGATCTCAGGGACATTATGGAGAGTAACTTCCTCACGGCTTAAGAGTGCCGCACACATACAGGGAAGCGCCGCATTCTTGGCACCGCTGACGGTGAGTTCCCCACGTAAAGGGGTAATGCCTTGGATGCGGTAGCGGATCTCCTCAGACATTGCGGGGAGTATACCGGAACGTGCAGTATTTGAAACAAAAAAAATGCGAAAAGGGAAGGCAAAAGTGAAAAGGAAGAGGGCAAAAGAAACAGGATAAAAGCCAAAAGAATTCTCTTAAATTTTGACTTGTTCTTTTCCATTTTTCCTTTTGCCTTTTGATCTTAATTCCCAAAAGAGGAGCATACCTACTCCAAGCGAAATACAGCTATCAGCGATATTAAAGACCGGCCACCATCCGATCTGAATAAAATCCGTCACATGGCCGTCATCGAACCGGTCGATGATATTGCCGAGCGCGCCGCCGAGGATCAACCCAAAACACACCGCGTGAAATCTGTTGCGCCGGCTTTGCCATGCAAGGGTTCCAAGAAGCATCACCGCAACCGGAAGGAGAATCGTCAGAATCCACCAGGGAAGATCGATCCCGAACGCGATGCCTGCATTCTGTATCTTTTCAAACCCAAGAAATGTTCCCAGCAGAGAAATCCGCTCCAGGAGAAACCGTTCAACAACGAAGGTTGAGAGGAGCGAGCCAAGGAACGCGACAGAGCTAAAGAAGAGAAAAACTGGCATACTGGAATCCCGTGTTCCGCAAGTATGACACATTGCTGCTCGGCGTCACGATAGGACTGACGCTCTTTGGCCTCGCGATGATCGCGAGCGTCAGCGTCTTCGAAAGTTTCCAGATCACGTCGCGACTTGTGCAATCGGGCGATATGTCCGAACCGAGCAACGCTTTCTACCTGTGGAGAAATTTCTGGCATGTGATCACAGGACTTGGAATCATGGCGTTTTTTGCAACGCTCCCCTATCGCCTGTGGGAGCGTCTTGCCCTCCCGCTCTTCGTGATCAGCTTGCTCCTCCTCCTTGCGCTCTTCATTCCTGGCATCGGTGCGGATTACGGCACCTCGAGAAGCTGGCTGGATGTCGGGCCGTTCTCGCTGCAGCCATCGGAATTCGTGAAAATAGGACTCATCCTCTATCTCGCAGTGTGGCTCCAGAAACGCGAGCAATTGATTCAGACATTGGAGCAGGGATTTTTACCATTCGCGATTCTCCTCACCCTCACGACATTTCTCCTCGCGCTCCAGCCGGATCTGGGATCGGTGCTCGTTCTTTCGTGCATTGCGGTCTCCATGTTCTTCGTTGCAGGCGGCAACGTTCTGCATCTCTTCATCGGCGGCGCGCTCAGCGCGCTTCTCTCGATGCCGTTCATTCTGAGCAAGGGGTACATCCGCGCGCGGTTCCTCGCGTTCATCAATCCAAACGATCCCTCGATCATGGAAACGATCGGATTCCAAATCAACCAGGCCCTGATCGCAATCGGGAGCGGACGATTCTTCGGGCAGGGGTACGGAAAATCCGTCCAAAAATTCGGCTACCTGCCGGAAGTGCAGAGCGACATGATCTTTGCCGCCATGGGCGAGGAACTCGGGTTCTTCCGGCTCCTCATCATCCTCACGCTTTTCACCATCCTCATCGTGCGCGGCTACAGAATCGCAAGGCTTGCGCCCGATCGCTTTGGCTTGCTCGTTGCCTCCGGCATTACCTCCTGGATCGCGTTTCAATCCGTCATCAACATTGCGGTGAATCTGGCTCTGATGCCGATTACCGGACTCACGCTCCCGCTCATCAGTTACGGCGGCTCTTCCCATTGGTCGCTTCTCGCCGCGATCGGCATTTTGCTGAATATTTCCACCCGCACCACCGAAGGAACCGTGAAAGTGCGACGACGCCAGCGGAGTTCCATGGCAACGGCGATCGCGAAGCGGGTTCAGAGCATGTAATGGCCGAAGCCGCGTAGCGGTGGAGACCATGAGCGAGTGCGGCAGCACGAGTCGAATGGTATGATCAATTCAATCGAAAAAATTTCCCATGCACTCCAAGGTTCGTATTCTCTTCTGCGGCGGCGGCTCGGTCGGGCATCTGGCGCCGAGCATCGCGATACTCGACGCGGTGAAAGAGAGAGTAAAGGATGCAGAGGGGCTCTTTGTCTGTTCGATCAAAAAAGATGATAGAAAATTTTTACGATCCCAGGGGGTGCGTTCCGTTCCTCTCGTCGCTCCCCGGACGAATACGCTTCTCCGCCTGTTCCTCTTTCCGTTTCTCTTTCTCCTCGGATCGATCGAGGCATTCTTCATTATTCTTTTTTTCCGGCCGACCGTGATTTTTGCAAAAGGCGGATATGTTTCCGTGCCGATCTGTGTCGTGGGGTGGTTTCTGTTTCGACCGATCGTGCTCCACGAGTCCGACCGGATGATGGGGCGGGCAAATACGGCGCTCCTTCGTTTTGCCAGGCACCTCTGTATCGGCGCGCCGCAGAAAGAGCTCGCGAATGTGGATGTGCTGACGAGGAGACGGCTCCACGTCCATGCCACGGGAAATCCTATCCGTAAGAAACTTTTGCGAGGCACGAGAGATGGGGGAATCCGCGTCACAAAATTTTCCGGCAAGAGGCCCGTGCTCCTCGTGATGGGGGGAAGCCAGGGAGCGCAGGCTTTGAACGAAGCAGTCTGGGGAAACTTGGAGGCTCTCGTCACGCTGGCCGATATCATCCACATCACGGGCCGCGGCAAATTGCGACAGGATATGACGCACGGACGGTACATGCAGCGCGAAGTCCTCACGGAAGAACTGGAACACATCTATGCACTCGCCGATGTCGTCGTCAGCCGCGCGGGAGCGGGCGCAATTGCGGAACTTTCGGCAACAAAGAAAGCGACGATCCTTGTCCCGCTGCCCGATGACGTGCAAAAGCACCAAGGGGAGAACGCGCGATTTTTAAAGCAGGCGAATGCCGTCATCGTCCTCGATCAGGCAACATTAAAGAGCACGTTGCCGAAAACCGTACAGGATCTTTTACATGATGATGGAAAACGAACGGAGCTCGGTAAAAGACTCCATGCTTTTGCCGATCCCGACGCAGCAGAACGTATTTCGAACATCTTGATTGCAGTGTCTCGAAAGGAGGCGTAGGGTTTGCCCTCGTATGCGCTCGATCGTCCTCGCTCTCTCGCTCGCACTCATTCTTCTGAGTGCCTGCTCCAGTGCCACACCTCCTTCCACCGATACCGATATGAATTCTTCCTCTCCTGCAGGCATGGAGCTCCTTTCCGGCAAGCACACCGTGATCTTAAAAACTTCGCTCGGCGATATCACCGTGGAACTCGACGCCGATGTCGCGCCGAAGACCGTGACAAGCTTCATCAAGCACGCGCAGGAAGGGTATTACGACGATCTCACGTTCCACCGCGTCATCAAGGACTTTATGGTCCAGGGCGGCGATCCGAGCGGCAATGGTTCCGGCGGCGAGAGCATCTTTGGCGCAACGTTCGAGGATGAGATCAACGCGGCAAGTTACGGCCTGGATAAGACCAAGATTTCGGATGTCGCTCCTCCGGATCAATTGTCGCAGCTCCCCGAGGAAATGCGCTCCTGGACTCTGCAGCAGTACTACGAAGCGCAGGGTTACAAGTACGACGATGAACTGGAATCTCTTCCGATGAAAAAAGGAGCAATCGCCATGGCGAACCGAGGACCGAATACGAACGGTTCTCAGTTCTTTATTATCCACGCCGTAGAAACCCCGTGGCTCGAAGGAAAGCACACCGTCTTTGGCAATGTCGTGGGAGGCATGGATGTACTGGAAAAGATCGCGAACGTAGAAGTGGGACAAAACGATGTTCCGACAGAGACTATTACGTTCACAGCGGAAGTGCAGTAACTCTTTGACGGAAAGAAAAGGAAACCATACGATGAGTCCCAATGGGAATTCTTAATACTCTCAGGTCGGTAGTGATTGGGAATGAATCTTCCGATTCAAAGCATGATAGCTCTGTTCGGGCGAGTCTCACGACGCTGACTCTGCTTTCGCTCTCCGCAATGCAGGGCGCAGCAAAGGCGCAGGATCCAGAGAAAGCATTGAAAGAACTTTTTGATCTAAAGCCGGCCCCGACAAAGGTGGAAGATTTTCCCCGAAACATTCCGAGTGTCTTTTGCGATCCCAAAAACTCAAAACTTCAGGATCACTGGAAAAAAGTGCAATCCAAACTGGAAGCGAAACTTTTGGATCCACGATCCACGGAAACAGAGCAGCATGCTGAAGACAGCGAGCTTCCTCTTGAGCAAGAGTGGCAGGAAGTGCGTCAGGACGTTGTAACGTCCGGAGTTTTGGAGGTGAATGATGATGGAGAATTCACCGGAGACTTTGAATACCCGCACGCCTATGCCGCCGCTTCCATTCGAGAGACGGAAGGTGGATGTACCGTCACTGTTGCCGTAAAGCTCTTCCAATCAAAAAGGAGAGTTGTTCTCAATGATGAGTTTGGTATAAAAAAGACTGTGGAGGAGAACTCAGAGGAGTTCGTGCACGATGGCGGCTGCATGGAGTGGCAAGTGACGGACCAGGCAGGAAAAGTCTTCCGGGGTAAAACGCAGAAAAACGGCGTAGGGATTCTGGAATGCAAAGGCGCAGTGTATCCATGCCGCGTTCAATTCCTCGAGCGGGTGGCGGAAGAGGAACCCAAGAAAGGAGAAATTAAAAAAAATGGAAACCCTCCGGGCGCAGAAGGTGAAGCAGGATTGGGGTGAGATGCTATGCTGCATCTATGCGCACCCGCTTCGCCCCCTCCCCCACCGGTTACCTCCATATCGGGAGCTTGAGGACAGCGCTCTTTTCCTATCTTCTTGCGAAGAAGCATGGCGGCGTATTTTTTTTGAGAATCGAAGACACGGATCGCGAACGACATGTGGATGATGCAACAAAGCACCTCACAAAGATGCTCGCATGGGCGGGTATTCCGCCAACAGAAGGAGTGCTGCTCGAACATGAAGAGGTGGTGCAGAAAGGAACGCACGGACCCTACGTTCAATCGGAGCGTCTGCCGATCTACAAGGAATATGTAAAAAAACTCATCGATGCGGGTCATGCATATCGCTGTTTTTGCACGAAGGAACGATTGGAAGACATGCGAAAGTCGCAGGAAGAGCGCCACATGCCGCCCATGTATGATCGCGAGTGTGTTGGAATCCCGAAAGAGGAATCCGCAGAGCGCGCGAAAAAGGAATCGCATGTCATTCGCATGCTCATCCCACGCGGAGAGAAGGTTGAATTCCGCGATCTCATCCGTGGAAAAGTGGAGTTTGCCTCAAACACGCTGGATGATCAGGTGCTTTTGAAGAGTGATGGATTCCCAACATACCATCTTGCGCACGTCGTCGATGATCATTTAATGGAAACAGATGTCGTGATCCGCGGCGAGGAGTGGCTCCCGAGCCTCCCCAAGCATCTCCTCCTCTTTAAATCATTCGGATGGAAACCGCCCGAGTACGCCCACGTCCCGCTCCTCATGAACCCCGGAGGGGGGAAGCTGAGCAAGCGGCAGGGAGATGTTTCAGTAGAGGCATTCATCGAAAAGGGGTATCTACGGGAAGCCATTCTTAACTTCATCGCCCTTCTTGGATGGAACCCCGGTACGGCGCAGGATATTTTCTCGCTCGAAGAACTCACGACACAATTTTCCATAGAGCGGGTGCACAAAGGGGGCGCAGTATTCGACACCACGAAACTCGACTGGCTACAGGGCCAGTGGATGCGGAAATTTTCTCCATCAGACTTTGCGGAGAGGATCCGACCAATCGTCGGAGCACGATATTCGGAAGCGCTGAGTGATCCTAAATTTGAGGAGAAAGCAAAACTGATCCAGGAACGGATCACGTTTTTCCCGGAAGCTCAGGATATGATGAGTTATTTTTACGAAGAACCAACCGTAACAGTCGAACTCCTTGCGAGTGAGAAGCAAAAAATTAAAAAGGAGGATCTTCCGAAAATTTTCGATATTCTCACCGATGCTCTCTCTGGAATTTCTGAAGAAGAGTGGTCACTGGAGAAAATCACTGCAACTCTTGAATCTGCGATTACATCCTCGGGATTCAAAAAGGGCCAAATCCTCTGGCCGTTGCGCGCCGCATTGACCGGGAGAGAGTATTCGCCGGGAGCGTATGAGGTGGCGGCGATTTTGGGACAAAAGAAAACACTGGAACGTCTCAATGCATATCGAATGTTGTAGGGGCGTAGCATGCTACGCCCCTACGGGTTGTGGAATGTATTCCATCCCGTGTACCATACTTCCATGTCTCTCCCGCCCGAAATCCGCGATCGTATGAAGAAGACTGGAGATGTGAAAGTGACATTAAAAACATCGCAGGGGGATCAAGCCGTGATCGAAGGAAAAACCGTGGTGCCATTCGCAACGTTTGTGAAGCTGATCCTGCAGCGAAAAGTGCAGGGGCTTATGAAGGATTGGCAGGAGGAACCAGTGATCCTCTCCTCCGATCTTCTGACAAAGATCGCAAGCGCTCCCGGCGATACCACGGAGGATAAAAGCAAAGTGATTATGACCGCATGGGTGATCGGGCTCTGTGTGGGATTTTTCCTCGCCGCTGCAGCAATCGTCTTCCTCGGAATGCTCGGCGTTGAAATCGGACAGAAGGAACTCCTCGTCGCGCTCGGGGTACTCCTCGTGATCGGCATCGCGGTCTACGGGTCTCTCCAAATTCATACCCGGAAGATGAAGGAGCAGTTTGTGGAGAAAATCGAGCACATTGCGGATATGTTCAGCCGATAAATCCTGTGTCATCCTGAGCGTGGCCAAAGGATCCACGCTACAATTCTTTCCCATGCTCACGATTCAGGAAAACATCCCGCTTCGTACGAAAACCACCATGCGGATCGGGGGTTCGGCCCGTTATTACGCTGAGCTTAAAACAAAAGAAGATGTGGAAGAAGCGACAAAATTTTCAAATGAAAAAGGCATTCCACTTCTCCTCCTTGGAGCAGGATCGAATACCATTTTCGCGGATGGAACGATCAATGCGCTGATCGCAAAAATCGCTGCGGAAGATGTGACAGTCCATGATTCAAAAGTAACCGTGCAGGCAGGGAAATATCTCGCCGTGCTCATCAATGAACTTGCGGAAAAAGGACTCGATCTCTCCCCTCTTACCGGCATTCCCGGCACCATCGGCGGCGCAATCTTCGGGAACGCAGGGCAGGGGTTTGGAGGAACGTGGATCGATGCATATATTGAGAATGTCGATGTGTTTATCGATGGTAGATGGAGAACGCTGTCCAAAGAGGAATGTGCATTCGCCTACCGGACGAGCGGTTTTAAGAGGATGAATGCTCCGATCATCTGGTCTTGCACTCTGAATGTTCCAAAGCGCCCGATTGAGGAAATCAAAGCAGAGGTAGAACGGCTCCTGAAGAAGCGAATCGAAACGCAGCCCCACATCAAAACCGCGGGCTCCTGCTTTCTCTCCGTGAGCAAAGAATCTCCCGCATGGAAATTGATTGATGCCGCAGGGCTGCGGGGACAAAAGATCGGTGGCGTAGAAATCTCCCAGAAGCATGCGAACTTTCTCATCAATGCGGGAAACGCAACATATGGAGATGCAAAGAAGCTCGTCGCCTTCATTCAATCGAAGATGGCAGAGCCGCTCCACGTGGAAATGCGGTTTATTGAGGAGGACGGAAATCTGGGATTTTAATGCGTGATTTTTTCGCGGAGTGTTCTGCTCGCGATTCCATTCGTCGGCATTCTTCATGGATTTTGCCTGCGATGTCACCAGCATCCAACCAAGTGTATTCCGGGATGCTTTCCACAAAAGAAGCGATAATGGGAGAAAGGAGAAGACGATCGATGATGTACCGTTCTTGGGAGATATAAAACAGGAACGTGTGTTCATCCTTGGTATAGGTGACAAAAATCATTCCTGCGTTCTTCTCTCGCACTTTCTCACAGAGTTCTGCCAAGAGTTTCTGATTCTGAGACATGGGAACGAATACTAGCAGAAACCCCTCGTGTGTTCTCTACAATACAGAGGATGTATCCATCAGTGATTTATGAGAGAATCGAAGCATGAAACGAGAGCTCCATTCCCATAAAGGTCAGAACGGCATTGTCACCATCGTCGGCGGCAGCCGCACCATGCACGGGGCGCCGACCTTCTCGGCGTTGGCAGCGGAAGCATCGGGGGTCGATTTGATTCATCCCTGCATTCCTGAGTGCCACGAGAGCGTGATTCGAAGCTTTTCCCTTAACTTCATCGCTCATACCTTCCGCGGGGACGATTTGAGTAAATCGGATGTCTCCGGCATCGAAGAGATACTGGCCAAAAGCACCGCAGCGGTGATCGGACCGGGGCTCTCCGACTACGACACGACGCAGAAGGCGGCGCAGATCTTGATCAGCGAGGCAACCATACCTTTGATCGTTGATGGCACCGCGCTGCAGCCGTGGACTTTCGACGCAGTGAAAGGAAAGACCGCCATCCTCACACCGCACATCGGAGAGCTCTCCCGCATGCAGGGGCAGGTACTGGAAAATAAATCGCATGTGGAACTGAAGGATCTAGCCTGCACCATTGCAGCGGCGCGCGGCGTGACGATCGTACTCAAGGGAGCGATAGATATCATCGCAAGCGCAAAAAGCTGCTCCGAAGTGAAAGGCGGAAACGCAGGCCTCACGAAAGGCGGTACGGGGGACGCGCTTGCAGGGCTTATTGCAGGGCTCATCGCTCAGGGAGTTGATTCCGCCGATGCCTGCATCATGGCGTCCACCATCATCAAACGCGCGGCAACGGTTCTGTATCCGGAGAAGGGATATTCATTTACCACTTTCGATGTCATTCAGCAGATTCCGCATCTCCTCCATACATACGAATAGTGGAAACATTCCGAATTTTTCAGAAATATCCAGAACTTCGCATCGGCATCTTCGGTAAAAGCGAAGATTGCAGCTCCGACGAAGAGTGTGCGGCTCAGCTTGGGTTTAAAAGAGTCGCCAAGCTCAACCAGGTTCATGGAAACATCATCCACATTGCAGAGAAGATCAACGGCATCCCCGATGGAGACGGCCTCCTCACAAAAAAACCCGATCTTTCCCTTTCCGTCCGATGGGCCGATTGTCAGGCATTCGTAATCTATGCCCCTAAGCAAAAAGTCATCGGCGTACTCCATGCGGGATGGAAAGGAATGGCGGTAAAAGCGATCACGAAGATGTACGAAGCGCTCGATACATCATTCAACATAAAACCAGAAGAAACTTTCGTCGGCATCGCACCATCGCTCTGTAAAAAATGTGCAGATTTCTCCGATCCACTTCACGAACTTCCGTCGCATCTCCATTCATTCATCGATGGAAAAAATGTTGATCTTCAGGCGGCAGCCGATCACGAACTCGATTCCCTCGGCATTCCTCAACATCAACGTGAACGGCATCCCATGTGCACACGCTGCGGGGAGGGGTATTGGAGCTGGCGCCGGGACAAAATTTCCACCGCTCGAAACCATCTTCTCATTGGATTACGTTCGTGAACTACCACCACCTTACGGTGGTGGCTTACACGAGTTTCAGCTGATGCTGTCCGGCGTCTTCCCTTCCCTGCTGCTCAATGTATTTGCGAATGACCTCCTCATTCACGCCGACTGTGGACACGA
>JACCDV010403466.1_pt1 | contig 13629 bp, 10 predicted proteins | sample 7446131 | NCBI WGS metagenome assembly JACCDV01 (sample SAMN15323448, study PRJNA562643) | freshwater metagenome | isolation source: river surface water | place: USA:Blue River Watershed | collected 2017-08-17 | reverse complement strand
TCAACGCAAAAATTATCCTTGGGAATACCTATCATTTATATTTAAGACCAGGCACTGAAGTTTTGGAAGCAGCAGGTGGTTTACATAAGTTTATGGGGTGGGATCGTCCTATTTTAACGGATAGTGGCGGCTACCAAGTATTTTCCTTGGCTAATAATAGAAAAATCAAGCCCGAAGGTGTGGTGTTTCAATCTCATATAGATGGTAGCAAGCATTTGTTTACACCGGAGAATGTGATGGATATTCAAAGAAGTATTGGTGCCGATATTATTATGGCATTTGATGAATGTCCGCCAATACCAAGTACTTATGAATACGTGCGTAAAAGCATGGACTTGACCCATACTTGGTTGGACAGATGCTTTAATAGATTGGCAGAAACGCCCTACTTATATGGGCATACGCAGAATTTATTTCCAATTGTTCAGGGAGGATTATATAAGGATTTAAGAAAAGCTTCTTGTGAATACATTGCTTCAAAAAATGCAGTGGGTAATGCCATTGGTGGATTGAGTGTAGGGGAGACGGAGGAAGAACTTTATGAATTCACTGCTTTATGTTGTGAAAACTTACCAAAAGAAAAACCACGTTATTTAATGGGTGTAGGCACGCCATGGAATCTTTTAGAGGCTATTGACCTTGGCGTAGATATGTTTGATTGTGTTATGCCTACCAGAAATGGTAGAAATGGTATGATATTCACTTCACAGGGGGTCATTAATATTAAAAACAAAAAATGGTATAAGGACTTTAGTCCAATAGATCCAGGCATTCCAAATGAAATGAGTCAGTATTATACCAAAGGGTATATCAGACATTTATTTGTAGCTGATGAAATACTAGGGTTGCAACTTGCAAGTATTCAAAACCTCTCTTTTTATCTGTGGTTGGTTGAACAAGCAAGAATACATATTATTGCCGGGGATTATAAAGCATGGAAAACGGCCATGATTCCTCAAATCAGTAAAAGATTATAAGCATTGAAAAAACTGGATTGGTACATATTAAAAAAATTCTTGGCTGTGTTTTTCTTTGCCATTTTTTTCTTTGCAGTCATTGCAGTGGTGATTGATGTGAGTGAAAAAACGGATGATTTTGTACGTTCTGGTTTGACGAGTTCCGAGATCATAAATAATTATTATGTTGGATTTATACCCCATATTATAGCACTGTTATTTCCATTGTTTGTTTTTATTGCAGTTATCTTTTTTACTTCTAAAATGGCAGGACAAACAGAGATTGTTCCAATTTTAGCGAGTGGTACTTCTTACAACAGATGGTTAAGACCTTATTGGATAGGAGGTTTATTTTTAGGGTTGGTGTTATGGATATCTAACCAATGGATTGTGCCAAAAGCAAATAATATTCGTGGCGATTTTGAAGCCACTTATATTGATGCAAACTCATCTTACAATGCCTTATTAAGAGGCTCTAACGACTATTATTTTAGAATTGATTCCTTTACATACGCAGGAATTTATGGGTACGATACTGCTTACAAAAGAGGGAGTAACTTTTTTGCTTATACTGTCAAGGGGGATCAAGTAGTATATAATATCCGAGCGGAAGCAATTATTTGGGATACCGCAAAAAAGGATTGGGAATTGTCCGAAGTTTTGGAGCGAAAAGTAACAGACAAAAAGGAACTGGTGTCATATTTGCCTAATGTCCATAAAAAATATCCTTTCAAACCAGTAGACTTGGAGAAAGATAAATATGCCAAAGACAAATTAACTACCCCACAACTTATTAAACAGATTAGGGTGGAGGCTTTAAGGGGTTCAGAGGGATTGAATGAGTTGAAAATAGAACGTTATAGACGTGATGCAACCCCAATTACAGTCTTGCTTTTAACCATGATTGGCGCTATTATTGCTGGCCGAAAAGTAAGGGGTGGAAGTGGGGCACATTTGGCGATGGGTTTTACCATTGCGGCCTTGTTTATCATCACTGATAGGTTCTCTACCATCTTCTCCACAAAGGGTAATTTACCTCCATTTATAGCGGCTTGGATACCCAACATTATTTTTGTATTTGTGGTCTATTATTTATACAAAAAAGCCCCTAAATAAGCAATTCTTAATTAACTTTGTGTCCAATTTTAAATCGTTTTTTTAACATTAATTATTGGATATATGGAAGAGATCAAAGACAGGTTTGGTGAGAAAGCAACAGTAGCTGCAAGTGAGATCAAAGAAATGCTTAAAGTGCATGGTGAAAAGAAGATTGGAGAAATCACTTTAGCGCAAGTGTATCAAGGTATGAGAGGCATGACTGGTCTTGTTACAGAGACGAGTTTATTAGATGCCCAAGAAGGTATTCGTTTCCGTGGATATTCTATTCCAGAATTACAAGCAAAATTACCAAAAGTAGAAGGTGGGGATGAGCCATTACCAGAAGGGTTATTTTACCTAATGATGATTGGTGAATTACCAACTGACAGAGATGTTAAAAAAATTACTAGCAACTGGCAAAGAAGAAGCCACGTGCCTTCGCATGTTTTTGATGTGATAGATGCATTTCCAATTAGTGCACACCCAATGACAATGTACGTTGCTGCAGTGATGGCCTTGCAAACAGAAAGTAAGTTTGCTCAAGAGTATGCAAAGGGCATGAACAAAAAAGATTACTGGCAATATACTTATGACGATTCAATGGACTTGATTGCAAGATTGCCAAGAATTGCTGCGTATATCTACAGAAGAAAATATAAGAACAACGAACATATTCATCCAAATGGTTTATTGGATTGGGCAGGTAACCTTGCCTATATGATGGGTTATGAAGATGAGAGTACAAAAGAATTGATGCGTTTATATATGACAATTCATGCAGACCATGAAGGTGGAAACGTGTCTGCGCATACAACGCATTTAGTAGGATCTGCTTTAAGTGATCCTTATTTAAGTTACGCTGCAGGTATGAATGGTCTAGCAGGTCCTTTACATGGATTAGCAAATCAGGAAGTAATCAAATGGATTTTTGAAATGCAAGAAGCAATTGGAACGGATAGTCCTTCTAAAGAGCAGATTGTTGATTATGTTCAAAAGACATTGGGTGCAGGTAAAGTGGTGCCAGGATATGGTCACGCAGTATTAAGAAAAACTGATCCTCGTTTCACAGCACAAATGGAATTTGGTAAAAAACATTTACCAAATGATAAATTAGTGAATACGGTTTGGAATATTTATGAAACTGTACCACCAATTTTGGAGTCATTAGGAAAAGTAAAAAATCCATGGCCGAATGTGGATGCACATAGTGGTGCATTGTTAGTGCATTATGGCATTGTGGAATATGAATTCTATACCGTTTTATTTGCAGTAAGTCGTGCATTAGGTGTATTGGCAAGTTTGACATGGGATCGTGCACTTGGCTTCCCATTAGAGCGTCCAAAATCTGTTACGACTGCAGCTGTAAAAGACTGGATTGACGGCGTAGGAGAAAATTTAATTTAAAATAAAATCTTGTATATAAAAAGAGCAACGATTTTTCGTTGCTCTTTTTATTGTAGGAACATTTTGAAAAAGGGGAATTAGCTCAGTTGGTAGAGCGCTTGCATGGCATGCAAGAGGTCAGCGGTTCGAACCCGCTATTCTCCACAAATATTTTTATTGTTACATGATTTGGTTTAAAAAATTTCAATTTAGATTAATTGGTTTAATATTCATTGTTTTGATGCATAAGATAGGTTTTGCTCAAATGACACCATTGAAATTAAATATAGTGGATGGTAAAAATCAATCCATTGCTTTTGCCAATATCTCCATTCAAATGATTGATAGTGCTATCTCAAAAAATCAAGTAGCAGATAGCAATGGCCAAGTAAATGTGATGTTAAAGCCAGGAAAATTGTACAAGTTTACTATAAGTGCAGTTGGCTATCAAGTTGATAATAGAACAATCAAATTTGAAAACTTAAATAGTTTAAAGATTCAACTTAAGGAATCGAATAGTCAGTTGAAAGAAGTGGTGGTGACCTCAACAAAACCTTTGATAAGACAAGAGGATGATAAATCGGTGGTGGATCCAGAACCTTTAGCAGCTGCGTCTACCAATGCCTATGAAACTATGGAAAAAATCCCAGGTATTTTCATCGACCAGGATGGTAATATTTATTTAAATGGATTATCTCCAGCAGGTATTCAAATCAACGGCAGAGAATTGAGGATGAGCGCATCTGATATGGCTACGTTGTTAAAAAGTTTACCACCAAGTTCCATTCAAAAAATTGAATTAGTAAGGACACCTTCTGCAAAATACGACGCATCTGGTGGGGGTGGGGTAGTCAATATTGTTTTAAAAAAAGGAATCAAGATTGGCTTGAATGGTTCAGTGAATACTGGAATGAATCAGGGGGTTTATGGCAATCAATTCCTTGGGCTTACATTAAACAATACTACAGATAAGTACAATTCCTATTTGAATACACAGTACAATCAAAATGATGGGTATAGTATTGTAAATACAGACCGATTTTTATCCCTAGATACCGTGTTGAAACAAACGGCAAAAACTTTGAGCCCAAATAGATCTGCTTACATTGGATTTGGCGTAGGTAGAAATTGGACAGATCGTTTTGAATTAAACTATGATGCTAGGTTGAGTGGACAATCATTTATCAATTCTACAAATAATGAATCTATATTAGAAAAAATTTCTGCAAAGAAAAATTTAAGTGCGATTGCCTCCCTGGTAGAAAATGAAGGTTCAAATTTTAATTTCAACCAATCAGTAAGGTCAAAGCTTAAATTAGATTCTTTAGGTGGTGAATGGACTGTAGATTTTTCCTATAATTTTATTCAATCCAATACAGATCAAACCTATAATAATACATTTTTTGCAGGTGGACTTGCATCCAAAGGGTCTGGTAATTTTACAAATGATAGAGATTTTCTAACCTATCAGACAGATTATAAAAAGAAGCGATTTGGAATCACTTTCGAAGCCGGTTTAAAGTCAAGCATTTTAAGTTTCCGCAATAATGCCAATTATCAAAAAGATTTAAATGGTATTATCGTCAAAGATGCTTTTAGAACAAGTGCCTATACTTTTAAAGAACAGATCAATGCAGGATATTTACAAGGTTCAAAAACCTGGGGCGCAGTGGTACTTAAAGTTGGAACTAGGATAGAGCAAACCATCATGCAGGGTAATCAAAGAATTCCTTCTGATACCTCTTTCTCACTTAACAGAACGGATGCTTTCCCTTATGTGTTTTTAAGTCGTAAATTATTTAAAATTTCTGGCTATGAAATGAGGGGTTATTTAGTGTATCGTAAAACCATTAGCAGACCTAGTTATGAGTTCTTAAATCCTTTCCCAAGATACATTGATCCTTTTTTATACGAATCAGGTAATCCAACTTTAAGGCCTCAGTTTACTTCTAATTATGAAGCGAATATAAGCGTGGACGACAAGCCCATATTTGCTTTTGGTGTGAATGAGACCAAAGATATTTTCACTAATGTACTCTACCAATCGCCAACTAATAATCAAGTTGCATATCGTACTTATGATAATCTAGGCAGAAGTAGAGAGACATATTTTAGAGGAATCGCAGTAATACCTCCTGGTAAAGCATATTTTGCAGTGGTGGGTGCCCAGTTAAACCATAATGTATACAATGGTATTTATGAAGAAAAACCAATTGTTTTTGACAAAGCCACATGGACTTTCTTTACTTTTCAATCATTGAAATTAGATAAACTGTCCACATTTACGATCAATGGATTTTGGAGAACCAATGGCCAACAACAATTTTATGAATTAGATAATTTTGGTCAATTGAATAGTTCATTGAATAGACAATTTTTGAATAAAAAATTAACCGTAACCTTATCCATGAACGATATCTTCTTTACCAATAAAAACACCTTCACCTTAAGACAAGGAAATATTTTTGCCGTTGGATTTAGAGAGAATGATTCAAGAAGATTCGGGATCAATATCCGATACAATTTTGGGGTAAAGCCAAAGGAACAAAAGTTGGATATGTTGGATGCTGATGTAAAAGTCAACTAATTAAAATAGCATTTTATTTATTTTGTAACGGCTTCAATCAGGGCATAAATACTCATCGAGCCCATCAATGCAACCACAAGCCAGCCAGCCATTTCAATCCATAATGGATATTTGTATTGTTTCAATACAGGAATTTTTCTACTCGCTATTAACATGATGGCTAATGCAAATGGCAATATAAAACCATTGATTAAGCCTGCAAAAAGTAACAATTCTTTTGGTTTCCCTATCCAGATAAATATGCATGTAGAGATTAAGATAAACCCACTTATAGCTAATCGTTCATGGTTTAAAAATGGGATATCTAATTTTTTAATAAATGAATAGGAGGTAAAGGATGCACCAATCACAGATGAGATAGCGGCACTCCATAAAACAATACCAAACACAAATAAGCCCCATCTGCCTCCTGCAGTTTCAAATACAGTGGCAGCAGGATTATTTTTATCCAAATGCACGCCTTGTGACACCACACCCACCACCGCTAAGAACAATATAAAGCGCATGAAAGAAGAGATCATAATACCCCTGCTCGCACTTTTGGTGACAAAGCCTATATGTTCAGGGCCAACCATACCAGCATCTACCAATCGATGTGCTCCAGAGAAGGTGATATAACCACCCACAGTGCCACCCACTATGGTGACAATGGCCAGTAATGAAATTTGTTCTGGCACAAAACTATGTTGCACTGCATCAAGTATCGGAGGGTTTGCTGCATACACAATTAATAAAGTCAAACTTATTTTTACGATGCCTAAAATTTTGGTGAGGCGGTCTAACATTTTTCCAATCTCATCTACCCAAAAAATAACAATGGCAATCACACCACTTAAGATGGCTCCTTTTGCAAAGCTGATTCCTGTTAATAAATTGAGTGCAAGTCCACAACCAGCAATATTGCCTATATTAAATGCAAATCCACCTATTACAATGGATAAGGATAAAAGATACCCAAGTCCTGGAAGCAATAGATTCGCAATTTCTTGGGCCCGCATTCCACTTAATGTAATGGCTCTCCAAATATTTATTTGAGCACCAAAATCAAGTAAGATAGAAACTAAAATTACAAATCCAAAACTAGTCAATAGTTGTTCTGTATAAAAGGAAGTTTGTGTTAAAAAGCCCGGTCCAATAGATGAATTGGCCATCAAAAAAGCGGCACCTAAACTTATTCCGGTGAATGATGGAACAGTTGCTTTTGAATTAGGGTTGTTTGATTTCAATCTTGTATTGTTGTAATGTATTGAATAGATTTTTTGCAATTTCAACTGCTGCTTCATGATCTCCATGAATACAAACGGTTTCTGCATTTACTGCAATCATGGTGCCGTCATCTGCTTTAAGCTCTTGATCCAACACCATGGACAATACTTGCTTTGCCGATTCAATAGGGTCTGTAATTAATGCATGGTCTATATATCTAGGTGTTAACTGTCCATTTGCTTGATATGTTCTGTCTGCAAAAACTTCTTGCACAGACCTTAAACCGATTGCTCTAGCTTCTTTAATTGTATGACTACCACTTAATCCATATAATAGGATAGACGGATCAATTGCTTGAATTGTTTGTGCTACAATCTTACTTGACAAAGCATCTTTTGCACAATCATTGTATAAGGCCCCGTGTAATTTAACATGATGGATCTTGCAGCCCATTTGGTTTGTTATCTTCTCAAATAAACTAATTTGGTCACTAATTAATTCAGCGAGTTCAACTAATGCAATAGATTGAGATAGTCGCCCAAAATTTTCTCTGTCATTGTAGCTAGGATGCGCACCTATAGCGACATTGTTTTCTAATGCTAATTCGATGGTTCTTTTTATGATATCCTCATTTCCAGCGTGGTATCCACAAGCAATATTAGCACTACTAATGAATGGCATTAATGAAGCGTCATTAAGCATGCCTTCTCCCATATCACAATTGATGTCAATGCATAAACCATGACTGGATTGATCGGTAGAGTTGATGTGCTGTTTGAACATTTGTAATGCTTAACTTAAATGGACATTGGTTATTTAGTTGCGCAAGCCTAGGTAAATCTACCAAAATTATTTGACCCAAATTCGCATAACCTCCAATGGTTTGATGATCAGCCATTAACACGATGATTTGGCCACTTGGTAGTAATTGTAATGTGCCCATCGTCACCGCACTGGAAAGGTATTCTTTTGGTGCAGATAAATCGATGGCTGGCCCATTGAATAAAAAACCCATTCGATTGGATTTTGCATCAATCGTGAATGATGCATGCATGATTTTTTGAATAGATACGGGGTCTAAATCATTCCATGCTGGTCCAGGAATGAATCTTATTTCGTGCTCATTAAATAAATTCTTTTGAACCTGTTGAATGATATTTTGCTTGAATGGATTGATTGAGATCGCTATTTCAGGAACCTTGTGAATGATAAAATGATCTCCTTTATTTAAAGTCGTTTGGAAACTACTAAAACTATTGAGCCATTTTTTACTTTCATCCAAATTGCCTTTAATTGCTAAATAACAAGAACGACCTTCAATTGGTTGCAGAAAACTCAGTTGGTCTTTAGGATACACTTTAATTGGAATATTCAGTGCAACACTTTTTTCATTAATTACTGGGACAAAATTCGCTCCACAAATACAGATATACATATCCTCTTCGAATTCAAAAACAGAAGCAGGAAAATGTAATTCAAAAACCGGGTGATTTAAATCATTATCTAATATTGTATTCGCCAATTGTGCAGATAAAAAATCCATCGGTCCGCTAGGTTGGATGCCCAGATGCTGAAATCCAAACCTGCCTGCATCTATGATGCGATCTGAAAGCCCCTTTTTGATGATTTTAATCGACATCTTCATGGGCATTTAAGGTGTGGAATAATTCCAAATCAATTGGCTTAAATTTTACTTGATCTCCTGCTTTGAATAGGGTGAGTGAGGCACTTGTAGGATCAAATATTTTGATGGGGGTGCGCCCAATAATTTGCCATCCACCAGGAGAGTTCATTGGGTAAATACCAGTCTGTTTTCCTGCGATACCCACACTGCCTGCAAGTACTTTTGATCTTGGTGATGGATGTCTTGGCAATTGAATTGCATTAGGGACCTCTCCCATGTAAGCAAACCCTGGTAAAAAACCCAAGCAATATACTGTATAAATTTTTTCACTATGTTGTTGTACTAGTTCAGCTATGCTGCAATTAGAAGCTTTAACTGCATTTTGTAAATCAATACCTAAACTCATATCATAACAAACAGGAATCTCTATGATCGATCTTTTCTCGATACTAACCATATTATTTTTAGATGCATTAAATGATTCTAAAATAGTATGAGCGAATAAATAAGGATTTGAATCAAAATGTAGAATATCATAGATCAATGTTAAAGTATCATACGCAAGTATAATATCCTTTATCCCATTGATTTTCTCATTGATTACAAATTGGGTGAAAGCCAATAAAGTTGGATCAATATCCTTTAATTGCCCTGTATTTATTTTGTATACAATAGCGTGGTCTCCAAGTAATTGTATTTGAAATGTAGGTCGCTGGCTTTGCATTCCTAAACTTACATTTTTTAAGACAATTCATTGTATATTTATTTGTAATAAATGATTGATTATGAAAAGAGGTATATTCATTTTAGGCTTGGTATTGCTTATTGTACTCAATGGACATAGTCAGTTCATGCAAACAATAACCAGTTCGGATGGAATTTTTTTACGCAATAAAATGGACGCCCCATTGCTAGGGCAAGCGCAACTTAAAAATACCGTTTCTATAGATACCGTTTATTTTAATGATCAAATTCAATTTCAACAAATCGAAGGCTTTGGATATACTTTAACCGGAGGCAGCGCTTATTTATTACATCAGATGCCAGTTCAAAATAGATTGGCTATTTTAAAAGAGCTTTTTGGGCAAGGGCCTAATGACTTAAATGTAAATTATTTACGAATAAGTATTGGGGCTTCCGATTTGGATGCAACTGTATTTAGTTATGACGATTTACAGGAGGGTGAAGTAGATCCAGATTTAATTAAGATGACTATTGCAAAAGACCAGGAATTTTTAATTCCAATTTTAAAAGAGATTCAGTCTATCCAGCCTAATTTAAAATTAATTGCTTCTCCTTGGAGTCCGCCTGTTTGGATGAAAGACAATGGAAAGTCTAAAGGGGGGCACTTGCTTTCAAAATATTATGAAACCTATGCGAAATATTTTGTGAAATACATTCAATTGATGCGAGCAGAAGGCTTGCAAATCAATGCAGTCACTATTCAAAATGAACCTGAACATGGGGGTAATAATCCAAGTATGTTAATGACTGCAGTGGAACAAAATACCTTTATAAAAAATCATTTAGGTCCAGCGTTTAAAAAGCAGGGCTTACAAACTGAAATTGTTATCTGGGATCACAACGCAGACAATCCAAATTATCCAATTCAAATTTTGAATGATTCAGTTACAAAGTCATTTATAAGTGCTTCTGCATTTCATTTATACCTAGGCCATGAATCTGCTTTATCAAAACTGCATCAAGCACATCCAGACAAGAAGATTTATTTTACCGAACAATGGACAGGTGCGAAAGGTAGTTTTGGAGGTGATTTTATGTGGCATATGGAGCATATTGTCATAGGCACCATGGCCAATTGGAGCAGTATGGTATTGGAATGGAATTTGGCCAATGACCCAACATATGGTCCACACACACCTGGAGGATGTACTGAGTGTTTGGGTGCCTTAACCATTGCTGGATCTGATTTAAAACGCAATGTGAGTTATTATATCATAGGACAGGTTGCGCCATTTATACCAGCAGGATCTGCTCGTATTCAAACAAAATCATCTAATGCACAAATCAAATCCATTGGTTTTAAAAGTCCAGATGGTAAAAAAGTATTGGTTGCATTGAACACAGGAAAGCAAACAGTTTTTACAATTGATTTTGAACAGAAAAAATACAACTTTATGTTGCCTGAAAAATCTGCTTCAACGATTGTCTGGTAATATGTTGTAAAGATTTACCAAGAACCATACAATCCATCTTTAAGTGCTTTTTGATATTTCTTATCATTAAAGGAATAAAGAAAAGGTGCTTTATGTGCGCCTCCTTTTCGGATCTCACTTAATTTATTTAAAATATCAAAGCCTAGCATTTTTCGTTGAAAATTTCTTCGATCTAATTTACGATCTAAAATTGTTTCATATAATTTCTGCAATTCAGGCATGGTGAATTTTTTGGGCATTAGGTTCCTTCCAATAGGTAAATAGGCAAGCTGTGACCTAAGTGCTTCTAAGGCTTTTAAAACAATTGCCTCATGGTCCATCATAAGTTGGCTTAATTTATTGATATCAATCCATGCTGTATTTTCATCTGAAACCTCTGCTTTAAAATTTTCGTCAGAAAAATCAATAAGTGCATAAAATCCAATAGTGATAAATCTTTGTATCAACCAATTGTCTTTAGGAATTTTCACACCATAATTAAGGTATCTTTTTTGATGGACACTGGCATCAGAACGATCAGGATCACCAAATACATGAAACTGTTGTAAAAAAATATGCTGTACACCTGTTCTTTCTTTAAGCACTCTATAAGCTGCTGCTTCAATAGGTTCCGATTTCTTGATAAAGCCTCCTGGAAGCGCCCATTTATCAACTGCATCTATCTTTAACAGAAGAATTTTTAACTTCTGTTCATGAAAGCCAAAGATGACACAATCAACTGAAATGCCAGACTGGTATTGCAAGTCACCTTTTTCAAGTAACTGTTTTAAAGATGGGGGGAGTGCATTTTTTTTAGCCATACATTAGCAATCGTCAATCTATTAATTGATTATTTGTTCCGTTATTTTCCCTGTTGTCTTGTGCTTTAAAATTAATTTCTTTGCACCATAATGGGTCATCTCTTCTTTTACTAAATAATGGTCTGCATCGTATTCAACTAAATGACTCTCCTTAGTTAAGCCAGTCTTACCTCTCCATATATCCAATTGAACAGGTTCCCATAATTTTGATTTAGCCGATTTGTAGGCTGCATCTAAAATACAATTCACCACATAGCCATCATAAAATGTTTCTTTTGGTGCTACACCTTTTTCAATAGAGTTGAACATATCCATGAACATATGATTGTATCCAAGTTCATTCAATTCATCGCCCACAGGGAATAGCCAACCTCTATCACTCTCTGCTTTTTCTGCAATATAGTCTCCACCTTTTCCGGTAGTGAACATTTCGAATCCTGTTCTTAAAAAACTATTTATCCAAATAGTACCTTCTGTACCCATCACTTCGTCTCTTAAATCTAAGCCACCTCTAAATGTCCAACTCACTTCAAATTGACCAATCGCCCCGTTCTCATATTTTACCAAGCCAATGGCATGGTCTTCGGCTTCAATTGGTTTTACTTGCGTGTCTGCCCAACACATTACTTCAATTGGTTTAATATCCTTACCAATATATGATCTTGATATCTCCACGCAATGACATCCTAAATCTAAAATACATCCACCACCTGCTTGTTCAATATCCCAGAACCACTCACTATGTGGGCCAGGATGCGTTTCTCGGGATTTCGCCCATAATACACGACCCAATGCACCTTCCTGCACACTTTGATTGGCCTTGATAAATTTAGGCGTGTATACAAGGTCTTCTAAGTAACCATTGAAGATGCCTGCTTCTTCAACAGCAATCAACATTCGTTTTGCTTCTGCACTATTGCGTCCAAGAGGCTTGGTGGTCATGACTGCTTTTTTATGTTTGCAACACATCATCACAGCGGCTTCGTGTAAATTATTGGGTAAAGAGATACAAACTATATCTACATCTGGATGTGCAATGGCTTCCTCCATTTCGGTGGTCCAGTGTGCACAGTTGTAATCTGCAGCAAATTTTTTAGCAGATTCTTCACGGCGGGCATAAATACTTACCACTTTGTCTTTACTTCTGTAGCCTTGTAATGCATCTGCATAAAAACGGCCTATAAACCCAGCACCTAACATTGCGATTCTCATAACTAAAAGAATGAATAATGAAATAATAAAAGTATAAAAAAAGCCTACCCAAGGGGATAGGCTTTATAAAATATATTAAGCAGCTTCGACTTCTTTTTTCTCTTTAAAGAATAAGATAAAAGCAATCAATACAGCGCCTGCAATTGCTGCTGGAGTTAACCAGATACTTGTCCAGTTGTGGCCAGTGGCATCTGCTAATTTATTTTGTTCTACTACAAATCCGCTATAGTTAGTTCCAATGAACATACCCACACCATAAGTAGCAAATGTAAATAAACCTTGTGCTGCATTCTTGATATTTTCACCTGCTTTCTTTTCTGTATACATATAACCAGTTACAAAGAAGAAGTCATAGCAAATGCCGTGTAAAATAATACCAGCATACAACATCCAACTTGCATCTAAATTACCATAGGCAAAACAAACATAACGTAATACCCATGCAGCAATTCCAAAAATCAACATATTTTTAACGCCAATTTTATTGAATAAGAATGGGATCGCTAAAATAAATATCGCTTCTGACATCTGTCCCATTGTCATTTTCCCAGCTGCATTTTCTAAACCAATTTCATTTAAGAAAGAG
>JACCDV010201137.1_pt1 | contig 13638 bp, 12 predicted proteins | sample 7446131 | NCBI WGS metagenome assembly JACCDV01 (sample SAMN15323448, study PRJNA562643) | freshwater metagenome | isolation source: river surface water | place: USA:Blue River Watershed | collected 2017-08-17 | reverse complement strand
CTGTGATCAAGGTTATAAAGTCTTTCTGACAGGTTCCAATGCGACATTATTGAGCCAAGAATTAGGGACCCGATTGACGGGTCGCTTTATTCAAATAGAAGTCATGCCTTATTCTTTTGAAGAAATTATTCAGAATGAAGCGCCAGACTTTCTGGGTAGACTTTCCTTTACGACTGAAGAGCGAGCTCTTATAAAACAGAAGTTTTTTGAATTTTATCAAACAGGCGGCTTGCCAGAATATCGACGGTACGGCTCTCTTGAATACTTACAAACTTTATACCAGAGCATTTTGTATCGAGATATTTTGACGCGATATAAATTGCGAGATTCAGAAAAGTCACTCAGAGAGTTGGGGTTGTATTTAGCCAGTAATCTTTCAAAAGAGCTGAGTTTTAGTTCACTCAAAAATATTTTAGGTCTGGGTAGTCCAACTACTGTTAAAGAGTATTGTCATTATTTAGAAAATTCTTACCTGTGTTTCTTAATCAATCGTTTTGATTATTCTCTTAAAAAACAAACGCTTTTCAGTAAAAAAGAATATTTTATTGATTTAGCTTTAGCCCGTGCCGTCAGTTTTCGAGCCAGTGAAGACCATGGTCGAGCTTTAGAAAATATAGTGTTTTTAGAACTGCGTCGTCGGTATGGAAAAGAAGTGTATTTTCATTCTCAGACGAAAGAGTGTGATTTTATCATTCGGGAAGGGATTAAAATTACTCAAGCGATTCAAGTATGCGTGAACTTAAATTATCCTGAAACAAAAGCACGTGAGATTGCAGGGCTTGTCGAAGCTTTGTCTGCCTACCAATTAACGCAGGGTCTAATTTTGACAGAAGATACTTATGGTCAAGAAGTGGTGGAGAATTTTAAAATAGAAATTCTTCCGATTTGGGAATGGCTGTTGAGAACTGGGACCAAAAAAGTTGAGTAAAATTATTCGCCTTTTAATCCTTCAAGAATTTCCCATTCTTGATCGCTGACCGGGGTGATGGAGAGTCTATTTCCGGGTCTTCTTATCATCATGCTGGCTAGTAGAGGATGGGCTCGAATCTGGGCAAGAGAAATAATGTGATCAAATTTTTCAATCAGTTGGACCCTTACACCGATCCATCTTGGATTCTCTGGTGTGGCTTTAGGGTCGAAGTACTGACTGGTAGGGTCTAAAGCCGTGAGGTCAGGTAATCCTGTTTCAATAATCTTTATGACTCCGGCAATCCCAGGGACTTTGCAGTTTGAATGATAAAAAAATGCAAGATCGCCGATTTTCATCTCATCTCGCATCATGTTTCTGGCCTGGTAGTTTCTGACTCCGTCCCAAAATTCTTGTTGGTTTTTTCGCTCGGCTAAGTCATCGATGCTGAACGTGAGGGGTTCAGATTTCATCAGCCATTTCTTTGGTTTTTTTAATATGTTGATCATGTTTGAAATTTCCTGTTTTCTGGGGGGTGCTTAATTTTTAAGGCTCAACTATACCCTTGGATTAGCTAACTCTAACTCAGAGAGATAAGAGAGATGAGAGAGAAAAAAGTCAACCAAGGGAGAAATTGAATCATGAATTTTAGTTCCTGTCGAAGTTTGTTATTTACCCCGGCGAATCGCCCCGATCGTTTTTTAAAAGCATTAGAAACTAAATCAGATGGCTTAGTGATTGACTTAGAAGATGCGGTGGCACAAAAAGATAAAGATGCCGCTCGGGTGGGTTTAATAGAATTTTTAAAAACAAATCCTTTTGCGAAAAAAACTCGACCCTTTTTGGTGTGTGTTCGAATTAATAGCGTGCAGACGTTGGCAGGATTAAAAGATATCGCTGCCTTATGTGACGCAAAAATTTTTCCCGATGCTTTGGTTTTCCCCAAGGTCGAATATGCCGAAGAAATTAAACTTTATGACAAATATTTTTCGTTGCCCGAATGTAAAAATCTTTCTTACATGGCCCTGATTGAGACGGCAATTGGCTTAGATAATGCATCAAAAATTGCACATGCCAGCCCAAAATTATCGGGCTTAACGTTTGGTGGGGCGGATCTTGCCGCGGATTTGGGCGCTGAATTGGAATTTGAGCCCATGTTTTACGCGCGTTCGCGAGTGGTGCAGGCCGCGAAATCTGCCGGGCTTTGTGCGTTTGATGTGCCATTTTTAGATATTCATAACGATGCGGGCAACCGAGAAGAGGCCGTGCGCGTCAGAAAAATGGGTTTCACGGGGAAATATGCCATTCATCCTGCCCAAATTGACACGCTTTATGATGTCTTTACCCCAAGCGCTGCGGATCTTGAGAAGGCTCAAGCGATTGTGACTGCTTATGAAAATGCCCAAGGCAATGTGGCAGAGTTTCATGGAAAAATGATTGATGTCCCAGTTTATAAAAGTGCCATGAGAACCCTAAATATTGGGAAGTAGAGCCTGAATTTGATTTAAGTGATTTAAGTGATTTAAGTGATTTAAGCGAGGAGAGAAAAATGACGAATTTTTTTGCATATCTTGAGGTGGGGAATCATCGTTATCGAGAAACATTTGGCCTGGATTTTGAAGATTTTCAAATCGGACAAGTTTTTCATCATCGACCCGGCATTACCGTGTCTCAACAAGATAATAAAGATGAAGCCACGGAAACTATTAATAGCGCGATGCTCCATTATGATGCCAATTATGCCAGTAAAACCGAATGGAAAAATTGCCTAGGGGTCAGTACGCTGACTTTGCAAAAAGTCTTGGGCAGTACCTGGAAGACTTTTTATAAGAAAGCGCGCGTCAAAATTTATCATGATATTGCGATGACTCATCCAGTTTTTGATGGCACAACCCTTTACGCCAAGAGCACGATTAAAGGCATTAACCCAACAAGTGCAAAAGAAACGGGTGAAGTCGAAGTGATCACTGAGGCCTTGAATCAGAAAAATGAAGTGGTCTCAAAGGTCCACTATACCGTCTTGATGTATAAGCGCGGACAACATCCTGAAGATAAAACTTATCCTGCAAATTTTAAGCCCGTGACGGATTTAAAATTTTTAGCGTATCACCCTGCAGGAGATTCGAAAGCTGAATTGATGGAACAGGCAGGTCTTTATTTTGAAGATTTGGAACCGGGAGAAACTTACGAGCACCGCCCCGCGAAAACTTTTTTCGAAGGAGAAAATTGGCAGCATGCCATGCGTTCTTTAGATTGGCATCCTCGGCATTCTGATGTCGAATATGTCAAAAAGTTTCATGGCGGAAAATTTCCGATCAGTGAAAATTATTTGTTGGGAGTGATTACCGCCTTGACGACGCGTTCCTTTGGTCGAGTGGTGGCGAATTTGGGATGGGTGAACTTAGCAGTCTTAGCCCCTGTTTTTGTGGGGGATACGGTTTATGTCGAATCGACCATTAAAGAAAAACGCTTGTCTAATTCCCGCCCGACTCAAGGCATTATGACGGCGGATACCGTCGCGTATAACCAGCATGGCGAAAAAATCATGACATATACCCGAACTTTTTTGATCTATAAAAAAGGTCTGGGCCCCTATGACGCCGCTGGTTATTAATTTAGAGGAGAAAGTGTGATGGCGAACCCAATCATGATTCAAGATCTTTATCAAAAAAAATTAATGAGTGCCGACCAGGCCGCTAGATTAATCCCCAAAAAAGGGAATATTTCCCTCCCTTTTTTTGGCGGAATGCCCAGCAATATTGCCACTTCGATGGCAAAGCTGGCCAAAGAGGGCTTTTATGAGGAACTGTTTCTTTATTACATGCATCCAACGCCCCATGTGGGGGAGCAGCTGATTAATCCTGAAGTCGCCAAAATTATTCATCCCAGACCATTTTTTATGGGAGGAGCGGAGCGAGCTTTGGTCCAAGCGGGCCTGAAAGAAGGCAAGAAATATTTGGATTATATGCCCGGAAATTTTAGCCAGGTTCCCCATCTGATTGCAGATGTGATTGGCGTAGATACTTTAGTGGTTGCCGTGTCTCCCATGGATAAAAATGGATATTTTTCGTTGGGGGTGACAGGGGCCTATACCCAACGGGTCATGCGAAAATGTCGACAGCTCATTCTTGAAGTGAATAAATATATTCCTCGGACTTTTGGGGATTCGTCTATTCATATTTCTGATGTAACGGCTGTGACAGAATATGACGCTGCCTTGCCTCCTCTGCCCCTTCGTGCGGCATCAGAAACCGATCGAAAAATTGGTTCTTATATTTTGCCCTTAGTCGAAGATCGTTCCTGTGTTCAATTTGGAATTGGCGGTATCCCCAATGCGATTGCCTCCATGCTCACAGACCGCAAAGATCTCGGCGTGCATACGGAATTATTGGCCGACGGCATTATGGATTTAATAGAGTGCGGTGCGGTGACGAATCGTTATAAAAAAATTCGACCCTATAAAACGACTTTTAATGTCGCGATGGGCTCTCAAAAGCTGTATGACTTTATGGATAATAATCCCAGCATCGAATGCTATGGTGCTGATTTTATTAATGATCCTTATGTGATTGCCCAAAATGATAAATTTGTTTCTGTGAATTCTTTTATTGAAATCGACTTAAGTGGTCAAGTGAATGCCGAATTTTTAAATCATCACCAGTTTAGTGCTCCCGGCGGACAGCTCGATTTTGTGAAAGGGGCAGTCATGTCTCAAGGAGGCAAAAGCTTCTTGGCCGCAGAATCAACCGCGGCGCATGGAAAAGTGTCACGCATTGTGCCCAGACTGAGTTCGATGGTGACCGATCCGCGCATGGAAATTCAGCATGTGGTGACCGAGCATGGGATTTGTAATTTGCAGGGAAAATCCTCCAGTGAACGAGCGCGAGCTTTAATTGAAATTGCTGCGCCAGAGTTTCGTGAAGGCTTGTATAACGAAGCTAAGAAAGAAGGGTTTTTATAAATTTTTAAATAAATTTTTAAATAAATTTTGGAGAGATATTTATGAGTCAGAAAAATGTGAGTGATCAAATTATTGATTTTTTAATTGAAGTCGGTGTGAAAGTTATTTTTGGGATCCCCGGAGATACGATTGATTCGATTATGGAAGCCTTGCGCGTGCAAAATAAAATTCGATTTGTACTGTGCCGTCATGAAGAAGCTTCTGCTTTAGCGGCCAGTGCGTATGCAAAATTAACTGGAGAGCTTGCCGTTTGTGTGGCCTGTCAGGGACCCGGCGCGATTCATTTATTAAATGGGTTGTATGATGCCTGCGCGGATCAGGCGCCTGTTCTTGCGATTACGGGACAAGTGCCCAATTCCGTGATCGGGAGCCATATGCCTCAAGAAATCAATCAAATTACGTTGTTTTCCGAATGCACCGTGTATAACCAAGAGTTGAGATCTGCCAGTCAAGTGATTCCTGTGTTTATGTCGGCATGCCAAGCGGCCTTGGATAATTTAGGCGTCGCGCATATTTCTATTCCCTCTGATGTGGCCAGAGCGCCTGCCGTTCCTGCCAAAGTGAATACCGCAATTCTCAAAGCACGTTATCAAAAAGTTCCCGACCCTGCCTTGATTGATCAAGCGGTCAAATTATTAGATAGCGCAAAATCTGTGGCGATTCTTTATGGAGCCGGTTCTCGCAATGCTTCTGCAGAAATTGTGAAGCTTTCTGAAAAATTGCAGGCGTCACTCACGCACACCACGCGATCAAAAGATATCATTGATAATCATCATGAAAACTATATGGGTGGCATTGGTTTGATGGGGGCTCGGGCGGGGAACCATGCGCTGCATCATTGTGAAGTATTATTAATTGTTGGTTCTTCTTTTGCTTTCAGTGAGTATTACCCCGAGAAGGCGAAAATTATTCAAATTGAAGTCGATCCTGCTCGTATCTCTAAGCATACTCATGTGGAGTTGCCGATTGTCGGTGATTCGAAAGTTGCCGTGTCGGCTTTATTAAGCAAAGTGAAAGCCAAGTCTGATCGAAGCTTTATAGAAGCTTCTCGAAAGGCTCGTTCCCTCAATGACAAAATAGAAGATTGGCAAAATCGTTCATCAAAAGCCGGTGCGTTGATTCACCCACAAGCCTTGACCCATAAAATTGGCGAGCATTTACCGAAGGATGCCGTGATTTGTGTCGATTCGGGTGGCGTCACGGTGTGGACGAATAATTTTCTCAAATTAAATGGTCGGCAACGATATAGCTGGGGGGCTAATTTGGCTTCGTTGGGGTATGCCTTGCCTGCAACACTCGGTGCTCAAATGGCCTTCCCCGATCGCAAAGTGATTGGGATTGCTGGAGATGGTGGGTTTGGAATGTTAATGGGCGATTTTTCGACCGCCGTTCGATACAAACTGCCGATTCTTTATATTGTTTATAACAATTTTTGTTATGGATTTATTGAGTTAGAAGAACAGGCAGAGGGGAATCCCATTTTTGGAACCAAGCTGCATAATCCTGATTTTGCAGAATTTGCGAAAGTCTTTGGGGGCGATGGTGTGGTCGTCAAAAATTATGATGATTTGGATCAAGCGCTGAAAAAAGGCATGGCGAGCAAAGTGCCGTTTATTATTGATGTGCATACCGATCCGAAAGAATTATTTATTCCGCCGGTGATTAATCCAAAAATGGTGGAGTTATACGCAAAATCTCAACTTCGAGGTTGGTTCGCGAAGCCCTCAAAATCAGATCAGTAAAAATCGCGGTTCCGTCAAGGATCTTCATTAAATCTCAGAAGAGCCTTGACGGAATCACGCGCTTATAAAGCCCTGATAAAGCCTTAAGTGAATAAAGGATCATATTAAAGGGGCAATTGGAACGTAAATTTTTGAAAATCTTGCCGTAATCGCTCACGAAAAACAAACGGGCTTTGGTACACTCTGCCCTTATTTTTTTGAGAGAGAATTCAGATGGCAACAGAAATGAATCCAGTAAATTCGGCGCATGCCGTGCATCACATCGACGAGTTTAATCCTAAGGCGATTGATCTGAGTGCTCAGTCGTATTGGTCTGAACATGAGTGTTTTAAAGTAGTGGAAGCTTTTGAGCAATCTTCTTCTTTGCAGCCGAAAAAAGAGAAATTTTATTGTCTTTCCATGCTGCCTTACCCCAGTGGCAATCTACATATGGGGCATGTCAGGAACTATACGATTGGCGACGCCATTAGCCGTTATCAGCGCATGTTGGGAAAACAAGTCTTACAGCCCATGGGATGGGATGCCTTTGGATTGCCTGCTGAAAATGCAGCACTTAAACATAAAGCCTCTCCAGCGACCTGGACGTATCAAAATATTGATTACATGCGCAGTCAGCTCAAGCAATTAGGGGTAGCCATTGATTGGTCTCGAGAAATTGCGACTTGTGATGATTCTTATTATCGATGGGAGCAATGGCTTTTTATTCAGCTTTTCAAAAAAGGCATCGTTTATCGAAAAAATTCTATCGTCAATTGGGATCCCGTTGACCAGACGGTTTTGGCGAATGAGCAAGTCATAGACGGTCGAGGCTGGCGTTCTGGTGCTCTGGTCGAGAAAAAAGAAATTCCTCAATGGTTTTTTAAGATTACGGCGTATGCCGAAGAACTGCTCTCTGAATTAGATCACCTGCCAGGGTGGCCAGAGCAAGTCAAAACAATGCAGCGCAATTGGATTGGAAAGTCTGAAGGATTGGAAATTTTATTTGATCTAGAAAAACCGATTGATTCAACACTTTCGGCTTTAAAGATTTATACCACTCGTGGGGATACTCTGATGGGAGTGACCTATCTTGCCATCTCTCCAGATCATCCTTTAGCTAAAAATTTGGCGTTAAAAAATACGGGCATTCAAGACTTTCTCGCTTTGTGCAAAAAGACCTCGACGATGGAAGCGGAGTTGGCCAAAGCAGAAAAATTAGGCATCGATGCTGGTGTATTTGCCATTCACCCGATTTCGGGTGAGAAGCTTCCTGTGTGGATCGCCAATTTTGTCTTGATGGATTATGGCTCCGGGGCTGTCATGTCAGTCCCAGCTCATGATGAGCGCGATCATGAATTCGCGAAAAAATATCACTTGCCGATTAAAGCAGTGATTCGTCCTGTTTCTTCTTCTGAGCTTGCTGGTGATATTCAGGCGAAAGCATGGACGGGGGAAGGGGTGCTTTTTGATTCGACCGCTGAAGCGAATGACTTAAGTAGCGCTGCTGGTAAAGCATATTTCTGTGAAAAATTGTCGGCGATGGGTCGTGCAGAGAAAAAACAGAATTATCGCTTAAGAGATTGGGGTGTGTCCCGTCAGCGTTATTGGGGGACGCCGATTCCCATGATCTATTGTGAATCTTGTGGAGCCGTTCCTGAATTAGAATCTAATTTGCCGGTCAAATTGCCAAAAGTAGAAAATCTAGAATTGGGAAATCCTTTAAAAACTTTAGAAAGTTTTATTCATACCGCATGCCCATGTTGTCACAAACCTGCGAAAAGAGAGACCGATACGTTTGATACTTTTATTGAGTCTTCCTGGTATTACGCCCGTTATTGTTCGTTTGATCAGCATGGTGCCATGCTTGATAAGCGCGCCGATTATTGGTTGCCTGTGGATCAGTATGTCGGCGGTGTTGAACATGCGGTGATGCATTTGTTGTATGCGAGATTTTTTCATAAGTTAATGCGGGATATTGGACTGGTCTCTTCTCATGAGCCTTTTACCCATTTATTAACCCAGGGTATGGTCTTAAAAGATGGTTCTAAAATGTCTAAATCCAAAGGAAATGTTGTGGATCCGGGCGCATTAATTGAAAAATTTGGTGCCGATACCGTGCGGCTTTTTAGCTTATTTGCAGCTCCGCCTGAGCAGTCTTTAGAGTGGTCAGATTCTGGCGTGGAAGGCTGTTTTAGATTTATCAAAAAACTGTGGAATTATGCATTATCACCCGGGTTTCTGGTGGCAGATTCTGCAGATCAGGTCGAGTTTAAATCTGGAGCCCTCCGTAAGGCTCGGACAGAGTTACATCAAATTCTTACTCAGATTGATCAAGATATGTCCCGTAAGCAATTTAATACGATTGTTTCAGGCGCCATGAAAATATTAAATTTATTGGGAGATATTGATTTTGATCAACAAGAAAATCTTCAGCTTCACCGTGAAGGCTTAAGTATTCTCTTGCGAGTGTTATCTCCCATGATTCCTCATATGACTCATGTGTTATGGCAAAAGTTAAAATTTGGGGGATTAGTGATTGATGCCGCCTGGCCGAAGCCCGATCCAAAGGCTTTAGTGCTTGAAACCGTGACGTTGGCGATTCAAGTCAATGGAAAACTGAGGGCGACTCTAGATTTCAAAATAGGTTTGGGTGAAGCAGAGATTCAAGCAATCGTCCTGGCCTGTCCTGCTATTCAAAAACAACTGGAAGGCAAAGTTATTAAAAAATGGATCATTGTCCCGAATAAGCTGGTCAGTCTTGTGGTAGGTGATGCATGAGAGCCATTCTTTTTGGATTTTTTCTAAGTATGCTTTTAGTGTTGTCTGGTTGTGGGTTTCATCTTCGAGGGATTCAAAAATTCTCCTCTGATTTGAAGGCGATTTATATCCAAACGCCCGCTCCAAATAGCCCCATGGTGCAAGCGTTGCATCAAATGCTGGTCGATAATGGATTGGTATTGGTGAATGCTCCTGAAAAAGCGTCTGTCATTTTGGAAATTTCAGAAGTCTCTCAAACCCAGCAAAGTGTATCGTTAATGGGAGGCGGGCAGGCGACGATGAATCGCTTAACCGACTCGGCAAGTTATACTCTGCGGGATGCCAAAACACATGAGATTTTAAAAGGGCCAGAAACGTTAAGTTTTTCACAAAATTACAGTACCAATGCGTCATTGATCTTGAGTAACAATTATCAATCCAATGATATTAGCCGAGGCTTAGATCGCCAAATTGCGGAAGGAATTTTTGATGCGTTAAGTCGTTATCATCCTGCATCTGTCCAGAGCGAAACAGTAAAAATATGATCAATATCATCATATAAATTAGGGGGAGAATAATTGGGATGAAGCTTCAACTGCGTGATCTGCCCAATCATTTGAAGCGTCCATTAGCCCGTCTTTATTGGGTCAGTGGGGACGATGTTTTTTTAGTGAATCAGGCGATTAAGGATATCGCCGCCGCCGCTTTATCTCAGGGGTTTGAAATAGAGCGCGAGACTCTCTCTGGTACGTTTTTGCCCGATCGATTCTTTACGCTCACGCGTGCATTGTCTTTATTTTCGAACCAGCGTTGCATCCTCCTGACGGTTGAAACCAAAATGACTGCAGATTTTTTTCAGGCTCTGAGCGAGTATTTTCGAGCAGCAGATCCTGCATTGATTCTGATTATTTCGACCGGCAAACTAACCCCGGCCACCATTCAAAATTCTGACTTTAAAGCGCTGGAGGCTGGAGGATCAGGCTTTCAGCATCTAGCGATTTGGCCGATTGATCGGGAGCAGATGCCTGCGTTTTTGAGTCAGCATGCCAAACGATATCGTCTTTATTTGGATCTGGATGTCTCGAGACGTTTAGCGGCCCTGACGGAAGGGAATCTTTTTGCGGCAGATCAAATTTTGGAAAAATTATCGCTTTGCCCGAATTCAGGGCGTGTTTCTCAAGAAGATCTTGATGAAGCCACGGACAGCCAGGCTCGATTTGAATTATTCGATTTGGTGAGTGCCGTCTTGGTGGGGGATTCAGCGAGAACCTGGCAAATCTGGCTGCAGCTTCAGGCTCAAAAAATAGAGCCCATTTTGGTCCTATGGGCACTCGTCAAAGAGGTTCGATTATTGGCAGGGTTGCATGAAAAAATGAAAGAAAATCCTGAGGCCAATCGGCTGTCTGAGCTTTTAAAACAACATAAGTTTTGGGAAAAGCGAGCCAGAGAAGTCGGTCTGGGGGTGAATCGAGTGAGTTATGCTCGTTGTTTAGTGTTGCTTCAAGAGGGCGCCAAAATGGATCGGGTTTTAAAAGGCGCTGAGTCGGGAAATATTATTTTATTAATAGGAAATTTTTTACAAAAATTCTGCACTGTAGGCTGAGGGGTGCGGGCTCTAATCTAATCTAAAAAATCCTAATGTTTTAATTCCGATGATACGGATGACCTTTGGTGATACTCCAGGCTCGGTAAAGTTGTTCAATCGCAATGATTCTGACAATGGGGTGTGGGAAGGTTAATCCGGAGAGTGACCATAATTCATTGGCTCTGGCGTACATTTTGGGATCAAATCCGTCAGGGCCACCGATCACAAGCGCAATCGGCTTTCCCAGATGCTGCCACTCCAAAAATCTTTTTGAAAGTTCTTGGGAAGTGTGCATTTTTCCTTTTTCATCTAACAAAATGCAGTGAGCATTTTCAGGTATCTTGCTGAGTAAAACCTCTGCTTCGAGAGCTTTAGCTTTTTGAATCGAGAGAGTGCTTCCTCTTTTAGGAGCAGGGATTTCGACCATGTCACATTGGATGGGGTGTGCGAATCTTTTCAAATAATCTTGAGAGACATCAAGTACCCATCGAGGCATTTTATCGCTGATGGCAAACACGGTGATTTTCATGTTCTTGGGTTGTCCTTTATTTTCGAGTCTCACCAAGTAAGCTCAAGGGAGACTCGAAAAATCTGCTTAAGAGATTTGGCGGAAAAAAGATCAAGCTTCTTCTTCGATAGGTAACCATAGCTTTTCGAGATGGTAATAGCTTCGTGAAGTTTCTTGCATCACGTGAACAATAACGTCGCCTAAATCCACCAGGATCCATTCAGCTTGTCGCTGACCTTCAGTGGAAAGAATATGAATATTTTTTTCTTTTGCTTTTTCAATCAGCTTATCGGCAATGGATCTGACATGAATTGTCGAGGTTCCGGTTGCAATGATCATATAATTCGTGATGCTTGTTATCTTTTCAACTGGAATAATTGTTATGTTTTCTGCTTTGACAGACTCTAGGCTGTCTTTAACAAAATCGAGTAGTTCTTGGCTTTTATTACTATGCATTAATTTCATGGACCTTCTAAAAATTTTGGGGGAGTGTACCACAAAAGTTTTAATGATATTAATAGTTAATATTAATAGTTACTTTTGGCAAAGTATGCGGTTATTATCTGCCGCTTTTGTAGGATGATGCGGGAGGAACGCGGTGGATCATTCTTGTATTTTGTGTGGCCAGTCTGCTGATTTGCCCGTTGAACTCTGTTCGCCTTGCAAAAAGGCTTTATTAGGCGACGCTCATCGTTGTCACCGTTGTGGATTGGAACTTTCGTTTGGTGAAGACTCTTGCGGAAAATGTCTGACTAAGTTGCCAGTCTTTGATCGATGTGAGTCTGTTTTAGGCTATACCCTCGAAGCGGGTCAGCTTATTCGTCAGTTGAAATATAATCAAAAAACGAGTGTTGCTCATGTCATGGCGTATTTGCTCGCTGAGCATTTGCAAACACATCGTGAAACGTTGCCTGAAGTGATTATCCCCATGCCAATACATCGGAATCGTCTTTATCGACGTGGTTTTAATCAAACCATGGAAATTGCGAAATATTTGGGAATCATTTTGGATGTCCCGGTCGATTACAAATGTTGCCAACGTACTAAACAATCCGAATCTCAAACTGGTTTAGGGGTGTATGGTCGTCGAAATAATATCAAAGGCGTATTTCGCATGATTAAAGACGTGAATTATAAACACGTCGCCATTCTCGATGATGTTGTCACCACAGGAGCGACGGCAGATGAATTAACCAGGGTGTTAAAATCGGCAGGCATTAAAAACGTTGAGGTATGGTGTTGCGTTCGCACAGAAGAACATCAGATGGCCTAATCAAATCACTTAAGAAAAATCTGAATTGCTAGGTTTTTTCTTTTGATGTTGAAAATCTCTGAAAGAAATAATTTTCGCGGGAGTTTTCTTTTGTCTAGCTTCAGCAGGATCAATCAAATCTAAGCCCCACTCTAAGCCCCGCTCTAAGCCATCGATAGGTGCGTCATCTAAACGAGCACCCATTGGTTTATAGCCCTTTAGGATCACTCTGCCTCGATGGCGACTCACTCCATCGCGGGAGTATTCAAAATAGTATTCTCGTATCACGGACAGTCCGCCGTGTCGGGGTCGGGTGATTCTAAATTTCTGAAGATGAACACTGGCATCGAGTAACTGCGCCGAGCTTCGTTCGCAGAGATCTTTTGCCACATGAGAGGCAATTTCTTTGGCTTTTGTTTGATGAAGCCAGAGAAAAATCAAAAAAATTCCAAAAAACAGCGTCAAAAAAGAAGCGGCGGATGTTGTCATCAATAAAAACCCTATAAAAATCCTAATTCTAAATTCTAAATTCTAAATTCTATGTATGTATGAAAGACTCTGAGTGAGACTGAGAGTCTATTGAGATTCTATTGAGATTCTATATTGCGCCAAAATTTATATTTTTTCTATTTTTTGAAGAATTTTTTAAAGAAAAGAGAATGCTTTATGGTAAAGCTTTTAGAAGCTTTTTGGGGGTAGTTTTTGGGGTGTTTGCGATGGGCTCTGGATGGGTTCTGAATAAGCTAGATTTTTTAAATAATTTTTTAAATATTTTTTAAATAAATTTAAAATAAAAAAAGGTTTGTTTTTTAAAGATAAAAATTAGTAAAAATTGATTGACCTTCAAAAACGATTTTCCTATGATCGCGCCGGCTTATTTCTCGTGGAGGGGTTCCCGAGCGGCCAAAGGGATCAGACTGTAAATCTGCTGGCTCTGCCTTCGTAGG
>JACCDV010829277.1_pt1 | contig 13639 bp, 10 predicted proteins | sample 7446131 | NCBI WGS metagenome assembly JACCDV01 (sample SAMN15323448, study PRJNA562643) | freshwater metagenome | isolation source: river surface water | place: USA:Blue River Watershed | collected 2017-08-17 | reverse complement strand
GTTGTGCATGCGAATCCTGGAAGCCCATCACATAGACACCTTCCCAGTTGCCGCTGGCGTTGTACCAACCTTTGCCCAAGCCGCCGCCAGCTGGGTATTCGGTATAACTCGCACGCTTTTCAGGGGTGTAAGCGAATGGCAAGTGGTAGCTCCAGAAAGGAACGTACAGCTCTACGTCACCTTTGGTCCACAGGTCAGAAAGATGCTGGCCTGCCGTGTCCCATGCCGAGGCATACCAGGATTTGTTTTCCGTGCTTTGAGGTGCATTGGGTGAGCCCACAACCACAACACTTTTTGGTGTGCCGGATGCAGCATCCGATTGGCCTTCACCGGCTGATACCGTCGCGGGTTCAGCAGCTTCCTCTGCATAGACAGTTGCTGCGAAGGTTAAGGACAGCGCTGTCAGTAAAGCAGTAATGAGACGGGAACGATTCATGGCGGTGGCAACTGAATAGTTAATCGAAATTAGTGACGGAAGTGACGTGCACCGGTAACGACCATGGCCAGACCATGTTCGTCAGCGGCTGCGATGACCTCTTCGTCACGCATAGAGCCGCCCGGTTGGATAACGGCCTTGGCGCCAGCCTCTGCCAGCACGTCCACACCATCACGGAACGGGAAGAATGCATCAGACGCCACCACAGAGCCTGCCAGAGAAAGCTTGGCATTGGCTGCCTTGATCGCGGCGATACGGGTTGAATCAACGCGGGACATCTGGCCGGCACCAACGCCAAGCGTCATGCCGTTACCGCAGAAGACTATAGCATTCGATTTAACGAATTTTGCAACGCGGTAGGCAAAAAGCAGATCGGCGATTTGCGCGGGTGTGGGTTGAACTTTGGTAACGACTTTGAGATCGGAGGCCTGAACATTGAAAGCATCCGGCGTCTGTACGAGCAGACCACCACCAACACGCTTCATCTCGAGGGCGTGATAAACGGGGCTGTCGCCTTCTGGCAGTGGTACGGTGAGCACCCGCAGATTGGCTTTGGCGTTTAGCAGTGCCATGGCCGCCGGTGTAAACGCTGGAGCAATCAGCACTTCAACAAAGTGCTTGCGTTCGTTCATGGCCTCGATCACATCGACATCCACGGGGCCGTTGAAGGCGATGATGCCGCCAAAAGCCGAAGTCGGATCGGTCTGGAAGGCTTTTTCGTAAGCGTTGAGCAGATTGCTATCTACTGCCACACCACAAGGGTTGGCGTGCTTAACGATAACGCAGGCGGGTTCGCGGAAAGTCTTTACACACTCCCAGGCGGCATCCGCATCGGCGATATTGTTGTAAGACAGCTCTTTGCCACCATGCTGCGTGTAGTTGGCAATGGCGCCGGCAGTCGGTGTGCTATCCCGGTAGAAAGCCGCTTTTTGCAGTGGGTTTTCGCCATAACGCAGGGTTTCGCTGCGGTCGAAAGCCAGTTGCAGATGGCTTGGGAAAATCGATGGTGTTGGTGCTGCTTCGGCTGGTTTGGTTTCAACGTCTGCATCCAGGCCGGTGAGCCAGTTGGCAATGGCCGAATCGTAACGCGCGGTATGCGTGAAGGCTTTTTTGGCCAGGCCAAAACGGGTGGTCAGCGATAGCGCCGCGCTATTGGCCTTCATTTCATCAATCAAACCAGCGTAATCGGCCGGATCAGTGACGATCGCAACACCGTTGTAGTTTTTGGCCGACGAACGCACCATGGCCGGGCCGCCGATGTCGATGTTTTCAATGGCATCTTCCAGCGTTACGCCGGCTTTTGCCACGGTTTCGCGGAACGGGTACAGATTCACGCAAACCAGATCGATCATCGGAATGCTGTGTTGCTCAATGGTAGCCATGTGTGCTGGCAGGTCGCGACGTGCCAGAATGCCGCCATGCACTTTCGGGTGCAGCGTTTTGACCCGACCATCCAGCATTTCAGGGAAACCCGTGTAGTCGCCGATTTCGGTGACTTTCAGGCCGGCATCGCGCAGTAGCTTGGCTGTGCCACCAGTCGATAACAGGCCGACACCCTGTGCATCTACCGCCTGAGCGAATTCGAGAACGCCGGTTTTATCGGAAACGGAGAGCAGTGCCTGACGGATTTTCATGATGAGCGTGAGATAAGTTCAAAGAAAAATAATTTAAAGCAGTCCGTGATCAGACAGCTTTTTGCGAAGCGTATTACGGTTAATGCCCAGAATCTGCGCGGCAACGGTTTGATTGTTGCCAGCCTGACGCATAACGACTTCAAGCATCGGGCGCTCTACGCAGGTGAGCACCATGTCATAAACCGCCGTAGCCGGTTCACCACTGAGTTCAGTGAAGTACTTGTCCAGTGCGCAGGTGACGGCCTTGGCCAATTCGGATGGGTTCTGGGTGCTCATGCGGCCAGCTCCTCATCGTTGGTATCGCTGCTGCTGTCATAGACCAGGTGTTCATGACGCTGTCCTAGGCCACTGAAAAAATCCTGAACCATCGCACGTTGTTCGATCACGGAATCCAGACGATTCATCTGATGGCGGAAAGCGGCCGAGCCACTGAGGCCTTTGGTGTACCAGGAGATGTGTTTTCGGGCCACACGTACGCCGGTTTCTGTGCCGTAAAAGCCGTAGAGGTCTTCCAGATGCTCCAGCAGAATGCTCTGGATTTCGGTGACGGCGGGCGGTGGCAATTTTTCGCCAGTCGCCAGGTAGTGTTCGATCTCGCGGAAGATCCATGGGCGTCCTTGCGCGGCACGGCCGATCATGACGCCGTCTGCACCGGTTTTTTCGAGGACGGCTTTGGCTTTTTCCGGGGTGGTGATGTCGCCATTGGCAATCACCGGAATGCGTGCAGCAGCCTTAACAGCAGCAATCGTGTCAAATTCGGCTTCGCCGCGGTATTGCTGGCAACGGGTGCGGCCATGCACGGCTAGTGCACGGATCCCGCTTTCTTCAGCGATGCGCAGAATGCTCGGGGCGTTTTTGTTTTCGATGTTCCAACCGGTTCGAATCTTCAGGGTTACCGGTGTGTCCGGTACGGCATTCACAACGGCAGAAAGAATTTTGGCAACCAGTGTTTCGTGCTGCAGCAGGGCGGAACCCGCCATCACATTGCAGACTTTTTTGGCCGGGCAGCCCATGTTGATATCAATGATCTGGGCACCGCGATCCGCATTGTGTTTTGCCGCTTCGGCCATCATGGCTGGATCAGCACCGGCGATTTGCACTGAGATTGGTGCAACTTCCCCATCGTGGTTGGCACGACGTTGCGTTTTAGCGCTGCCGTAGAGCAGGGAATTCGAAGTTACCATTTCCGAAACGGCCAATCCAGCGCCCAGCTTTTTACAAAGCTGACGGAATGGGCGATCTGTCACGCCGGCCATCGGCGCAACAAACAGATTGTTTCGAAGGTTAAAACCAACAAATTCCATGGCTCGGGTGCAAGAGGGAAAGCTTTGTATTATAACCCGAAAACCCGATTTTTGCCTAAATTTTAGTCAATTTTGTTGCGCCGCAGGAGTGGCGCCGCGTGCTTCGAGGCTAAGGCCAGGCGCGAGCCCCCCAGATCATGCGACGCGCCACAAAATGCCGCAGGGGGCTGATCAGATCCAACGCGCTCAGACCCATACCGCGAACGGTGTTGAGTAAAGGAAATGGCGTGGAGAAAGCGCGCACAATGCCGTCGGTGAATGCCGCGGCACCGTAGCGGTCTAGTTGGCGAGTCCGTGCATAGGGGGTGAGTGTGTGGGTCGACCCCGGATCCATCGCATGTCGCAGATGCTGTGCCAGCAAGGCCGCATCGCGTAAGCCCAGATTAAAGCCCTGACCGGACACCGGATGCAAGGTTTGCGCGGCATTTCCGATCCAGAGTTCGCGATTATTCAGCGCGGGTTGTCGTAAGCGCAGCTTCAAGGGGAAGCTGGCGCGTGGGCCCACATCCGTAAAACGTGCCTGCGCGCCGATGGCAGCCTGGATGCGTGTCAGAATTTCAGCGTCATCCAGCTGCAGCAACGATTCGGCATCGGCTTCGGGTACGGTGTACACAACGGAAACTCGTTTGCCGTTGATTCCATCAACAGGTAACAGCGCCAAAGGGCCCTGTGGTGTAAAGCGCTCCCAGGCACGCTGATGGTGGCTCTCTGCCAAACCAGCCTCGAAAATCAGCGCGCGTTGGCCGTAGCCCCGGGCAATAACGCCCTTACTGTCATCGGGCGGGGTGCCTTCGGCGTGAACGATCAGTCGTGCGCGAATCGTCCGGTCGCCGAGCTGTAATGTGCGGAAAAATGGATCGGCATCTGCGGTGGGCTCAGCCACATCCGCGCGGCTGTTATCCAAGCAAGAGAGCTGATCCGGATTGCGCGCAATCGACTGTTTGAGTGCATCGTGCAGACAGCGGATTAATGCGCCATAACGCACCACATAACCCAGCGCGGGGATGCGATAGTCCTTGCGGTCAATCAGCGTGCGTCCGAAGCCGCCGTTTTGTGAAATATGAATGGTTTCAATCGGGGTACATCGGCCATCACCCTGGCCTGTGGGCACCGGCCAGGCATTTTCAGGGGCCAATAGTTGGCGAGCACCTTCCGAAAGCGCCAAGGCACGCGGGTCGTTTTGCCCGGCATCCAGACTGCGCTGTTCCAGAAGCAAGACCCGATGGCGCGTGCCTGCTAACAATAGTGCCAACGTGCTGCCTACCGGGCCAGCGCCAAGAATGACGATGTCGTAAGTGTCTGTAGCCTTAACTGTCTGGTCGGTCATGATGCATCGGCCATCAGATGTTCAATATCATCAATGGTTTTGGGCGCATTAATCGTCATTACCCGGCAACCAGTATCGGTGACCACGACATCGTCTTCGATGCGGATGCCAATGTTATGAAAAGCAACAGGGACATCGTCCGCAGGACGCACATAGAAACCCGGCTCGATGGTGAGCGTCATGCCACTTTGCAAAGAAACCCATTCATTGTTTTCATGATACGGGCCGGCATCATGCACATCCAGCCCTAGCCAGTGGCTGGTACGGTGCATGTAGAAGCGCCGGAAGTCGCCAGATTCAATCACGCCATCAACACTGCCCTGACAGAGTTTGAGATCGATCATGCCTTGAACGAGCACGCGGACGGCGGCATCATGCGGCGCATGGAATGCGGCGCCCGGGAGCGTTGCAGCAATAGCAGCTTCTTGTGCGGCGAGTGTGATGGCGTAGAGATCTCGCTGCGCGCTACTGAAGCGCCCATTGACGGGAAAGGTGCGTGTAATGTCGGATGCGTAACCACTCACTTCGCAACCGGCATCAATCAGGACCAAATCACCATCATGCAACAACTGATTGTTGGCGGTGTAATGCAGTACACAGGCGTTGGCACCGCCCGCAACTATCGCCGGGTAGGAAGGGGGGTGGCCGCCAGCTTGCAGAAAGGCGTATTGGAGTTCTGCATCCAGTTGATATTCGTAAGTACCGGGTGCGCAGGCACGCATGGCGCGACAGTGTGCGTTGGCTGCAATATCTGCGGCACGTTGCATCAGCGCCAGTTCGCCGGCATCTTTACTACGCCGCATGGGTTCTACCAATGCGCGCCAGTCAGCAACGAGTGTGGGTGCTTGTTTTCCGGCGCGTGATTGGGCGCGAGCCTCTTCAAGCCAGCGTCCAGCACGTGCATCCCATTCGGGGTTTATGCCAAGGCTATGCCAGAGCGTTTGGGCGCCGACCAGATGATCGCTAACGATCCTATCAAGATCATCCAGGTCGTAAGCAGCATCGAAACTAAAGCGCTCGCGTGCAGCGTCAGGGCCAAACCGAAACCCTTCCCAGAGTTCACGTTCTTCATTCTTGGCACGGCAAAACAACAAGCTCTGTGGGGTATCGGAAACTAATAACACGAGTACGGCATCGGGTTCTTCAAACCCGGTCAGGTACCAGAAATTGCTATCGAAGCGGAAGGGGTGGTGCGTATCCCGGTTGCGAATTAATTCCGTTGAGGTGGGAATGATGGCCACGCCACGCCCGCTTTTATGCATTTCTACGAGCAGCTGTTGCCGACGCCGCACGAAAGGCGATGCGTCGAAAGCCTTTGGGGCTAGGGGTGCGAGCGGCGGAGGTAGCGAACGAATGACAGACATTGTGCAGGAATGTTAAGTGAACGACTGATCATACCCCTGCTCAGGGCTTATGAGTGTTGGCTTGCACGCAATTCGGCATCTAACGCAGCAAGCCGATCCGGGGTGCCCACGTCTTCCCAGCGCCCGACATGGTGTTCACCGCTGACGCGGCCTTCGGCCATCGCGGCACGCAGCAGAGGTGCCAGCTTGGCCGGTTCACCGCTGACCAGATCTTTGAATAGGCTCGGGCGGTAAAAACCGATGCCGGCAAAGGTGAGCGCTGGCGCCTCGTTTGTCTTGTCCGTGACCCGATGGTTCTGTAGTGTGAAATCGCCTGTTGGGTGTTGTGGTGGATTGTTCACCAGCATCAGGTGGGCCAGATCTGATTCGCGCATCGCGACCTGCGCTATTGGCCAATCGCAGTAGATATCACCATTGACCACAAGGAAGGGTGCATCGCTGCCGTTGTCTAAGTGCGGCAGTGCCTGGCAAATACCACCAGCCGTTTCTAACGCACCAGCAGGTTCGGCAGACCAGGTAATGGAGACGCCCCATTGCGACCCGTTGCCCAATGCTGCCACCAGTTGTTCGCCCAGGTGGGCGTGATTAATCACGATATCTTTGAAGCCTGCAGCCGCAAGGCGCTCCAGGTGGTAAACAATCAGTGGCTTACCCGCTGCGGGTAATAAAGGTTTCGGGCAACGATCGGTTAGCGGACGCATCCGCTCCCCTCGACCCGCTGCCAGAATCATCGCGCGCATGCTGTCCCCTTAAAAGGTGTAACCGATCTGAAGATCGCGCGGTGATAAGCGTTCAAGAATCGGCACGAGCGGGCGTAGTTCGGCGTAGCGTTCGGCAGTGCGATAGGCGTAATTGAAGAAACGTGGCAGATCTTCCAAGTAGTGGCCTTTGCCATCACGGTAGTTCAGGCGACAGAAGATACCCAGTACCTTCAGGTGGCGTTGTAGCCCCATGAATTCATAGGCACGCCAGAAGTCACCAAAATCCGGGTGAACAGGTAAACCAGCTTTGCGGGCTTGTTCCCAGTAACGAATCACCCAGTCGAGTTCGCGCTCTTCGTCCCAAGAGATAAAAGCGTCACGGAACAACGAGACCACGTCATAGGTGATCGGGCCATAAACCGCATCTTGGAAGTCCAGAATCGCCGGAGTGCCTAAATCATCCGTGAGCATCATGTTTCGCGGCATGTAGTCGCGGTGAACAAACACCTGTGGTTGTGCCAGGGAGGAGGCTACAAGCGCGTCCATTACCCCATTCAGCCAGCCTTGTTCTTTTTCAGTCAGTTCGATGCCGGCGTGACGGGCAACACACCATTCCGGGAAAAGTGCTAATTCACGGCGAAGGAGTGCTTCATCGTATGCCGGCAGAATGTCGGCTTTGGAGCTGGCTTGCCATTGGACGAGTGCCTTGATGGCGCCTCGCATGAGGGTATCTGCTGTTTTTGCATCCGATGTGTGCAGGGTTTTGAGATAGCCAACGCTGCCCAGGTCATTTAGGAGCAAATAGCCATTAGTTGGGTCTGCGGCCAGAATCTTGGGAGCCACCAGGTCTGCGTCGGCCATAAGGCCGGCAATCTGGATAAATGGGCGGACATCTTCCTTGTCCGGTGGCGCGTCCATCAGAATAGCCGTTTCGCCACCAGGCCACGTAGCACGGAAGTAACGACGGAAGCTGGCATCGGCAGACGCCGGGGTCAGAACAGGCGTGCCCGGATGCAGTTGGCTTTGAGTGGCAAATTCGGTACCGGCTAGCAGGCGGGTGTCAGTCGTGGTCGTCATTGTGTTCCAGGGGAGCCTAAAGGCCTCTTTAAGGGGTAAAAATGCTAGAATTAAAGGTATTTTACCTTGTGCGGGTAGGCGACTGAAACCGGTTGCTTTTCGTGCTTTATCTGGAATTAATTGTTGTCTATTGCTGTGCCATCCCGTTTACCCAAATTTCCCCGCGAATGTCTGACCCATGGCGCACCAGCGCCTAAGGGTGTGCGCTTGCCGCTGGCCGTTTGGGTAGCCACACTGACATTGGGTGGTGCCACATGGGCTGTTAGTGCCCCAGTGTTTGCGCAAAGTACTGTGACGCCCGTGCGCATGGAACCTTTGTTCGTAGATCCGGCGCTCTTAGGTGGCGCGCCCGCCACGCCTCCATCTAGCGCGGCCGCTTTGGGGGGCTTGCCAACATCAGCGAGTGCCAGCAAAAAAACACTCGCTAAAAAAGCCGTTCAGCAGCCCATTATTCAGGCGCCACAGCAACAACCGGTGGCGCCAGAAACGATACCGGTCGCTGAAGCGCCGACACCCGCGCCCGCACCAGTAAAGCCAAGCAAGGTGGCTGCCGCACCCGTGAAACCGGAGCCTCAGCCAGAGCCTGTAACACCCGAACCTGTTCCCGAACCGGCGCCATCGCCAACACCGGCGCCTACACCTTCGGCACCGAGTGCGCCAACCGCACCCCGATCCCCCGCGCCCACGCAGCCGGTTGCCGAAACAACGACCAAACCGCAATCCCCTGCGCTGGCTAAAGACCAGACAGAACTATTGGCCGATGTCATCACAGGCCGTAATGATTTAGAACTCACGGCAACGGGTAATGCCGAATTGCGTCGCGATGGCACGATCCTTAATGCGGATCGTATTGTGTACAGCATCGTTGAAGACAATGTCGATGCGCAAGGCAATGTGCTCTACCGGGATCCGGCTCAGGGGACAACCATGGCGGGTACCGATGCCGACATCGTTGTGGCGGCGAGAACGGGTTATATCAATAATGCGAATTATGAAATTCGCCAGAAAAAACAGATTGCGCAGGTGAATCAGGGGCCTTGGTCGTTTAATGCGCCGCCTCTGGGTGCAACACCTACGGCCAGTACAGGTGCCGCCGTGCCTATGGGGGGTACGAATGTGCCGACCTATGGCGTTGCAGCAAGTTCGACATTAACGCAACAGCCAGGCCAGCAGACAGCTATCAACGAGGCGGTTGCTGGCAGTGCTGACGCAGAGACACAAGCACAGGCAGCAAGTATGGGCAGCTCGGCTTTCTTGCCGGGGCAGACACCGCTGGCAAGAATTGTCGAGACCATGTCCCATGGTCAGGCGGCTCGTATCAATCTCGAAGGCGAAAACCGCTATCGGATTGAGGATGCTACGTATACAACTTGCCCGGCGGGCGATAGCGGCTGGTATGCGCGTGCGTCCACCTATCATCTGGATTATGAGCAGAACGAGGGAAGTGCTTCTAATGCTCTGTTGTATTTCCAGAACGTGCCCTTTGTATATATGCCTTACGCGTTCTTCCCTTTAGACCGCGGACGTCATTCCGGATTTTTGTCTCCGAGCATTGGTAACTCACAGTTAAACGGGGTGCAGGCCAACATTCCTTATTACTTTAATTTGGCCCCTAATTACGATGCGACATTTACGCCAAACATATATGGCCATCGTGGTACGTCATTCAATACCGAGTTCCGATATCTAGGTAACACAGGGCAGAGCCCGGTACCCACCTTTACTGGCAAAGACGCCTTTAATTACATGCCTAACGATGCGCTGACAAATCGCAATCGTTGGAGCTTTTTATCGCAGCATCAACAGCAGTTCAATAACCTGTTGCCTGGCCTTTCGGGCGCGTGGGATTTGCAAGGCGTTTCGGACTCTTACTATTTTACGGATTTGAATAATTCGCTGGCAGCGATGTCTCAGTCCTACCTGCCGCGTACGGGTCGAGTTAATTACGCGGCGCCTACCTGGAATGCATCGGTAGTGGCACAGGGCTATCAGACCCTAAACTTTAACCCGAGCGCTTCCGTGGCAACGCCTTATCAGTTGCTGCCGCAGGTCAACTTTGCCATGAATCGTTCCCTGCTCAACGCAGCGGGCTTTAGTAATGTGCGGCTCAATGAACATGATGAGTTGGAAGTGCTCTCTAGCAACGGCATGTTCGATCAACCGGCACGCATGGATGCATTGGTTTCGGCGAATAGCTCTTATTTTACGAACCAGACGCAATCGTATGTGCAGGGTAATCGCCTATGGGCTTATCCGCAGTTTGTGACCAGCTGGCAATCACCTGGTATTTACGTGACGCCTAAAGCGGGTGTGCACTACACGCAATACAACACCAATGCCGGCCAGCTAACAAACTCGGGGAGCGGTAGTACGGCAGGTATTAATTCGGATAATGCGTCGCGGACCTTGCCTATCCTGTCGTTGGATTCCGGCATGGTGTTCGACCGTAAAACGGAATATTTCGGGCGGACGCTTAATCAGACGCTAGAACCGCGTTTGTATTATTTGTATGTGCCATATCGTAGCCAAACCAACTTACCATTGTTTGATACCGGTATTGCTGATGTGAGTTATGCCCAGATGTTCAGTGAAAACATTTTCACAGGCTGGGATCGCGTCTCGAATGCGAATCAGGTGACTGCGGCATTGTCGAGCCGCTACTCGATGGATAAGACGGGTCAGCAGCTCATGGGCTTTAGCATTGGCCAGCGTATATTCTTCCAACCGCAACAAGTGAATCTGTATTCGGCTCCAGGGCTGTCGACCAGTAGTTATGGCAGTAATGACTACTTTGCCCAGGCGAATGGCATGGTGGCGCCTTACACCTCGATTAATGGCTTTGCACAGGTCAGTCCTTACGCGCAATCGAGCTCTACCAGCAACAGTACCAAGGTGAACCGAATCAATCGTGCAAGTATCGGCGGACGATTCCAGCCTAGCCGAGAAAACGTATTGAATTACGCGTATCGCTATCAGAATCAGGATTACATTCCAGGCGCGCCCACGTCCGGGGCGGCTGCTGCTGCCGTCATGCAAAACGATGTGAGCGCCGCCTGGAAAATCTGGGGGCCTCTGCGTGCAGTGGGGCGATATACCTATTCGGCTGTCCAGTCATCACAGATCGAAAGTCTGGCCGGCATTGAGTACAACGCATCCTGTTGGACGGCACGGGCCGTCTATCACCGCGCTATGACCTATAGTTCAACGCAGACGCCATTCCTCAATACGAGTTTTTTTATACAGCTGGAACTCAAGGGTATGGGTAGCATTGGCTCTAGTCCGATGGATATTCTACGTCGTAATGTCCCGAACTACACTCGTACCTCGGATGCGGCATTCATGCCGCCGCTGACAGACCCTTACTATTGATCGATCGCAGACCATGAAGATGCCCAATCGTTTCAAAACCAGTATTGCTGCACTTTTCTTAGCCGCGCTCATGGTCGGGGTGAGTCAGGCTGCACCGGCTAATCCCGCGCCTGCTCAAAGAGTATCGCAACCACAAACACTTGATCGCATTGTGGCCGTAGTGAATGATGGCGTGATTACACAGAACCAGCTCAATGCACGGGTGCGTTCGGCAACCATGCAGTTGCATCGCCAGAAAGTACAACTACCCCCACCGGAGATTGTGCGTCAGCAGGTGCTCGATCAGATGATTACCGAACGTGCGCAGGTTCAAACCGCCAAAGAAGCCGGTATTCAGGTTGATGATTCAGATCTTGAACAAGCCTTGGTTCGCGTTGCCGCGAATCAGAAAATGACGCCACAACAGATGCGTCAGACGGTAGAGAAAGATGGTATTGCCTGGCCGGATTTCCGGGAAGAGATTCGAAGCCAGATGATGATTGCCCGCGTACGCGAACGGGAAGTTGATGCGCGCGTCAATGTGTCGCCGGGAGAGGTAGATAACTTTCTTGCGAATCAGTCAGCCACAGGCGGTAGTGAAGAGGTGCATTTGGCACATATCATTATTCGTATTCCTGAAGGCGCTTCTCCAGAAACGCTTAATAAGTTACGCCTCAAAGCAGTATCCATCGATGAGCAGGCCAAGGCAGGCAAGGATTTTGCTCAGCTCGCGGCAACTTATTCAGAATCTAACGATGCGATGCAGGGCGGTGACCTAGGTTATCGTCCCTTAGATAGTTTGCCGCAGGTGATGAGTTCGGCGATTGCTAATCTCAAACCGGGTCAAGTGAGTGATGTGGTGCGGAGCCCGAGTGGTTTCCACATCGTTAAGCTAATCGGCCGTAAAGGTGGCGCGGCTTTGCCGCAGATTCAGCAGACGCATGCGCGCCATATCTTGATTAAAGTCACTGAAGTGACCTCTGAACCCGAGGCGCGCCAGAAAATTAATCAGGTTCATAGCCGTCTAAAAAATGGCGAAGACTTTGCAGCGCTCGCCAAGTTATATTCTCAGGATGGATCTGCCCAAAAGGGGGGCGATCTGGGTTGGCTCTATCCCGGCGATACGGTGCCTGCTTTTGATCAGGCCATGAATGCGCTCAAGATCGGCGAAATCAGTAACCCGGTTCAATCCCAGTTTGGTTTCCACATTATTCAGGTGCTTGAGCGTCGTACAACGGATGTGTCTCAAGAGCGCCAACGCCAGCGTGCCACCATGGCATTGCGCCAGCGGAAACTCGAAGAGGCTAATCAGGAATGGATTCGTCAGGTGCGAGACCGCGCCTATGTCGAGATTCGTATGGATGATCAATGACACCGGTACGCCTTGCCATTACATCGGGTGAGCCCGCAGGGATAGGCCCTGATTTGTGTTTACGGCTGGCTGAGCGTGCGTGGGCGGATGAATTGGTGGTGCTTTGCGATCAGCAATTGCTCGTAACACGTGCTACCGAAATAGGCAGTGAAGTGCGGTTTCGCACGTATGATCCTAATCAACCTGTACACCCATCGCAGATCGGTGAAATTACCGTATGCGATATTAAATGCCTTGAATCGGTGGTTACGGGGCAGCTCAATGCAGCGAATAGTGCGTACGTTATTGCGCTGTTAGATCGTGCCATCTCAGGGTGTCGTTCGGGTGAGTTTGCCGCCATGGTCACCGCACCTTTACACAAAGGCGTGATTAATGAAGCCGGGCGCCCATTCACTGGCCATACCGAATATCTGGCAGAACAAACAGACACACCACTGGTGGTAATGATGCTGGCGGGAGATACGCCGCACGGGCCGCTGCGGGTCGCCCTGGCCACAACCCATTTGCCGTTGGCAGAGGTGCCCGTAGCCATAACGCCAGAAACCTTAAGTGCCGTACTGCGCATTCTGGATCATGACTTGCGTACCAAATTCGGGTTGGTAATGCCACGTATACTCGTCGCCGGATTGAATCCCCATGCGGGTGAAGGTGGTCACATGGGGCGTGAAGAAATCGACACCATTATTCCTGTCCTTGAGCAATTACGTGCAGAGGGTATGCATCTGATTGGCCCTTTGCCTGCTGATACCTTGTTTACGCCACGCGTTTTGCCGCAGGGTGATGCGGTGCTTGCCATGTACCACGATCAAGGTTTGGCGCCCCTCAAGTACGCCACTTTTGGTCAGGGAATTAACATTACGTTGGGTTTGCCTATTATCCGTACATCGGTTGATCACGGTACAGCGTTAGACCTGGCTGGTCGTCGCGTTGATGGTGACGCAACCGTGGCTGATCCGGGCAGTCTGTATGCGGCAGTAACGCTGGCTGCGCAATTGTCTCGAAAGCAGGCGCAATGAATCGACCTCTGAGCAAACTGGCACAGGAAACAGGCCACAAAGCACGTAAGCGTTTTGGGC
>JACCDV011202584.1_pt1 | contig 13644 bp, 17 predicted proteins | sample 7446131 | NCBI WGS metagenome assembly JACCDV01 (sample SAMN15323448, study PRJNA562643) | freshwater metagenome | isolation source: river surface water | place: USA:Blue River Watershed | collected 2017-08-17 | reverse complement strand
TCGGGACGGTTCGTGTATCGCCGATACTTTGTTGTGAAAGAAAATACTCCCGAAGGTGGTAATAATGTGCTATAGTAGAGTTCCTTCGCTTCCGCATGGGGAGGTGATTTATCCAACTATTCTCTAATATCATGTCAATCGGACTTTTTCTCTTGATCGCAGTCGCTGTAGGGGTTGTTTATTTGATAGTGGTCTACAATCGCTTTGTGACGCTTGTTCAGCGCGCGGAGGAAGCGTGGTCGGATATTGAAGTGCAACTCAAGCGTCGCTACGATCTTATTCCCAATTTGATCGAGACGGTTAAGGGCTATGCCTCTCATGAGCAAGCTACTTTTGCCAAAGTGACAGAAGCACGCACGGCGGCAATGAGCGGAGGCGGAACCTTGGCCGACCAAGCACAAGCGCAGAACATGCTCTCGGAGTCACTCAAGTCCATTTTTGCGCTTTCGGAGGCATACCCCGATCTTAAGGCGAATCAAAACTTCCTTCAGTTGCAGAATGAGCTTGCGGATACCGAGAACAAGATCCAGGCGTCACGTCGTTTTTACAATGCGAATGTGCGCGACTTGAATACCGCAGTCTTGAGTTTTCCCGGCAATATGATCGCGGATATCTTCAACTTTACCAAGAAGGAATTCTTCGATCTTCCCGACGATCACGCCGCGCAAGAGCCGGTCGCGGTGAAGTTCTAGTTCTTGCGTTATGAAAAAACACATCGCTCAACTTTTCGCGGTACTCCTGGTCATGCTTGTCGTTTTTGTGACGACGCTCGGAATTCTTTATGTTCTCGACATGCTTACTCGTGAGCAGTTCTTCGAATTTGCGACCAAAACCGGGATCATCGTACTCATTGTTATGGCGGCATCGTTTTTGATCTCGGCGGCGACTTCGATCACCGGATCGCATCGTGGCTAAACTTTAATCCTTCCTGTTATGGCGACGCAGTATACTCATCAATCAGAGAATATCGCAAAGACCTGGGTCTTCCTCGGTGTGTTCTTCGTGCTCATCATTGCGATCGGATTTGTCTTTTCGCAAATATTGGGCAATTCCGCTATTCTCTATGGTGCCGTCATTCTGAGCCTTGTTATGAACATCGGGAGTTATTGGTGGAGCGACAAGATCGTCCTTTCGATGGTGCATGCGAAACCGGTGACCCGCGAAGAATCTCCCGAGCTCTGGAATATCGTCGAAAATCTTGCGATCACCGCGGGACTCCCTATGCCCAAGCTCTATATTGTCGAAGATCCCTCTCCGAACGCATTCGCGACGGGGCGTGACCCCAAGCATGCCGCGGTCGCCGTGCATACCGGACTCTTGCGGATCTTGAACAAGACCGAGCTTGAAGGTGTGCTTGCGCATGAGCTTTCGCATGTCGGGAATCGCGACATTCTCATTTCGACCATTGCGGTCGTTCTCGCGGGAATGGTGTCCATCATGGCGGACTTCTTCTTGCGCTCCTTGATGTTCGGAGGTCGTGATCGCGAAAATAGAATAGGGGGAATTATGGTGGTCGTTGGGGTCGTGCTCTCGCTTCTTGCGCCGTTCTTCGCGATGCTGCTTCAGCTCGCGGTGTCGCGCAAACGTGAATATTTGGCGGATGCGTCGGGAGCACTCTTGACCCGCTATCCTGAAGGGTTGGCGAGCGCCTTGGAGAAGATCAGTGGAGCGGGAATACCGTCAACGACGTCTCGCGAAGCGCTGGCGACGCTCTATATTTCAAATCCTGAACAAGCAAAAAAGAGCTTCATTGCGGGGCTTTTCATGACCCATCCTCCCGTTGAGGAGCGCATCGCCCGCTTGCGGGGAATGGGGGGCTGACCTTACCCCTCGAGGGCTCCAGGTGCATAAAGCGCTTGACTAAAGCGTTGTTTGTGCTATAATAGAACAAGCAGAGTTTTTTTAATCAACGCACAAAAAAGGGAGAAGCATATGTGCGCAATGCCGCTTGGTTCCGCTTTTCATCGAATCAATTATGTTTTTACGAAACCGGACGATGATGTCCCACCGGTGAAGGGGGAACTCCTCTTCACTCACGCACGTCACGTCGAACCGGATGCGGATGACCCTCCTGAGCTTCTTGAGGATGATTTTTGTCCTTTCGTGGAGCAGGTCTGCGCTCCGGAAGGCGACCCCTCCTTCGAAGAAGAGGGGTGGGACGGCGCCCCTGTGTTGTCCGATGATCGGCTGGAGGTGAGCACGTCGCCCGCTTCGCTTGCGGATACCCTCGACCTTGAAGGAGTCGAGGAGGCACTCGACTATTACGAGTCCACTTTGTCCCACGAAGAGGTTGCCCTTGTTGCACCGGTTGTTGTTGGTACCTCTCGCAGGAATCTCACGCGTTCCCTCATGGAACGCTCCAGGTATGAGGTTGTGTGGTGGAAACACCACAGGGTCTACTGCCCCGATGGTGTGTCGAAGGTGAAGTGGGTACCCATTGAATCGCACGGCCTTCACGGTCGCAAGCGCGATTCCGTGAAGCCCGATGAGCGGCGCGAGGTGCTCGCGCGCAAGGGGCACGCGACCTGATTTTTCTGTGTTTTGATTTCAGCAGGTGGCTTCGGTCACCTGCTTTTTTGTATCCGCGCTTTTGTGTGCTATAACATGTTTGGATATTTTCATAAAAGGTGATATCGATGCAACCGAAAGCGGAGTGTTCGCGCGAAGCGGACGTGAATCATGATTTGAACGCAAAAGAGGAAAAATCTTTCCCTCCTCACGATCTTCTTGATCCCGTCTATGTTCCCGTTGATCACGGAGAAGACTGGGATGATGACGACGAGCAGGATGAAGGGTGGGGGTGCGACCTGTAGCAGAAAGACGGCGATCATTCGCCGTCTTCTTTTTGCATGCTTTTGTATCGGTATTATAATGATCTTATGAAACAATTCTTCGCGCACATCAAAAGGAGCATCAATGATCCCGAGTACTATCGTGATATTCTTGATCGCCCGTTCTCTTACTCCTTTAAGTACTACCTCAGTTTTGTGTTTTTTCTTGCGGTCACGATGACGATCATCCTCTCGACACCGCTCATTCCACAGGTCAATCGAGTTCTTCGTGAATTTCCCCCGCAATTCTTTGCGTACTATCCGGACGAGCTTGAGCTTCGCGTGGAGAAGGGGAGAGTCTCTTCGAATGTCACGGAGCCGTATTATCTCCCGCTCCCCGTGCGATTCCAAGAACTCGTTGATCAGAGTGGTGACGCTTCCATTGCACACATGGCGGTCATCGATACGACAGCACCGATCACGCTTGAGGGTTTGCGTTCGCGCAATGCGCTTATTTGGGTAGGGGGAGACTCGATCGCTTTCCTTGAATCAAATAATGGGATGAGTGTGTCGGCGATCCCCTCCGACTCCAATGTTCATATTACGGAGAGCAAGATCCGCGGAGTCTTTGATCGTGTCGCACCTTACCTGCATTTGGTCGGCCCCTTGTTGGTGGTCATGATCTTCCTCATGCTCATGCTCGGGTTTGCCGTCACACTTGTCTATCTTGTCTTTATTGGCGCACCCTTGATCATGCTTGCCGGTCGCATGATGTCACGCACTTTTTCTTACGGCGAGGCCTATCGTATCGGTTTGCACGCGGTAACACTCCCGCTTTTGTTGCAACAAATACTCCGCCTGCTCTCCGGAGGAATCCCGATCGATCTCCCGTTCCTCTTTACCGCGGTCCTACTCCTTGTGGTGTGGGGAAATTTTCGTTCAACAAATACTCCTTCACCCGCGCCGACTCCTCATGCGCAAAGTGGAGAGAATGACACGCATCGTGAGGGCTGAGTAGGTGAAGAAGATCACTCCGCCGTTGTGCTCCCGGTGAAAACAGGGAGGAGGTTTCCTTTGACGATGAGATCCGAGACATTACTCGCGGAGAGCTCGCGCTCGTAGAGCAGGTGACACTCGGAAAGAGGAAGCGGTTGATCTCCGGGGATAGAGAGACATCCTCCTTTCTCAAAGCTTCCGTCTTCTCCCGCGTAGAAATATCGCTCGGCGGTGAGTATTGAGGTGATGAAACGCGCGTCGGGATCACGATGGGTGACCACCGGACCTCGCGTATTTATCAGGTCTTGCCCGAGTGTGTGGCGGGGCTCCTTTATTCCCAAAAGGTTGAGGAGTGTGGGGTAGAGATCCAAGTGGCTTCCCGGGGTGACACGCGTTCCTTCGAGCCCCGTGCCGGGCGCGAGGATGATGAGTGGGACGTGGTTGCGCTTGAGATCTCCCGCGATCGGCGCGGTGCGGGACGGAACAAGAACATCTTCGATCCCGGTAAAACTCCCGTGATCGCCGAAGATGACGATCAGTGAATTGTCATAGAGTCCCTCCCTCTTGAGTTCGTCGATAAGCACTCCGATCGCGGTATCGACATAGTGAATACTTTGAAGATAGTGCCACTGTCGTTCTGTGAGCGGCGTGTTGTCGGGGATATGAAGATTTTGAAGAGAATCCGGGAGTGTGTAGGGTGTGTGTGATGAGAGGGTGATCAGTGTCGCCATGAAGGGTTGAGGAAGTTCCTTTAACTTACCCACTGATTGCCGGAAGAACTCCTTGTCCTCCAGATGGTCGAAGATCGGAGTTCCAGTCGCGACGTAATCTTTCTTGCTCATGACGAGGTCATATCCCATCTTGGGGTAGATGTTGGAGCGGTTCCAAAAGGTCGGCACATCGTCGTGCATGACCACGGTAGAGTACCCCTCTTGTTTGAGCCATTTGGGCATCGCGACGTAAGTGTTGTGCGCGTAGTCGATGAAGGCGACCGTGTTTGAGAGCGGGTAAAGTGAATTTTGTGTCACGAATTCCGCGTCGGCCGTGTTGCCGGGGCCCACGAGCGCGTAGTAGTTGGGGAAGTAGAGCCCCTCACGTGTGAGTCTGTTCAATCGCGGAGTGATCGACGTGCCTCCCACGGTTGCATTCACGACCGCCGCTTCGAGTGATTCGACTTGCACGATAATGACGTTTCTTCCGCTCGCAACTCCAAATCGTTTTTCCGAGACCTTCTCCTCTTTGCTGTTGATCCATTCTTGGGCAAGAATGATATCCGCTTCGGCGATGTCGGTATTTCGAATCGCAAATCCGATCACGTCGCGCGCGTAATAATTGACGATGCCGATCTTTTGCACTAGTTCGTGCGGAGAAAAGACAAAGTTGTTGATGTTCTCGAGAAGGACAATGGGGTGAAGTAATCTCCCCGCGTACCAGTTCTCGGTGCGGACCATGAAAGTGCCGTATCCTCCGACCATGACAAGAGTGAGCACTCCCGCAATAGCGAATGTTTGCATGCGGGTGAAGTGTGGGAACACGATCTTTCTTTTTGGTCGAATGACGGAAGCAGCGGCGGTGATGATGACGGGGGTAAAATAAAGCAGTTGATGCCATGCAAAAAGAGTCGTCACCGTGGGAAACTGAGAGGGGAGTTGGTGGGCATACGAGAGGGCGGACGCTTGGAGGAATCCTTTCGCGTAGGCAAAGTGGATCTCCTGTGCGGTTGTTACGAGTGCGGCAAGGAGTGTCGTGCTTAAGAGAAAGAGTATGCGCGCGCGTCCTCGGAGCATAATTCCGGGACCGAAGAGGAGGGCTGAAAGTGCGATGTTTGTTGCGAAGAAATCGACATAGAAACGCTCAAACCCAAGTCCGATCACGATATTGAACAGCGCTTGGGTTCCGAGAAACGAGAGGGTGAGGAGAAGCGGCAACAAGGCCGGCGAAATATGTCGCAGTACGGTCGCGATGTATCGAGGCAACCCTTCTTTGTTCATTCTCGGGATTGTACCTCAGAACACGTATTGACGGAACCCGTCCGCATTGTCTTTTGTTTAGTGCGGGAATATATCACGCAGTTCTTCCGAATCGTAGAAGTACGCACCGAGCTCCCCGAATGTATACTTCGTCCCTCCGATCTCGATCAGTGCGCCACCTGTCTTCGGGTTCGGTTTGGGGATGGAGCGATCAAAGCCGATATTGAAGAGCGTCGTTGTTATTCCCGGAGCATGCGCAATGGCGTATCCTTCGTTCGCCCATTGCATGGTGACCTCCTTCAGGAATATTGCCGTGTAGAGGTAGGAATAATAATGATCCTTCGCATCGGTGAGCCGAAGAAAGCGCTCGCGTGTCGGATCCGCATCATCGGGATAAGCAAGGAGGGCGTCATATCCTGCTCCGGGATAGAAAGGCGAAGATGGATCACTCGCGTGTTGTTCGATCGCGTGCGCGGTGTCTTCTTTGATCCCCGAAACACCAAGTGAGAATTGTGAAAGTGAGCCGAGGATCTTGAGCGGTTCGAAGTAGCGCTTGAAGACCTCTCGCTCTGAGGTGAAGAAGCGCAGCTGTTCGGGAACGACGACTGCCGCGATCAGACGAGCGGGTACTCCTGTTTCTTGCGCGACACGACTGATGACTTCCTTGTCCTTGCGAAGTCCTTCGCGTACGACCGCCCACTCGGGGGTTTCGTTCCAGAGGCAGGGGGAGGCACTTGCGCACCCCGAGCGTATTGCGGCTGCCGTCTGCTCGTTTGGACTGATGTGTTCAGTGAAGAAGCGATTTCGTTCCGCGATCGTGCCGGGTACATTGAAAAACCCGAACTGCATCCCAACGAAAACAATGGTGAAGAAGAGTCCGATCAGCGCGAACGCGCCGACGAGAATGAGAAGGATCAATTGGGGTAAGGGTCTTTTCCTCATGCGTGTCGGAGCATTGTAGCAGATATCGCGTGTTTGTCACCGTGGACAAAAAAGCCCCGCTCTCATGAGGGGGCTTCTAAGGAATGGGTGTCTAGCGCAGCCGGAACGACGCTTTGACCGTCACCATGACTTCCTTCTCGATGGTCGAGGTATCGTAGTTGCCGTAGTCGGAGATGTCGATCGAATTCGGGGCAAGCACTTGGACGACCCCGCTCGAGGCCGATTGCACGGCGCCGATCTCGCGCCCCGTTCCGATGCCGATCTTCTCCGCACGCGCCTTTGCGTCGGCGACCGCGTCCGAGAGGAGAGAAACGCGAAGGTCGGGGAGTTTGGAGTAGTAGTACTCGAGCGATTGGATCGCGATCAAGACACCTCTGCCGGCAAGCTCCGGAACTTTGCGTGACATTTCGGTAACCTTTTCAACGTCATTGCTCCGCACGGTGATCGTTTGTCCGATCTGATAGCGGAGTTGGTTCCCGTAGTTCTGTTCGTAGTATTGGTTCATGGAGACCGGACCTTCGACGATCTCGGTTGATGTTGCTCCGAGCTCGACGAGGAGCGCCTTGGTGAGGTCGCGGTCTCGCGCGATCATTGTGTAGCCGCTCGCGAGTTCGTTCGCGTAGACAAGGCGAGAGAGCGAGAGGACGATCTTTGCCTGATCGGAGGTGACCTGAGTTTTTGCGGAACCGGTCACCGCAAGGGTGTCCTTCGTGTTCTTTGCCTGCGCCAAATAGTACATCGTTCCAAAACTGAGCGCGGCCATGATGAGCGCGCAACCGAGAATGAGTGCGGGGCGGGTAAATGTATTTTGCATGATCGGTAAGGGTGAAATATGGATAAGAAGGAGAGGCGTTCGACTCGCCGCTTGTGTACATTATATCATTCGAAGGGGAGTGTGTTGAGGAGAAAGATATTTGACAGTATTGAATAAGCATGATAAAATGAAAGAACCGGCATCGCCCGATGTCGGATGTTCTTGAAAGGAGTAAGATATGAGTAGTGTAGGAAGTGCTGACCTCCGTGACATGTTGAAGGAGCTCTTGGAAGATCAGATGACGGCGCGTAGGGAGTATTTCCGCCGTCTTTCGGATCTCGCAGACGCCTTCGGTGAGTTCGCCGAGGCGAATACCAAGGTGACTGTTGAGCATGTGCGTCGTTCGACGGACGCGGTGATGAAGACCGCAGGGATCCCCGAGGATGTCCGCAACAGCGTTGCTGCCATCTCGGAGAATTTCCAGCGGGTGCTTCTGTCTGCCGCCCTCGCACATCCGAACGAGGTCAAGAAGGTCGCCGAGGCCGGACTCAAGACGATCGACAAGATCGGTCAGTCGATGAGAAAGACCGGCTAACCTGTAGCACCGGGGCCGCGCATTTCGTGCGGCCCTTTTTCATATTTCAAAAAAAGAAAACCGCACCGGTATTTTTTCGGTGCGGTTTTTTCTGCTTCTTATACGTCAAAGATCTCGATGCTTCCGTTGTCGATCACGACCGCAACCAACACTGATCGTTCTCGAAGTTCTTGAGCAACCCTCCTTTTTAGCGGTTGGACCAAGTCGGCCAGCATTGTTTTTGAAACGGTACCTCCCATATAAAGAAACACCCCACTTTCTTTTTGTGTGCCCCACTTTGCAACCGGGAGTAATGCCTCAGCGATCTGTTTCCCGTTCTTGTCTTCGGTGTTCGCAAGCATGATCGCCATTTTTGAGCGCGGAAGGCGCTCGGTTTCGATCCGTTTTTGATACTCCCTTACCCTTCGTTCGTTGGCGAGAAGTAGTGCGTAGCATCTTTTGCGGATCCGTTCCGCGCGTGAGAGGGGGAATTTCAATTCTTCATCAGCCTCACTTGCTTCGGGGAACAGGAGTTCTTCCTCCGAGGGGGTGGGTGGTCTGCTCGTGATATTGCTTGCACGCATGGTATGCTCCTTGTTTTGTTGTTAAGGTAACGTCTTATTGGATAGTGTACCGTCTTTTCGTTCGTGTCAAACACGGAGTATTTTGTTATGATCAGACTCATGAGTAAGGGAACACAAGATGAGATCGTTTCGGGTTCGTATGCGGATGAGGTGAAGGTTCGCTGGGGCGATACCGAGGCATATAAGGAATCCGTTCGTCGCGTGAGTGCGATGGGCAAGGAAGGGCTTTCTCGTGCTGTTCGCGCGCAAGAGGACTGCGCACGCGCGATCGCTCTGTGTATGCGAGAAGGAAGGGGAGTGGAGGATGAAAAAGTGCAGTCGCTTGTTCGTGAACACTACGAAGGACTACGTGCTTTCTATGAACCGAATCTCGAACTTTATGCCGGACTCGCGGAGATGTATGTTGCCGACGCACGATTTGCTCGCTACTACGACGATATCGCCCCGGGACTTTCCGGATATTTGAGTCAGGCGATGGGGGTGTTTGTCGAGAAGCGCCCTCCCTCCTTGCCGGAGAGTCGCTAAACGTATTCTTGCGTCATGCTTGAGAAAATTTAAAGAGAGGCGATCGGTCAATTAAAAGTTTTAAGCCAGGATGTGAAAACATGAAAAAACTAATGGTGATCTTCGGGTTAATTCTTTTAGTCGCGTGCTCGTTGTGGTTCGGTTTAGTTTATTGGATTGGAAGCGGTATTGGTGGTGGAGGAAGTGAAGAGATTGCACCAGATACAGTTCAAGCAGGAGAACCAGCTGACATAACTATCATCGTTACTGCGACAGGAGGAGGTGGAAAAATACAAGGCCGCTTCACAGATCTCTCACTTCATTACCGATTAGTTGGTGAAAATACTTACAAATCTATTCAACCACAATCTATTGTTCTGCCTGATAATTTCAAAACAGTTCAATCAAAAACTTTTCAATCGGAAGCATATAAATTTACAATTCCTCCTTATCCAAAAGGCACAACAGGAGAAATTGAATATTACACTGAAATGACTTTTGATGGTTATCAAAGTCACCAAGATGGGGTGAAGAAAATAAAAATAATTTCTTCTACAACTTCTTTATCAACGAATGGAAATAATGATAGTAGTTTAAAACCAGATTCATTTGACTGGTGTATGGCGAATGGTGGCGATAATCGAACACCAAATTATAATGCACCTAAAATTTGTGTTCTTGATAACAGAGTATACGAGGAAAGTTGTGTTGGTAATGATAAATATTTTGTGATAGAGAGTGGTTTAAAAGAGAGTGTGGGTGCAAATCACTTAGTGAAATTTAAAACTCATGCAAATCAGAATTTTATCTGTGAGTACAAATTTGAAAAAGGAGATTTTGAAATAAAAAATTACCGGACTGAATACACCTTAGCTCTTGAGGATAACTTCTTGATTCTTGATAGTGGAACAGGTCCTGACCCACGGGGTTTAATAATTTACGACTTAAATCTTCGCAAAAAAGTTTTTGAGGACTCTTATTCTCAACCGATCAATATTCAAAATCATACAGTAGATTACTGGATTGGAACAACAAAACCGGCAACTGAACAAAATTGTCCTGAGTTCAAGAAGTGGGAAGAAGGAGGATTGGTTTCGGCTATTGATACCCATGTCTCGCTCAACCTGTCAACTCTGGTAAAAAAAGAATTAGGAGAATATCGTTGTTCACCAAGGCAATAATTATTTTTTTTGAGAGTCCTTCCTGTCGTTTTGGAAAAAAGTACAAAACAGCAGGGATGTCTCCCTTGAAATTACAATATTTTAAATAGAAAAGGGCTCCGGGCAGATTGTGTCTGCGGGGGGCCCTTGATGCGATGGGTCACATAATGCTTACTTGAAACGCGAGACCACCTCGACGCCGCTCAGGGTTTTGCGGGCGGCGCGATACATTTCGAAAAACTTATTCTTGTGTCATACTTGAGAAAATTTTAAGAGAGGCGATCGGTCAATTAAAAGTTTTAAGCCAGGATGTGAAAACATGAAAAAACTAATGGTGATCTTCGGGTTAATTCTTTTAGTCGTGTGCTCGTTGTGGTTCGGTTTTGTCTACCTGAACGGGCCCAGTGTTGACCCTGCTTTGTCACCAGAGGCGAGTACGACAAACCTTGAGGAGAAAGATGTGGACTCAGTAACTCATGTTGCGTTTCTCGAGCGCATTCGCGCATACTACCCCGACGTTTTTTCAGAGCCTGCTCCGTATTCTTTTGAGTGGCGATGGCGTGATCCGAACATGAAGACAAGTATTTATCCAACGGTCTCTCGTGTTGAAGGTGAAATGATATCGACCTCAGAATTTTCATTCCAAGATCTTGCTTTCGGTGAGCAAAGTCTTCTCTTTCGGATCGAACAGATGTTGCCGATCTTTTTCGAGCAAGAAGGATTTGTTTCGGCACCGGAAAATGACAGTGACCACTCGACGACGGGTTCTTCGGTAGCGGGTTATAAGCACACAGAGGACGGAGTTGTTTGCCTCAGGATCATTGAAGATACCGAGTCTGAATTTATCAACTATAGGATCACTTGCGCTCTCTTTTGACCTGCATTGCAATGCAGGCAAGCAAAAATTCATGTGCCCGTCGCCTTAGTGTGAGTGTGAATTATTATTTGTGTCGAAACAAATAATGTGGCGAGGATTTTTTTGAGTGGGGTCAAAACAAAAGAAACGCATAAGCGTTTCTTTCCCCCTGAAACATTTCTGAAGTCATGCAAAAGATGCTCTTCTAGAGGATCTCAAGGCTGTTTACGATATCTTTCCGTAACTGGTCATACCCTTGCGGGTGTGAGGGGCACTGGACAATATGATATCCATAAATTAAGTCATTTTTGTCGACGAAGGTGAGTTCGTTGGTGCAGTCATTGTTGAGATAATGGTCTATCCTGCGTATCGCGGAGTATCCGTCAATCGTAGTGTTCACGAATTCGCTACTTTTGATCGAGGTCGATCCATAAATTTTGATATTCTTTGCCTGGTCAAGAGTTGCGCTTGTGGTAAAAAAATGAACTGAGGTTGGGTCTATTCCGGAGGGCCTTACGATCAATTCGTTGATGATCGTTCCGTCGCTGGTTTGTTTTTGATTTACAGAAGAAACAGACGCATCCGCGGGTAACGCAAAACGGATCCCTAGTTGTTCATTGGTCGTGGTTGTCCAGTTGGGTTTGACCAATGAGACCTTGGTTGCGCTCGGCTCGCTTTGGCGGGGAGAAGTATTTTGTTCAGGTGTGCTCTGGAAAACATCGAGGTACCACCATCCGGCACCGGCGATAAAAACACCAAGGATAATGACGATGACAATATCAGCAAAACCTCTCTTCATAAGTTATATTGTTGATGAGTATGCCTTTTAATTTCAAAAACCTGTTTGAAAATGAACCTCAAGGAATTTTTTACAAATCTTCATTTGCGGAGGAGGAGAGATTCGAACTCTCGATGCCCTTTCGAGCATGCCGCCTTTCCAAGGCGGTGGAATAAACCACTATCCGACTCCTCCCTAAAACATTTTGCCGCAAAAATGTTCGGGCGCTTTGACCAAGAACTTCGCTACTATAGCAAAAAGTTTGTGACTTGCCCAGGGTTACGCTACGCTTATTGTATGGACTATTTTGACGGGCTTGCGACAGCGATCGGGCGGATCCATATTGTCGTATCCGAGACGGCATTGCTTCGAGTCTATCTTCCCGGCGAGACGTGGAGTGAACGGTATCTACGCAAATCGGACCATCCCCTCATTGTTCGTGCAAAAGATGAGTTGCGGGAGTATTTTCGAGGCGAAAGAGTGGCGTTCGATCTTCCTCTTGCGTATGAGGGCACGGCACTTCAATGCGCGACGTGGTCCGCGCTTGCGGAGGTGTCTTTTGGGAGCACACGGTCATACGCACAACTTGCCGAGCGTGCAGGGTCGCCACGCGCGGTGCGTGCAGTCGCGAGCGCAGTGGGGAAGAATCCGCTCCCGATCATTCTCCCGTGTCATCGGATCATTCGTGCCGATGGATCGCTTGGTGCATATGCGGGTGGAAGCGCGCTCAAGAAGAAGTTGCTCGAAAGGGAGGGTGCGGTATTTCAGGTAAGGTCGTGATTTCACTTCTCCCCGTCTTGTGTCGTAGTTTTTTCTATCCACAGATTTTACTTGTGCACTCGCGCTTTGTGCGTAGAATAAATAGGGAAGTTCCTGTGGGACCTTAGAAGCCGAGACGCAAGTCCCGGCTTTGGTTTTTTAAGGTGAATAATTTGCCCGGAGAGCGGCGCGTATGCTTGCAAAATTTCTTATTTTATGGCATAACATTTTTTGGGTATTCTTTTTGTTTCAAAAAAGGAGGAAGCATGGACATCATCTTGTCCCCCGGATTTGGCTCGTGCCTGGATGGCAAGTATCCGAGACCCGGGACTGCGAACGAAGACCTTGCGGAGCAGATCGCGAAGTATGTTGCTGAGCATGGTCAGAAGAATTGCATATTGATCACTGCGATCCCCGTCACTATTGCGCTCAATACGCGTGATATCTTACCCGATCTCAATGTGCCGTTGGCGGACAAAGCTCCCCGCGATACAGCGGATTTTCTGGACTTTGTGTTCACTTGGCTTACTCGTCCGTCGATGCTTGAAAAATTCGGCGCCGTCGAGAATTTCACGTATTTTGTTGCGGCGCAACGAATGCAACGGGAGGTTATGATCGAGCATCTTCGAGTCCTTTACGGGGTTCATGCGCAAGCATTGTCGGATGAGGAAGTTCGACCTGACCCGGAGTCGGTTCCCACATTCACGCGCTCACTCGTGCGATTTTGGTTGCACGAAAAGATCGCGGAGTTGTGCGGAGTCGGACGGTATTGATGTGCTGTTTAGACAGCAAGATCTTCAACGAGGAGGAATATATGAGTTCCAAAGAGGATTCCGGAAAATGTGTTCTGCTTGTTCCGGCATGGAGCGGTCCGGGAAATGTGGACCTTGCGCGGCAAGTGATGGCGTTTCTCGATCTGCATTCGCGTGAGGACGTGATCATCATTGCCGAGTCGCCTGTCGCGGAAGAGTTGAAGCGCTTTGCCGCATCGCTTGA
>JACCDV010523343.1_pt1 | contig 13644 bp, 14 predicted proteins | sample 7446131 | NCBI WGS metagenome assembly JACCDV01 (sample SAMN15323448, study PRJNA562643) | freshwater metagenome | isolation source: river surface water | place: USA:Blue River Watershed | collected 2017-08-17 | reverse complement strand
GGATGTTTTGAAGTGGAGCGTCGTCTGATTGAAGCACTTGATATACCGGTGATGCACGATGATCAGCATGGAACAGCGATGGTGGTGCTTGCAGGATTGATTAACGCAAGCAAAGTCACCAAGCGTAATTTGAATAGAGCAACGGTTGTGGTTAATGGAACGGGTGCTGCAGGTAGTGCCGTGATGCGACTGTTGAAGCGCTACGCACCGAACATTACTATCATTGCTCTTGATACAAAAGGAATCATTGGCAAAGACAGAACTGATTTGAATTCTGAAAAGAAAGCTCTTCTTGGTGATGGTGTTGTTGCGAGAGAGCGTGCGGGCGTGTTGGAGGATGCGCTTGTCGGCGCTGATATTTTTATAGGACTAAGTAAAGGAAATCTTCTTTCGTCCAAGCACATCAAGATGATGAGCAAAAAGCCAATCATCTTTGCGCTTGCAAATCCAACACCTGAAATTATGCCTGATGTTGCTCGTGCAGCTGGAGCTTCTGTTGTTGCCACAGGAAGGTCTGACTTTCCAAACCAAATTAACAACGCGCTCGTGTTTCCAGGCGTGTTTCGTGGGGCGCTTGATAGGGGAGTGAAGCGCATCACTACCTCTATGCAACTGAAGGTTGCCAAAGCGCTCGCTGGATTGGTGCTGCGACCAACTGCACAGAAAATCATTCCCGATATCTTTGATAAGCGGGTGGTCAAAGCAGTCGCCAAGGCAATTAGGTAGACCCTTGCCAATACGTATTTTTGTTATATAGTCACAGAGGATCAAAGAAGAAGGAGATCCTTACATGTCTTTGGCAGAACAAGTCGCACCTCTGCGGCAATTTGATTTGCGCCCCATGGACCCTGAAATTGTGCATCCGGATGTCTTTTTCACCTGGTGCTTTGGCAGGGAACTAGGCGCAGAAATCGCTCGAAATGAAGCAACACATGAGCACTACATGCTCTTGTCGCTAACGTACGAGACCTCTAACGGGTTTCGTGAGAAGCGATTCTTCGTGAAAGATGCCAATCAGTGCATCACAAGTATTCGATTCTATATGCCAGGAGCGCACACACTGCGTGGTACCTTGATGCGGATTGGTAGACTCAGTCCCGGCGCGTTACACGTTCGCGCTCGATTCTTCCATGGATACGATGGTGACTTTGACTACTCGTACCCAGATGAAGAAGCTGGCCATGAAGAATACCAGAGGTTTATTTCAAAAGTCTCTGGGTATTGTGCAGAGTTTGTGGCTGCCGGTACGGTTGAAGTGAATATTCCGGAAGGAATTCACGGGAAACCACCGCATCCGCTATTGAAGAAGTGGGCGATGGCGTACAGTCCTCGCAAGCTTGATGACGAATGCGACTTCGGTCGTCGTCTGTTGTATGCCTTCACTGTTCAGTTGGTGCAATACCCGCTGTGGGAAGGACTCAAACGACTTATGGTGATGCTCATTGGTCTGTGGCAGATGTTTCTTGGTCGTGAAGGTGAACATCTGTTTGCGGCTGCGGTAAAACCAGAATTGGTATATACCTGGCCCGAATATGAGATTTATCGATTGTGCAACGCAAATGCTCGGCCTTTGTTTCGAGGACTACCGGGCGCGCTGTTGCATCCGGTCATTGTTACGTTCTTCGTGGTGTATGGCGCATCGTGGTATGTGTATCTTACCAAAGATGGACATTCGATCGTTGTTGCTAGTGCAACATTGCTCGTGGTTCTTCAGAGTCTTCTGCTTTTCGCAATTGCTCTGATAGTTGGGGGTGCGTTTATCGAACAGGGTCTAAAAGCCCTCAGACGCACCCAATTTGGCAGGATCCAAGAAGCTAAGCCAAAAACCAAAACCGTGGTGCAAAAAGAAACGGCAGCAAAACTTCGTCAGGAAGAAGAACGTAAGCAGGCTCAAAAGCGTGCTGAACAAATTCTTGCAGGCGAGCTGGTGCCGATGTCTGTGTGCACTGAAAACACTAACGAACAGGAGCGTGCAAAAAAGCTCTTGAAAAAGGCGCCCATTAACCTGCAAGTTGCTTCGGCAAAGCGCGGGTTGTGTCGTCCGTTTGTGAATATGCAATAAAAATCAAACACCGGATCAATTGATCCGGTGTTTTTCTAATCTCGCTGGATAGCTTCGCGCACACGCTCAAAGACACTTGCAAACCACGAACGATCTTTTTCGTTGCCTATAAGTGACGCTGCTTCTCGATGCGGAACCCAGAGTGCCTCGGCTATTTCATGGGAAGGAGTGAGGGTGGTTTTATGTGCAGCAAACAAAAACATATGTATAGATTTCATTTCGTCTTGTCGGTACATGCCACTGATGTCGATACGAGGTCGCTCATACGTTCCAAGATCATCCAACAGCTCAAGATCAGTGAGGCCGGTTTCTTCTTGGATCTCTCTTCGTGCAGCAGTTTCATCATCCTCACCCTCTTCGACATGACCTTTAGGAAAGAGTAGGGCGCCATTGCCTCCTATGGTTTTTACAAGCGCAATGGTGCCACCTGGACCAAGTACAACACCGCCTGCTGTTTTTATTGTGCTCATGGTGAGTTACATGTGTGATGATGATCACACATACGTATAGTACCGCATGTTCGGTGCAGATGTACTCTTTCGGCCTTTCGTCTTACTCGCCACACACGATACCTGTTGATTTGCGTGTGTTTGATATATAGTTGCGAAAAGTGCAGATTAAAGAAGTAAATGAAAACAGAAATTTTTACATCTAAGCAATTAAAACAAGCGGCACGTCTTATACAAAGAGGCGAGTTAGTTGCTTTCCCAACAGAAACGGTGTACGGGCTTGGAGCGAATGCGTTGGAACCAAAGGCTGTCAAAAAGATATTTAAAGCAAAGGGCAGGCCGTCCGATAATCCTTTGATAGTGCATATTGCAAATATAAAACAATTACATGAAATCGCTTTTGTGCCACCTGAAACACAAAAAATAATTGAAGCATTTTGGCCAGGTCCTCTAACTATTATTGTAAAAAATAAGAGTATTCCAAGAGAAGTAACAGGTGGTCTCGATACTGTTGCGGTAAGGATGCCAAATAGTAAGATCGCTTTGAAATTAATTAAGAATGCTGGTGTCCCTATTGCTGCACCCTCTGCAAATATTTCCGGAACACCTTCTAGCACCTCTTTTAAACATGTGTTGGATGATTTTGACGGGAAGATCGCGGGAATAATTAAATCTAATCGTTGCAAAATAGGAATAGAATCAACAGTTATAGATTTAACTACTAAAAAACCTATCGTATTGCGCTCCGGAGGGCTAAGTTTCGAAGAACTAAAAGCAGTTATGCCAAATCTAATTTTGACGTCTAATAAAAGAATGACAAGAGCTAAATCTCCGGGTATGAAGTACAAACATTACTCACCGAATGCAAAGATTATTCTCTGTAACAGGTGCACCACAGAAGCATTGGAAGCTTATAAAATAAAATACGAAAAGCGTAATAAAAAGACGAAGATAATTATTGCTCAAAAAACAAAGAAATTCGCAAAAGAATTATTTAGCATGTTCAGACAATGCGATAAAGATAAAGTAGATGTCATCTTAATTTCTTCAGTGGAGGAAGATGGAATAGGATTGGCAATAATGGATAGAATACGAAAAGCTGCGTCAATGATCGTTTCTTAGCATAACGATGCGGGGTAAGTACAAAAGACTTACAAGTACAGTATGGATAGTATGACAACTCTCTAGGTTTCAACCCAGGGAAGTTTCAAGTTGCGGAGAGGGAGGGATTCGAACCCTCGAGGAGTGTTACCCCCTGGCACGTTAGCAGTGTGCTGGTTTCAGCCATCTCACCCACCTCTCCAATCGTGTTCACTATATGTTAAAAACGATATCTTCTCAAATGCTTAGGATTGCGAGTTCCTACAACAGAAAAGTATTGCTTCATGTCTGCACGACTGTCGAGTCGTACGTCATGGTTGCTTCCTTTGCGTGAATGCAGATTTAATTCTCGCAAGGCACTGTGTACGGTCGACAAAAGGGCTGGGGACGCGCTTGTAAAGGAAAGCTTCTTGTATGAGTATTGTTTTCCTTTGCTGCGGTACGTATGGGTAAATACAGATCCGTCGGTATCAACAAGACCTCTCAAACATGCGGTTTTGTAATGCTGGTTTTGTTTTATCCAATCCGGCATATCAAACTTGTATGCAAGCTTGTTTCCAATAGGAAGGCCAAGTTCGTGTAGATATTTCACTAACCCAACGCGAGAAATGGTTATGTTACGCACTGCTTTGTGAGGGCTGTGATGTACAGAAGGTGATACACCAAACAAATCTTTCAAAAGATTTTCAACATATACAGCGTACTCTCTGTCATTAATGTGGTGCAAAGAAACAACGACTTGATACCTACTGATACCTCCATCTCCCATTAAAATTCCAATACATTCAGCCAAACGACGACCCACTCTTGGTTTTTTGAAAGGCTTTGACCACGCATGTTTGGGGCGTTGCATACCCCTAGTATGTTCCTGCTAAGAAACCAACTTTCCACACAAGATACACAACTTATTTAATGCGCCAATGATAGACCACTGAGCTTTGTTACCCCTGCGTGCTGTAGCGCTTGCAATCCTGCAAGAAGTGTTGCTCCGGTAGTACATACATCATCCGCCACTATATAGGTATGGTCATTGGGTGCTGGTACTGCCACAAACGCATCATGCATATTTTGTAGCCGCGCCTTCTTACTGAGGGTTGTCTGAGGAAGGGTGTCTTTTGCTCGAGTGAGTATGCGGGTATTTAATTGCACGTCTTCAAGTGATGAAACGGCCAGCGCTACTACCCGCTCGACTTGGTTGTATCCACGCTCTCTTTGACGCTTCTTGGAAAGAGGTATGGGAATGCACACGGTAATTTCAGACAGACTATCTCCAGCAATATCGGTTAGGTAGTCGGTAAGTACGTAGGAAAGCAAGGAAATAGCCTTCCTGTTGTTATGAAACTTTGCCTCAATGATAGCTGCCTGCACCTGGGGGTGCTGGTAGGGAAGCAGTGACACCACTTCAAAACCCTCAATCGTCTGCAGGGTTGGGGAGAGAAGAGAGGCAAAATCATCAGCTGAGAGGTCAGCAAGGAGTCTTTGTGTGGCGCGAGGCGGAAACAGCACGTCTAGTATTCTCAACAGCCGCTGCATAGCCTCATGCTACACTACCTGCATATGGGATTGTTTGATTCACTCTTTGGAAAGAAAAAGAGCAAAAGTGTTATCGGTGTTGATATTGGATCTTCATCACTGAAGGTGGTACAGCTGCGACGGCAGGGCGGTACGGCGGTACTTGAAACATATGGCGAGATTGCGCTTGGTCCGTATGCGGGTGCTGAAGTCGGACAGGCAACTAATCTTTCTGCAGAGAAGATTGGAGAAACGCTAAAAGATTTAATTCGTGAAGCAAATGTAACCTCTCTTGAGGCGGGTATCTCTATTCCATTCTCACGTTCACTGCTTACTTTGGTTGAACTGCCTCGTCGTGATGATCCTGAAGAACAAAAGACTATTATCTCGCTTGAAGCACGTAAATATATTCCGGTACCGGTTACCGAAGTGCAGCTTGATTGGTTTGTGCTTCCTGACCCGATGTCAGATGGAGCAAATCCTCCACCGAAGATTAAGGTGTTGTTGGTTGCAGTGCACAATGATGAGTTGGCACTTCTACAGAAAGTAGTTGAAACTGCAGGACTTGCAGCAAGTTTCTATGAGATTGAAATCTTCAGCACGATTCGTTCAGTAGTTGATGAACCAATTAAACCGGTACTTGTACTCGATATTGGCGCCTCTGCTACGAAAGCGTATGTGGTTGAGCGTGGTGTGGTGGCGCTTTCTCACAACATTCGTCAGGGAGGGCAGGATGTGACCCGTGCTATCTCAAGCGCTCATGGGCTTACGATTCCAAAAGCAGAGAGCGTAAAGAAGGAGCACGGATTTGGAAATCATGATGCACCATATGATCGTAAAACCATCGAGCTGGTGTACTCACGCATCTTTGATGAAGCGCGTCGCGTGCTCACCAAGTACGAAACATCACACCAAAAAGCAGTATCGGCACTCGTGCTTACCGGTGGCGGGGGAGTAACCAAGGAGCTTGGTGCATACGCGAAGGAATTTTTCCCGATTGATGTGCGTGTTGCTGATCCGTTTTCAAAAACATCAGCGCCAGCATTTATGCGTCCGGTGCTTGGTGAGATTGGCCCTGAATTTGCGGTTGCGGTTGGGCTGGCGCTTCGCAAATTAGAAGAGCAGGGCTAAGTGTGTATAACGTGCGAAAGTACAAGGTGCGATAACCTATACTAATACTGTGCCTCCATCTCCAACTACCATTCCTACTTCGTTTGTTCCAAAGCAGCCGGTGCGGGCTGGATCTCCCTATGCTAAGGGAGGATCTAATATATTTTTGTTTGTCTCTTTTATCGTGCTTGGTATCGTGCTGCTTGCAACGGTAGGCGTCTTTGCGTACGAGCAGTATCTGATGTCTACGCGCGATAGCAAGGCGCAGGCAGTTTCAAATGCGCAAAATGCAATTAATAACGAAACAGTTGAAGAATTTATTCAAACTCGAAATCGTTTCATTGCTGCCGATACACTTCTTGATCAGCATGTTGCTGCTTCAAAATTTTTCACATTACTAGAATCAATTACACTCGAGACAGTTCGTTTCAACTCACTTTCATTTACCCTTACTGATGATCGGGCTGCTGAAATTGCCATGAATGGTACGGCGCGTACGTTCAATGCACTTGCTGCCCAATCATCTGCATTTGCGGCAGAGAATAGAATAAAGCGAGCTATCTTCTCGGATATTTCAGTAGCGCCAAACAATATCGTTACCTTCTCGCTTTCTGCTGATCTTGATCCGTCACTTATTCTCTTTAGTGCGCCCGAGACTCTTCCAATGCCAGAGACCGTTTCTCCGCTAGAAGATAACTCAGGTATTGAGCTTGAAGAAGAAAGTGTGCCCGCCACAACCACAACACCATGAACCGCATCCTTCCCATCATCATATTAATAGTCGCCATAGGTTTGTTCTTTGGTTACGTACATCCGACATATACTGGTTCGATTGCGTCACTTCGTTCAGAGATTGCAGGCTTTGATGCAGCACTTGCTGCAGCGCAAGAGTATGGAAAGAAAGAAGCAGAGCTTGTTGCGCAACGCAATGCGCTACCTCCTGAGGATCTTGCTCGTCTTGAGGCGTTTTTGCCAAACGGGGTTGATAATGTGCAATTGATTCTTGACCTCAACTCTCTTGCGGCACGTTCTGGTATGGAACTCTCTGACTTTGATATCGCACAACCACAAGACACTTCAAATGAAGATTCAGATCGATTTGGTACTCCTTCATCTGATACCTTGGTTGACTCGCTTGATCTTTCGGTATCTGCGGTTGGTTCATACGAATCATTTAAAACGTTCTTGCAGGGGGCAGAGCAGAGCCTTCGCCCGCTTGATTTGGTTGAGCTTAAGATTGACGACTCAACCACCGGGGTCTATTCATATGACATCACATTCCGTATCTACTGGCTAAAAACAATATGATGGCTAAAAACAATATCATTCTTGCAATACTAGGTCTCTTGCTTTTGGCAGCAGCACTTTACCTATTGTTTGGAAGATCAGACACCAGCTCGGTGATAAATTCAAACACAGGGGCAACTTCTGTTGCAGAACAAACATTCTTGAATCTAACTGCACAAATCAACCCGATTACCTTTGATGCAAGCATCCTGTCGGATCCGCGCTTCATGGCGCTGCAAGACTTGAAAACCGCTATTGTTCCTGAATCTCCAGGACGTACTGATCCATTTGCTCCTCTTCCAGGAGTTACAGCGCAATAATTCTTTTTGCACAGCTGTGCTCGTACACTTCGTATGCGATAATATACGAAGCAGCTTGCGCATCCTATGAACCTACTTTCACTCTTGGTAAAAAAACAAATGCTCAAATCGAGTGATGTTGCAGCTATTCAAGCTGAAGCACGAAAAGAGAAATCTTCTATGGAAGAGGCGCTTGTAAAGCACGGAGTGTCTTTGGAAGACGCACTTAAAGTTGCGGCCGACCATTACGGTCTTCCGGTACGCATGCTTGGTTCGGCGCAAATATCGCACGAAGCACTTAAGTATGTTCCTGAAGAGTCAGCGCGCCATTATCGATTTGTGCCTGTGGGTATTGTTGATGGTGCGCTTGAGATTGGTATCACGGATCCTGACAATATCCAGGCGGTTGATGCGTTGCAATTTATCTCAACGCGCGCCGGTATTCCATACAAACTCTTTTTAATTAGCGAAACTGATTTCGAAAAGGTGCTCCATGAATATGAAAACCTCAGTGGTGAGGTGGGGGAGGCGTTGTCTGAGCTTGATACTTCGCTTGAAACAGAGATAAGTAAACGACGAGAAGAAGATAAGCCGATTACTGAGGACACCATCAAGGCTGATGCGCCGGTTACTAAGATTGTGGCAACCGTGTTGCGCTATGCCGTTGAAGGAGGGGCCTCTGACATTCATATTGAGCCATCACCAGAGAAGACACGAGTGCGCTTTCGTATGGACGGTGATTTGCATACGTCTCTTGAGCTTCCAACCAAAGTACATCCTGCGGTTGTGGCGCGTATTAAAATTTTGTGTCAGATGCGTCTTGATGAGAAACGAAAGCCACAAGACGGGCGCTTCTCAGCAACTGTTGAAGGTCGTCGTATCGATTTTCGTGTTTCAACCTTTCCTACCGAATACGGAGAGAAGGTGGTGATGCGTATCTTGGACCGCACCAAAGCGGTTGCCTCCCTTGAGTCTATTGGTCTTTCAAAAGATAACTTGGCAACGATTCGTGAAATTGTACAAGCACCGTACGGCATTATCTTGCTTTCAGGTCCTACTGGATCCGGTAAATCAACAACGTTGTTTGCCATGCTGTCTGAGCTTGATCGCGAGACACGAAACGTGGTGTCAGTGGAAGATCCGGTGGAATATGAAATTCCTCAAGTATCACAGTCACAGGTACGTCCTGAGATTGGATATACCTTTGCGTCAGGGCTTCGATCTATTTTGCGTCAGGACCCAGACATCATCATGGTGGGTGAGATCCGCGATAAAGAAACAGCGCAGCTTGCCATTCAAGCTGCCCTTACCGGTCACCTCGTGTTCTCAACCATTCACACCAATACTGCCGCTGGTGCCATTCCTCGTTTGATTGATATGGGTGTTGATCCGTACTTGATTGCGCCAACCTTGGTTGCGGTAGTGGGGCAACGATTGGTGCGTCAATTGTGTCCAGGAGCAGGGGAAGAGATGCCTGTTACTGACAGTATTCGTATCTTGCTTGAGCAGCAGTTTGCTGACTTGCCCGAACAGCATAAAGGAAAGATTCCAAAGTTTGACAAGCTGTATCGGGCTATACCAACCCCAGATTGTCCCAACGGAACGCGAGGACGAACCGGTGTGTTTGAGATTATGCGCATGACGAAGGATCTTGAACAGGTGATTTTGAAGGATCCAGTTGAAGAGCGCGTGTACGAAACTGCACGCAAAGGAGGCATGTTGACGCTGCGTGAGGATGCTATTATTAAGGCACTGAACGGACAGATTCCGTTTGAAGAAGTGAACACCCTTGGCGGCTCGTTTGCTGCCGAGGAAGAAGAACCAGCGTAATCTCTTACTTAAAACCCATGGCAACGTACCGCATTTACCTAGTTGATGACGATCGTTTCTTGCTTGATATGTATGCGATCAAATTTAAGAACGCCGGACACGAAGTGACTGCGTTTCAGGGCGGGGAAGCGGTGCTTGAAGCGCTTCGTAAGAATCCTGCTCCTGATGCGGTACTTATCGATGTGGTGATGCCAGGTATGACAGGATTTGAAACACTTGATGTGGTTCGTAAAGAGAAACTCGCTGAAACAACTAAGTTCATTATTCTCTCAAACCAGGGGCAAGACACCGATCTTGATAAGGCGAAAGAACTCAAGACTGCAGGATACATTATTAAAGCCTCAGCAATTCCATCTGAAGTGTTTGCTGAAACCATTGCCATAATTGAAAAGAAAGCATGACCCAAGCAGCAGAAAGTCAGGTAAAAGCACTTCTTGATATCGTCGTTGCAGAAGGCGGTTCAGACCTTCATATTTCTGCAGGTTCACATCCAACTATTCGTGTTGCTGGGGCGCTTGTGCCACTGGTGCATCAGGAGGTGCTTACACCCCAAGTAACTGAAGCGCTGTTGCTCAGCATGCTTTCTGATGAGCGTAAAGAAGAATTTACCAAGCAACAGTCAGTAGACTTTTCATACGCACATACAAATGGTGCTCGCTTTCGTGTAAACGGATACCGCGCTGGAGGAACGGTAGCAATTGCGATGCGCTTGATTCCAAAGGAGATTCGATCTTTCACTGCGCTTAATCTTCCACCGGTGCTTGAAGTATTCTCACAGCGACAGCAAGGATTTTTCTTGGTGGTGGGTCCGGTAGGGCAGGGTAAATCAACGACGCTTGCAGCAATTATTGACCGCATCAATGAAACACGTGCAGAGCACATTGTGACTATTGAAGATCCGATTGAGTATGTGTTTGAACAAAAGAAATCTTTGATTCATCAACGTGAGGTGCATATTGATACTCCTGACTTTACGCAAGCACTGCAAGCTGCCTTTCGTGAGGACGTAGATGTGATTATGGTGGGGGAGATGCGCAATTACGAAACAATTTCTGCTGCGGTGACGGCTGCCGAAACCGGACACTTAGTGCTTTCAACCTTGCACACCAATAACGCGGCACAAACTATCGATCGTATTATCGACATGTTCCCAAGCAACCAGCAGGAGCAGGTGCGTGTGCAGCTTGCCGGATCTTTGGCGGGTATTTTCTCTCAACGCTTGGTGCCGCGAGTCTCAGGCGGAATGGTTCCAGCGTATGAGTTGTTGATTAACAACAACGCGGTTGCGAATCTTATCCGTGAAGGACGTACGCATGAAATTGGTACGGTGATTCAAACTTCTTCTCAAGAAGGCATGATGGATATGGATCGCTCTCTGGCAGAGTTGGTGCGCAAGGGAGAGGTGACGGTTGAAGATGCGTATGAGCGTGCCAGTGACCAGAAAACGTTTGAGCGTTACCTATAATCTATGTTGTTCAACTACAAAGCACTGGATACTGACGGACATGAGAAAGAGGGAAGCGTAGAGGCGCTTTCTATGGATGTTGCTGTTTCTACCTTGCAGCGCCGTGGTCTGGTGGTTTCTTCTATTGAGCCTGCGGCAAAGAAATCAATCTTCTCTGTTGATATTGCGTTCTTTAATTCTGTTTCAAACAAAGAGATTGTTATTCTCTCTCGTCAGGTTGCAACGCTGTTTCAGGCGCAAGTATCAGCACTGCGTATCTTTAGACTTCTTGCTTCTGAGGTAGACAACAAGTATCTATCAGAGGTGATGACCCAGGTGGCCGATGATTTGCAGGGAGGAAGTCCTATTAGTAAGGCGCTGGCACGACATCCTAAGGCTTTCTCAAACTTCTACGTGAACATGGTTCGTTCAGGAGAAGAGTCAGGAAAACTATCAGAAACATTTGAATACCTTGCTGACTATCTTGATCGAACCTATGAGGTGATGAGTAAGGCGCAAAACGCACTTATTTATCCAGCCTTTGTTATCGTCACTTTCTTTGTGGTGATGGCGCTGATGCTTACGCTGGTTATTCCAAACGTGTCCAAGATTCTTATTGAGTCAGGACAGGAGATTCCGTTTTATACCCAGATTGTGCTTTCACTCTCAGATATCTTGATTAATTACGGTGCATTTGTGTTGATTGGTCTTGTGATTGCCGGAGGATTTGTGTATCGATCACTGCAAACGACGGAAGGGCAGTTGTTCTTTGATCGTGTGAAGCTTGGTATTCCGTATATTGGAGATTTGTATGAAAAGCTCTATCTCTCACGTATTGCCGACAACTTTTCAACCATGCTTGCTGCTGGTGTGCCGGTGGTTGAGGCGGTTGAGATTACCGGGACGGTTGTGGGAAGTGCTAATTACGAACTCATTCTTAAACAGGTGGGCAATGACGTGAAGGGAGGTTTGTCTATATCAGACGCTCTTGCAAAACACTCAGAAATTCCTGGCATCATGATTGCCATGATTAAGGTGGGAGAGGAAACAGGAGAGTTGGGTAATATTCTTTCTACGCTTGCTAAGTTCTATCGTCGTGAAGTATCAACATCAGTTGATACACTTGTTGATCTTATTGAGCCATTGATGATTGTGGTGCTTGGTCTTGGTGTTGGTATCTTGCTCTCTGCTGTGCTTATTCCAATCTACAATCTTGCAGGTTCTATCTCGTAAGTACGCGGGTTATCCACATTAGTTGTAAGAAGAGACGTAATGTCTCGTACAATAGGGAGAGCGGAATTACTCATAAGCCGCTTATCAACTTATTTTCATTATGAAATTTTCACTCAATCACGTGCGTCGCGGCCACGCAAAACGAGGGTTCACCCTCATCGAGCTTCTCGTGGTGATCGCTATTATCGGTATTCTCTCTTCAGTGGTTCTTGCATCTTTGAACACTGCACGTAACAAGGGAGCTGACGCTGCTATTAAGGGAGACCTTGCTGGTATTCGCGCAAGTGCCGAGGTGCTCTATGACACGCTTGGTAACGAATACAACACAGGTACAGCAGTTACAAGTACTTCTTGTGGTGCTATTGCCGTTGCATCTCCTGTAACACATATTGCAAACGATGCGGGTGTACAGTCTGCAATTGATCATGCGATTCTTTCAAATGGTGGTAACGAAGCAACCTGTAACATCAGCTCAAGTGTCTACGCTATTGCCGTTCCGCTTAAGAGTACGAACGTAGTGAGTTCTTCTTCAGGAACTGACTACTGGTGTGTTGACTCAGTTGGTTCATCAAAAGTAATTGACGCGGCTCTTGGTACCGCAACCGCCTGCCCATAACACCGCTTGTGTACGTAGAAAACCCCCGCATCTTGCGGGGTTTTTCTTTTTATTCGTATTACAATATATGCATGATGCCAATATTAGTGAGTGCAATACTTGGTGCGATTATTGCAAGTTTTGTAAACGTTATCGTTGAGCGTGTGAATACAGGACAGTCGTGGTTCTCAGGACGATCTCGGTGTACGTCTTGTAGGGTTACGCTAAAAGGATATGACCTCATTCCTGGTATCTCGTGGATAGTGCTTCGGGGGCGCTGTCGTTCCTGTGGGTCACGTATTCCGATACGGTTGGTGCTGTCCGAGATAGTGTTGGCGGTTGTGTTTGCTGCAATTGTGTTGCGTCTTGGGTTATCCATTGAAGCGGCAGTACTTGCTCTCTTTTCTTCAGTACTTCTTGGTCTTGTTCTCTATGATATTCGTCACACCATTGTGCCACCGCTTGCCTCAGGAACGCTGGTGGTTCTTGCGGCAGTGTTTTCATTCTTGGTAATGGATCAAACAGGAAGTTTGTTTTTGACGTATCTTACTGCAGGAATTATTAGTTTAGGATTTTTCCTCTTATACGCTCTTTCAAAAGGCAGAGCGATGGGGTTGGGGGATGCTCCAGTAGCGCTTGCGCTTGCGCTTGTGTCTGCGCCGTACGCGTTTGGCGGACTACTCCTTTCGTTTTGGATAGGAGCCTTGGTGGGTATAGTGATC
>JACCDV010044941.1_pt1 | contig 13649 bp, 8 predicted proteins | sample 7446131 | NCBI WGS metagenome assembly JACCDV01 (sample SAMN15323448, study PRJNA562643) | freshwater metagenome | isolation source: river surface water | place: USA:Blue River Watershed | collected 2017-08-17 | reverse complement strand
GCCGCTGCCGCCATGCCGGCGGCGGCGGCGCAGCCGCCCGCCGCTGCCCGGATGACAGTGCTTGAAATCGCACCGTCTGAAACCGCACGGCTGCGTGTCTCTGAATCGGACACTGTGGATGACAGTGCAGAAGGCGGCCAAGGGATTGATGTCGAGGATTCCTGGTCTGTTGCGGAGGGGGGCTTTTGTGGTGGTCATGATGGTGGCGAAGCCGATGCCTGCAGCGGCGGAGGCGCTGCCTACTCCTTGGAGGCAGCGGCGGAGGAAGCCGTCGCTTGGAAGCTGGTCCGTAGCGCGATCGACCATACGGAAGGCGGGGATTGTACTCGACCAACACAGGTTGATCATGTGAGGGGGCGAGGGTGCCGTTTCTCTGTTGGCCAGTCGAGCATCTCGGTCGATATCGACTGGCTGCTTCGGACAGTCCCTGAGAACGGGTCGTGCTTCATCGCGGCCATCGCCAGAGCGTTTGCACGGGTGGATTTCAATGTGCTGAAGAGGCACCCTAGCCTGGAGGGCTTCGCCTGGACGGCTGTGGAATGTTGGGCTGACTTCGGAAAGCAGCTTTTAGAAGGAAACGACCTCCGATGCAATGGACTGAGAGAGCGGATCAGCCGCCTGCTGTGGAACAATGCCGCTGCAATACATGCTGGTGGATACATGCCAGTCGACCTTGGCATAGGCAGGGATATAAAAAGGACCGCGTATAACCAGGCAGTGAAGAGAGCCCGTACCCTTGGCATGCTGCACCCGGGGGATGACAGTGTGAAGCAGTGGGCTGTGGCGCTGCTCGAACCCACGACCCACTTTACCGAGGAGGCTATTCGAGCAGTTCTAGCAATGGACTTCAGCGACATGGTGGCCGTTCTTGTCGTGCGATGCGACCGTGTCAGGGAGCATTCCGGCGAGCGTACAGACAGCAGGGTGTACACAGACAGATTTTGCATCCTTCAAGATTTAATGCCTGCGAAAGCAAAAATCGCAATTGGTGTCTACCTGAAGTGTGCAGAACAATTTGCAGACGACGAAGAGGTCAGGATGGAGGTTGATTGCATTGTGAGAAAGCGGGGGAGGGCAGCAAGGAGACGCAAAGCGCCAGAAGGCGCGGCACCACCTTCAGCCGAGGCGCCACTAGCAGAGGAACTTGCACTGGATGCTGCGAGGAGGAGAGTTAGGGGAAGAATGTTTGAGGACTCCTACAACCTGAGTCACGTCGAGGAGTGCTACATCCGCAACGGAGTCGGCGGAGCGCTCGTCATAAGCGACCTCTGTGGCAGCGTTCATATGGAGGTGGCACAAACCCTGTCGCATGGCGGGGAAGGGGAAGCTGACCAAGATGCAAGTACCACCCTTCAACACGGTGCAGAAGGCGGGGAAGGAAATAATGACGCGGGAGTCGGGAGCGGAGCGGGAGCAGCCGCCGCCGCCGCGGAGATAGTGCGTGAAATCGCCGCTGCCGCCCCCGCCCCCGCCGCCGCTGCCGCTGTCTGTGACCTCGTTCATATGCAGGTGGAAACGACGACACACACCCTGACGCATGGCGGGGAAGTGCATATGGCGGAGGACGCTTATGGTCAATCGTCAGGGGGGGGCAGCGGAGGAGGCGGGGGAGTGAACGAGACCGGCTGCTCCATATGCGGCAGCCGGTCAGAACCCGGGCCGCTACAACCGTGGTCCAACTGCGCCCATTCCATGTGTGAGGCATGCGCCGGATACTCATCCGACCTCATGCAAGCAGCTCTGCCATTTCGGCCCGGCAACGTGAACCCCCCAGCGTGTGAAAAGCTGAAATGTTTGCGCTGTCAGCCAGTGGAAGAATACGACGCAGTTCTCACGGAATGTCTGGAGTCAGTAGCCGCCGCCGTTATCACCAGCCTATCAGAACAGAACAAGGATGCGGCAGCGCAGCGAAACCTGTGGTACCATGCCGGGAAGACTGCAGTCGAAGCTGGGAATTCGGGTTTGATCCTTCCGGAAAACTTTAGGTCAGCTGTAGTACAGATGTTGGAGCATGAAATTAAAGGACGATGCACAACCAAAGACCAGCGGCCATCTATCAGTCCATGGGACGGAATGCTTCTCGGATTATCCCCGGATTTGATTTTGAAAATTTCTCAGCAGTATTCTCGCCTGCTCAAGTTGAAGCCCGGTGGTCGCCTCAGGGAATACGTCGGCGGCGAGTTCGTCGTGGCATTTATTTCGGCCGACCTGGTGGACCACTCTACGGCCCATATTGTAACGGCGGATCTCATTGCAATGTCGAAACTGCAGCAGCAGGGTTTGAGATTGTGGGTGGTGTGCGTGGCCAAGCGGGAGAGAATTGCGTCAATGAACAAAGCCTGCCCCTACCGCACCGCCTTGAAGGACAGTTTGGGGGAAATATTTTTCGAGGTTGGTCATTTGTCTCTTGCCAAGATGAAGACAGAACTCGGTCGAGTGCATCCACATGCAATTATGCATGCGGGGTTTCATGAGTGCGACGACCAGCCGCAAGTTCTGAACGGGAGTCTGGATTCCATCGTCTTACAAACCGTGGCACACGCGGGGCCCACCGGCTCGAATCGCGTAGACTTCATCCTGGCCAGCCAAACGGCCATCCCCAAAGAAAATGAAGCTCATTTCAGCGAGAAAGTGCTCAGAATCGACGCTCCGTTTCTTGGCAATTCTTTCCGCCCCTTCTTCGACGGCCATGCAGAAAAATTGCATCAAGTGCGCACAGATCCCGGTGTGCGATCTCAAGTGCGGGAAGCGTTAGGGTTGCCAACCGAGAGGAAGCTCTTGACCAACATATCCTTGCCGAATCGGCTCAGGCCAGATTATTTTGAAATGATATTTGCATTGCTGAGGCGCAACCCAGACACGGATATGGTGCTCGTTGACCACGTTGAGTCGTTCAATATCCGAATCAAAGCTCGTTTCAAGGCAGTGGGGCTGGAGAACAGGCTGTGGTTGGTGCCATATCAAGACCTGCACGATGGGAGCTTGCATCGGTTCATTGGAGCGGTCGAATTGTACGTCAACAACGGCGGCTATTCGGGCCATACGGCCTTGAACGACGCCCTTTGGGCGGCAAGGGTTGTAATATCATTGCAGAGTGACAAATCGCTAGCAGGGATGATCGCGGCTGACTTGCATACAGCGTTTGGGACCCCAGAGAATCTGTGCAGGACCGCCGCTGATGCAACAGAGCGGATAAATCAGCTTCTGCAGAACTCCGAAGCTTATGCGGAAGCCTGCTCAAAGTCTGAACGGTGCCGGAGGGAGTCACGCATGTACGACAGTGCCCTGCGGGCACAGCTGGTCTATGCTGCGCTGAAGGAGGCATACGCTAGCAAGGCGGAGGAGCAGAAGCGCCACGAATACGTCGGAGCAGCCAACTCATGGCTGGCAGACACCGATATCCCTGAAGTTTCGGAGCGATTGGGGGCGATTGGTGTACATGTTCAAGGGGGATGGCAACATTCAGAATATTCCATAGAGATGCCGGCAGAATTCCGTGGCGTGCAGGTGACCGTTGTATTGCCGGCTCAGCTGGCTTGCGATGATGTCGTTGGCAGCCCCGTCTTGATCGAGATTGAGGCCCGTGATTTCATGTCGAAGGAGAACGGTCGTCACGCGTGGACGCGTGCGCTTCCGTTGAACGAGCGTGACGTACACAAGGAAGGGGATTGTCAGCTCGACGCCATTTCGCTGACTGTCAAGGGTCATACTTTACACGCTTTGCTCTTGGAACGGCCTCTCTCTACAGCGGCTAGTTTCTTTGACGATTTGGCGCATGAGTGGCAAACGTGTGCAGGGCTGCCTTTGGACAGCTTACTGGACCGCACCATCATCGCTCAGCGAGCGCTACTTCAGCTTCTCGCATGTGTCCACGGACGTAAAAGGTCCTTCGGCGGTGATCCTTTATCTCACCTACATTTATCACACCTGAAAGACGGCCATCTCAAGACAGCTGTGGCCAAAATAGTTCGTTCGGACGGCACGCCTTGCGCGATTATGCTGGGGCGTGCGACACACATGCAGACCTCTACGCGCCTCCATCGCCCTGGATGTAGCCATGCCAAGGCACAGGCTGTTGTTAGTGTTAGGGACCGGCGGTCGGAGGATCATCGCAGCTCTCTCAGCAATATCGCTCGGGTGTCTGCAAGAAATGTGTCCAAAACAGCTTCCTTTTCTAGTAATGAGATACAATCCCTTCTTAAAGCGCAGCCAAGACCGCCCACTCCTCTAGACCTTGTTGACGGCAAGTTGCCTTGCTGTGGCGGTTATGCGTGCGTAGAATTGGCACAAAGGGATGACCTACGTCGAGCAGCCCAGGTTATCATGAATGCAATTCTTGGAAAATCAAAAGGACCAACTGTCGTGGAGCCGCCTGAGCGCATCGGCGAACCTGGGAAGGGATGGGGGGAACGCTGCAGCGGTGCAGAGCTGTACATGATGTTCCTGGATGGCTTGGATGGAAACGCATTCCGAAATTCGACGGGTTTGCTTCGCAAGGATGGAACTGATCCGGCCGATTTGTTCAAGAGAATGCAGAAATGCAGAAAAAGGCCCGAAAAGTTTGCACAGCTTCTGGATCTGCTTGCAAAGATGTTGGGAAGCGCGCCACTTCAGGCACGCATGTGTCTCGCGCAAGAAGAGCTGTTTAAAAGCATCGTCGAACCCTCGAACCGATTGCCAGAGGGATTGGAATCCGCTCCCGCGAACCGGAGGGAAGGTCTACAGGCATGTGCTCCGCTCATGCAAGCTCTCAGCGCGAAAACGCAGCACTACTATGTCGAGGGCAAGACGGAGATCATGTGGGGTCGGGGTTCGTCGGCAGTAAGTAAAAGGCTGATCTCCGTGTGGCTTGTCTACACCCTCAACCCAGAGAAAGGCAACTTGCCGTATCGGTCAGTGCGGGCAGCCGAGCCTGGAACGAATGGCGATTTAGTAGCGCTTTACGATGAGCGGTTAAACCGGGATCCAACGATGACGAAGTTCCTCGATGTTTGCTATACACTAAGAATTCCAAACGTCGGAGAGTGCCCGCACATGGACGGCAAGGGTCGCGCCTTGATGGACGCTCCAAGGCGTGTGCAGGAATCCAAAGTGGGGATGTACCTCAACTCGACCAAGAATTCAGCGGGCAAAGTTGTAAAGACTGTCAATTGCTCGAGGCTGTGGGATCCGGAATGGAAAGGGTTTGGCTCGGGCAGTGGTCCCTGCTCAGTACCCGACGACGCGCGCATGGGGCTGGTGCTGATCAGGGATGTCAAGGAGTATGACGAGTTGGAGTACAGCTACGATTGGTCCAAACATGAATCAACCTGCGGCAAAGCCGATATTTATCAGTCTATGTCCAAGAGCGGGGGCAACAGATAGCATTGGAATCAATCAGCTTGAAATGTAACCGCAGCGCTGGCGGGGAATGTTTTCTTGTCACGCAGAGGAGGAGTCTGCCGCAGCTGCTGATGGCTGAGCCGGGAACGTTCCCATGCCGCAGCGCTATGCAGCACGACGCATCCCAGACGAAGATAGGCGGCGGGTGGGGTTTGCGTCTTTTTGGGTTTGCCGTGGCTGATTCCAGGCCCCTTCCCCTTCCTTCCATTTAACTCCCCTCTCAGGCTCCTGGAAAGCAGCTGCAGGTGCTGCGGTGGCGGACCCTGGCGGTAGCGGCGGAAGCGACGGTGGCGGAAGCGAAGTAGGAGGTAGAGGTGGAGGTCATGGTGGTGATCCGAGTGCCGGCGTTTGTGGCGGCAGCGCCGGCGGCGGCGGAGGCGGTGGTGCCGGCGGTCCTTCTCCTTCGCTGCAGCTTGCCCGCCCAGCGGCACCGGCATCTCCGCCCCGGCGGCGCCGCTGCCGACCCTGCCGGTTTGCCTCTCCTCCTTCGCCGCCGCCTTCGGCTCCGCCGCCGCCGACCGGAAGCAGCTGCTGGGCTTCCGGTCGGAATGGCGGCTGTGGCTGCTTCGGTGGTGGCGGTTGCCGCAAGCGGCGTATGCCAAGCACGGCTGCTGCGGCGGCGGCGGCGGCAGATTTTATCCTTATGTTGTGTTCAACTGTGTTGGAACGCAGGCGCCTGAGCCGCGCTTCACAGTATGATCTCCGGAAGCTTGATTTTCTCTTCTGAGAAATCAGTCGGAATGAAGACATTAAGTCATTTTATCTGTATGGAGTCGCATTGGATGGGCCTGCGGGTCGCGTCGGATGGGCCCGCGGGTGACATCGGATGGGCCTGCGGATCGGGACAGATGGGCCCGCGGGTCGCGTCTGATGGGCCGGGTCGGGTCGCTTCAGATGCAGTGGGCCCGCGGATCGGGTCGCGTCGGATGGGCCCGCGGGTGGCATCGGATGGGCCCGCGGGTCGCATCGGATGGGCCCGCGGAGCGCATCGGATGGGCCCGCGGGTCGCATCGGATGGGCCCGCGGGCCGCATCGGATAGGCCCGCGGGTCGCGTCTGATGGGAGTGACTTGTCCTGGCAGGAAAGTCACGTTTTTTAGCGCGTGCCTGTGTCTACTGCCCGTTTCTTGAAAGTATACCAGTTATTCGTCCGGCTGCCACATCATTCAAGCCTCGCCGACCCAGCCTCGCGCGACAAAATAATGTGTTTATTCATCCTTCTAAAAATGCCCACCAGAGCGGGCTGGCTTGCCTGACGGCAGATCTCGGATTCGCGGAATGCCAACACCGCCGTGGAGGAGAGCTGAAACTCGGAGGGACCAGGAGAGGCCCGACCGGTGAAGGCAGGCGGGCCTTCACCAGGTGAAGGTCCTTGAAGTATTCAAGGATCCAGCAAGGAGGGAGGCGAGGTCCGCGACATTAAACTTCGTGACTAAAGGACAATCACCCGCATGTCGACATAATCGCCCGCATGTCGGCTGCACACCACAGCCCACACACGGGTTAGAAAGTAATGTTGACCTGGATTTGAGGCACTGCGATCGCGTACCTTGATTAGGAGCAATTTTCAGGGAATCGACTGCATACCCAGCTAATGGAGGGTTCAAAGTGAAATCGATGCGTGTCGCACCCTTTGCGTCCTCCAATTGTAACGAAATAGAATCCTTTGTCAGGAAGATCCAACGCCCTGAAAGTAACTTCGGTCCCCCTGAATGCACCGGGAGGTCCCGGATGAATCCTAATACGGGTTCCTACTATGCCGATGTCAGTGGGATCCCTCAAATATGCGAGGTTGTCTTTTTTGTTGAAAACTTGATTGAGCAATGACTGAGCTAGTGCACGTTGGGGTTTCAGACAGTAATCCATCGTTTCACTTGTGTAGCTTGGAGGCTCGATGGATTTTGGACCCTTCAAGTAAATCTCACCGCCAAAAGCAACCGTTTCCAATAAATCCCACCAATCCACTTTGTCAAAGCCGAGCGCTCGAAATACCCGTTCAAAACTGGGAAATATGTACTTTTGCAGCTGCTCCTCCTTCCACACGGCCTTGACAATTTGATTATTCACTCTCATGACGTAGGAAATAGAACGGCCACGGTAATGTTCAGGTGGTCTTTCACTGTTGTTGAATGCCATATTGGCGGGAATGGCAAAAATCGAAACACAGCGATTTATTTTAATATCGTCCGGAAATACCGATCGAAAATATACGGCGATTAATTATCGTCCGGAAATACCGATCGAAAATATACGGCCGGCTGCTTGTTACTTCTTCTCGAAACTATCTCAGTCTCACCATCTTGGATTCAACTCGAGTCAAGCCTGAAGAGCAGCGAGGAAATTAAGTCTTTTATTGCTCGCTCTTGGCCGATTCGCGTGACTCGGATGATACACGGCCCGGGGCCGGGGCCCGGAACGAAAGATGGGTCTGCTGAAAGACCCGACAGTTGACTCGGATGGGTCCACTCCCCATCCACCAGCGACATCGCCTGCCAGGAGAGCCTGGCCCCCCCCACCCCGAATCCCCGCCTTCACCCCGCAGCGGTCGCCGCCGCCGCCGGGCCGGCGGGAGCGGTGGTGGCGGTGGTGGCGGCATCGCAGAAGAAAAACGTGGCTGCGCTGCGAGCGAAGGTGGCGGCAGCGCGCAGCGAAAAGTGAGTGTGACCGCGGCGGCCCCGTGGAGGCTTCCGCCGCCAGATAATGGTGGAACTTGGCTTTTTCGGATTCATGGCCGTGCAGCTGCCGCGAGCCGAGCAGAGGCTCTCCTCTTCTGGGTGGATTTCGAGCCTGCGGTCTTCATGTCGGCTCTGGTCGGCTTCTGCACAAAACAGCAGTAAAAGTCACCTGAATTTGAAACGAACTCCGACATCGATTTGAGATCACGTACCAGTGGCTCGCTCACAGCAGACAGGCGGGGGCCACCGCCGCAACCGCCGCCGCCACCGCCGCCGCGGCATGTTGCGGCCGCAGATTGATCGCAGACCAGGGCCACTTGCTGAGGTGGAACCTGTGAATCGATGCTCGAGTCCGAAGGGGTGCCAAACTCCTCGCCGGTGCTGGTCGTCACCGTTGCTCGGCATGTATCTGGAAATCGACTGCATAGCCAGGTGACGGAAGGCTCAAAAGTAAACCAGTGCATGGAAAGGTCATCTCCAGTCCCTTTGATCGTGATTCGGTAGAGATCCTTTGCTGATCCATTTTCAGCTTGGAGCAGAAAGGTGGCTTGTCTGAAAGCAGTGTGGGTGTCGAATTTGAAAGATCCGTATACCTCTTTAAAGGAAATTGGGCTGCAACCATAGGGGACTTCTTTGCAGAAAACTGCCGTCATCAGTGCATGGGCCAGGTTTCGTTCGGCCAGCATGAATACGTCTTTCATCGTTTCCGGTTTGTAACTCTTTGGGTTGGGGTACTTGGGCCCATTCAAAGAGAATGTGTCTCCAATAGCAACCGTAGTCAATAACTTCCACCAATCGCCATCGCCTTCAAAACCACCTTCTTTAAGCGCTCTGATCATAGCGGGGTAAATACCTTCATTCAGTTGCCTGTCCGTGAACAAGAGTTTGATATTGTGCCCATTAGGGAGAGGGGGATACACTATCATCCGAGCGGGTTCACCCTGCATTGCCAATCAGTGGTCTATGGCGGGAAAGGGAACGGTCAAAAACCACGATCGAAAAGCAGCGATTAATTTTAATATTATCCGGAAATACCGATCGAAAACCGTGGCACGGAAATACCGATCGAAACATTTACCGGGCGCGTAGTCGGCGCGGAGTCCGCGTACGCCGCGGAGCGAGGACTCGGCACAGAGTGCCACAGACTGCCGCCGCAGAGGCTCAGCCGCTCAGGCAGCCACAGGGCCATCATGCCAGTCGGCCCAGTCCATCATGACTCGGATGGCGAGGGCCGAACCGCCGAGGGCCGCAAGGCCTCCTGAGTCTGCCAGGGCCGCAGCCAGGCGTCTGCCTATGACCCTGTGTAAGCGGCACAGTCAGACTGTGTGTGGCCCTGTGACAAGTTCACGACAAACTTCACGCCTTCACTGCAACACTGCAACTTTACGCCGACTTCAAGTTCACGGCGCCGTGTCTACGGCGTGTCTGCGCCGTGTCACGCTGCCATTGTCAGGACTCACTCTGATTGACAGACGATCACAGAGTCACACAGAGGCACAGAGTCCCACAGAATGGCACAGACCAATACTTTGCAATGATGATGATTTTATTTCATAAGTTGCATGTGCCATGTGCCGCACTGGCACTGGCATGTGGCATGTGGCATGTGTGATCATCTGCAATGTGGTGACTCATGACAGTGATGTAGCATTGTACAGTAGCAATCAACCTGTCTTGAATATAAATCCAGCAACGGTGAAGCGGCAGGGAATGGTCAAAAACCACGATCGAAAAGCAGCGATTAATTTTAATGTCCGGAAATATCGATCGAAAACACGGAAATACCGATCGAAACATTTACATCGCAAAATATGATACTCAACAAAATTTGAAAAATTTGAATTGCTCAAGCTATCAAAAGAGAGGTCTGCTCTTCAACTCAACATCTCATCATGTTTTTCATGATGATACATATTACATAATCATACATTTTTGCTGTTTCATCGGATGTTTTGAACTGAAATCTTGTTTTCAGGAACCGATTGTCGATCCATAACAATCTTCTTAAGCAATGAACGGTAAATATTCCGGTTTCGATTATGTTCTGCAGTTTCATTGATTTTCTAACAAAACCTTTCATCAACCAGATACTGGTTGTCATGGTTATCCAGGTCATTATCCCAGTATCTTTTTTGTTTGGAAATTGTAGAAATTCGGATTGCGTTGTGATTGTGTTAATCCGATTTGATGCGTTCTGGTGTATTCACATTTGTGCTTGCTTTTGTTGCTGCGGATGAGCTGCGTGTTCGTGTTTCTTCTTTTAGATTTACATCCAAGGGAAACTATACGAAGAGTCTACGCCCATTTCAGGAAAGCATCCGACGGCTGCGATGGCTCCACTGGTTTCGGCTTTTATGGTTTTCTCAACGTCAGAAGCTTGTTCCACATTTTCCAAGCACTTGGAGTCCGTGAAAGGAAACTCGTAGATCTCGGTGCCGGTGACGGTAAAGTCCTGGCGTCCGCCATGAGATGCAACGCCCGAAGCGTCGTTGGCTATGAGCTGCCTTCAAATTCAGCACACAAATATATCTTCGATGCTGTTTTACGGCGGATTTTCCCTAACCCAATCCAGTACAACAAAATTAAGCCCATGGCTCAGTGGCTGGCGAAGGACATTGATCAGGTATTTTTTCGTCATGCGATCCCGAGATTATCAATATTTGTTCTGAAAATTTCTATTCAGATCGATGATCTTCCAGACGACACGGAGATTGTCTATTCATTTTGGAATGGTATGCCCCCCAAAACCCAAATTCGCGTTCTCGAACTATCCTCCAGCTGCAGATCTGTCCGCAAACTCGCCGTGTTTCGCGATGACAACTGGAGTAAGCCCGAAAAAGGTCAATTACACTTTTCTTTTCTTTCCAGTACATGCGTTCTTTTTGAAACAATGCATCTGTGACAGTGGTTAAACAGCTGAATCAGTTCCGGGCTCCTGGATCTGAGGAATGGGAGCTGTTCCGGGCAATCAAGACCAACATGTATTCATCAAGAGAGAGCAAAACCGCTTGGGTATTTTGCCGCTGAGACATAATCGGCCTGAAAACCGTTTGCTTGAATAAAATTCTTGACGCCAATTTGTCAGTCCAAACTAAAGTATAAGACGACAGAAAAGGGCTGAGGAGCGGTCAGATGGGCCCGCAGGTCGGGTTGGATGAGCCGGCTGGTCTTGTCGGAAGGAGTTGCTGCACTGCTAACAAGGCAGAGGAAGGAAATGCGGCCACCAAGATGAGGAGGGAGGAGAGGCTAGAGTGGAGGGAGGGCGGATGCGGAAATTGCAACCCGAACGGCACGGTCAGGGCAGAGGAGAACTTGGAGTATGGCAGTGGTTGGGAGCTTGGAGCAGGGCAGTGCCGAAACGAGCTTAGTTTGTTTCAAAGCAAAAGGCGGGAAGAAGAGTGGAAGAGAAGAGTTGTGCATTCCCGCCGATGGGTCCGCGGGTCGATGGGCCCGCCGGGCCGCGTCGGATGGGCCTGCAGGTCACGTCGGAACTTGAAGGGCCAACGGGTCCCGTCGGAGGGGCCCGCGGGTCGCATCAGATGTGCGTCTTGTCGGAAGGAGTTGCTGCACTGCTAACAGGGCAGAGGAAGGAAATGCTGCCAGGACGAGGAGGGAGGAGAGGCTAGACAGGCAGGGCATTGGAAAGAGGGCGGATGCCGAAATTGCAACCCAGACGGCACGGTCAGGGCAGTGGAGGGAGGAGCTGAGGGCAAAGGATTGGTGAGTGTTCTGCCAGCAGGACGGAGGACAAAGGAGGAGTCTGCCGCATTCGTCGGATTTAACTCAGCACTCGCCGGCTCAGAGTCGTGACGCGGCCTGAGACCCTATCTCCTTGCGGACCGGCTCTGGGAATGACGGATTAAGGACTTGGCGACTCGCCTCCGGCAAAACAGTGCCAGCAGGCTCCATGATCCAACAATGATCTGGATATGGAAGAGACGCGCGGAGAAAGAAGGTGCGTGCTGGACAGTGCATCCAGGCCTTTCTAGGCGGTCCGAATACTATTTTTGTTTCTTCGTAACTCTGTGTTCTGGTATTATACTGCGCGGAAGATGACCAACATCGAATGGTTCCGGGGGGGACGCAATCAAATCAAGGGCACATTTGGAGTTCGCGAGGTTTATTTCATATTTCCAGGCTTTATGCCGAATCGGTTGAAAAGAAACCATGCTGAAGGCATAAAATGGAACAGGTACTCATCACTGCCGCAATGGGTGTTGCAAACTGCGATATCGAAAACTTCATCTTCGGAATATCTGTAACGAACTGCAAGTTCATTTAGGTCGACTTTGCTCCATTGAACACGAATCACATGAGATGTGAGAGATATCTTGGCGGAGTCAGGACAGGGGCTGAGGGCACTTGTCTGGTATATAGCCATCCAGCCATCGAGCAGCGAATCTATTCTTTTGAGGAACTCGCAGCAGTTGAGCGCGGGGATGGAGATGCGGAAAGGCTTCTCTTGATGTCCCAGGAGTGCAAGGACCAGCATTCGAAGAGACGAAAAGTTGCGAACCGAATCTGTTCCTTTTATAACATCGTTGACATGGTCAAGCAAAACGAGATAGTGGCCATCGCGAAGTGAGACTTTGATCTCAGTGCTCTCAAACGGGCTAGGGGCCATGAACTCGTACGTACACGTTCTGAAAAGAGATGATTCCTGCAGAAAATCAACAAATCGTCCATCTCACTGAGCTCAACAATCATAACAAGAAAAGAACCGCCAGAATGGCCGAAAACCTTACCAATGACCACATTTCGTCCAAGCAATCATTTTGCTCGTTGTCTTCAAATTCCGAGTCGAATCGGACCAGTCGTGGGAAATCGAAATCAGAGGAATCCGACTGCCGAGGGCCTTTTCGGATCGGCCTTTTTGGTCCAGACTACATTCAAAACAAAAATCAACAAAATAAATCGCATTGAAAAACTGATTGCAGAAAGCAGGACAGCAGGATGATACCGGGTTGATGATGACTGATGCTCCTCTTTTTCCTATCATAATAGAACTTGGTGACACTGTCTGTTTGTCTCGGACAAAACGATATCCCATCGGGGCAAAATCCGTTGTCGTGAGGCGGGGTTTCCAGCAACCCATGACTCCGTTGTAAGTGGCTCGAAACGGCTGCTTACCACGACGCAAACCTGCAGCAAAAGGAAAAATTCTTTAGATTCGCGAAAATGTCTTTCTTGGTTATGAAGACTTGCACATGCATACCGTGTTTTCATTTCCACTTGGAAACAAATGAACCGTGAAATATCAGTACTTCGAGGCCATCGCCTTTCAAACATGCATAATGACCTGGCATTCCTGATATCGGTGACGGACACGAATCAATGGTGGGCTGATGATCATGCTGCGATTGCCGGGTCCCACAGACTTGCGGATTCCACCGATATACCTCGACAAATTGTGTCCCCAGACCTAAAAATATGGCAATAAAGAGAAATTTTTAGATGCTGCATGAAATATTCATCTGAGAAAAAGAAACGGTAATACATGCATTCGGTGACGGGCAAGGCTGATGATCAAGCTGCGGTTGCCGGGTCCCACCCCAATGCGGTTGCTGGCACCGAAATACCTTACCAAATTGCG
>JACCDV010171229.1_pt1 | contig 13653 bp, 12 predicted proteins | sample 7446131 | NCBI WGS metagenome assembly JACCDV01 (sample SAMN15323448, study PRJNA562643) | freshwater metagenome | isolation source: river surface water | place: USA:Blue River Watershed | collected 2017-08-17 | reverse complement strand
GTCCAACAACACCATATTGGGGTTGGCCATCAAGGCACGTCCAATCGCGCACATTTGTTGCTCACCGCCTGAGGTGTAGGCTGCCTGCGAAGTACGACGTGTTTTCAAGCGTGGAAAGTAGTTGTACACCTTCTCCAAATTGGCGTCGATCTCACCTTTGCTCGTGCGGGTGTAACTGCCCGTGAGCAAGTTTTCTTCGATGGTCAAGTGGGCAAAGCAGTGACGGCCTTCCATCACCTGCACCACACCGCGCTTGACCAGATCTGCAGGTGTGAGGTTTTCGATACGCTCACCCCGCAGCTCGATGCTGCCCTTGGTCACGGCACCACGCTCGCCTTGCAACAAGTTTGAAATGGCACGCAAGGTGGTGGTTTTGCCAGCCCCGTTGCCGCCGAGCAATGACACGATGCTGCCCTCAGGCACTTGAAGCGAAACACCCTTAAGCACCAAAATGACGTGGTTGTAAATGACTTCAATGCCATTGACGTTGAGAACAATGTTGTTGCCGCTCATAACTTACCTTGCTAAAAAAACGTTGTTGGACTGGACCAAACCTCAAGGCAAACACGGGGTTTGCCTCTGAGGTTTGGCGACTCGTGAGAGTCGCCAAATCATCAGCCCAGAGGGCTGATGTGCTTCACGTTAAGCGCCGCAATCTGCTGCTGTACGACGTGTGAGCTTTTTCTCAGCGGCGTACTTGTCAGCGTATTGCTTGACCAGAGGTTTGATGATGGATTCATCAGCCTCAATCCAGTCTGTGGTGTAGTTCCACTTCTTGCCGTCCCAGGTGTGAACGCGAGCAGAGCGCGAACCTTCATGGTCCAAGCATGAGGTGCTGATAGGCTTCATGACAGTGCCCAAGCCGAGCTTATCGAGGGCTTTTTGGTCAAGTGCTAAGTTTTCCAAACCCCAGCGGATTTGCTCGCCGTTCATGACCTTGCCTTTGCCGTAGCGGCTTTGCGCTTGACGCACACCTTCCACAGCCAATGCCGCGCTGACCATGCCACGGTTGTAGAGCACAGTACCGACTTCGTCGATAGGACCGGTACCTTGCTTCTTGCCATGCACCAAGCTCTTGATGTCAGCAATGACTTTGCCGCCATCACCGGTCACGACCAAACCGTTGTAGCCCTTGGCGGCTTCACCCACGTCTTTGACGTCTGGCTCAGCAGCTGACCACCAAATGCCATACATTTTTTCGCGTGGGTAGCCAGTGGCCACAGCTTCTTTCAAGGCGGCGGAGTTCATGACACCCCAACCCCACAACAACACGTAGTCTGGACGGGCTTGACGCACTTGGAGCCAAGTGGCTTTTTGCTCAACACCTGGGTGAGCCACAGGCAACAAGCTCAATTCAAAGCCTTGCATCTTGGCGCGCTCTTGCAACAAAGCGATGGGCTCTTTACCGTAAGGGCTGTCGTGGTAGACCAAGGCGATTTTCTTACCCTTGATGTTGCCACCTTCTTTTTTGGTGATGTGCTGCATGATGATGTCAGCACCCGACCAATAGGTACCCATCAAGGGGAAGTTCCACTTGAACACTTGACCATCGCTAGACTCTGAACGACCATAGCCACCTGTGATCAGCGAGTTTTTGTCAGCAGGTGCTTTTTCTGTCAAAGCGAACGTGATGCCAGTAGACAAGGGTTGGAACACTGCCCCTTGTGCTTTGCCTTTGAGACGCTCGTAGCACTCCACACCACGGTCTGTGGCATAGGCGGTATCGCACTCTTCAAATGAGATCTTGACGCCATTGATGCCACCGTCACGTGCATTGATGAGTTTGAGGTAATCGGCATAGCCGTTCGCCCATGGCACACCGTTGGGTGCATAAGCACCTGTGCGGTATGGCAACACGGGGAAGAATTGCTCTTTGGCTTGCGCTTGAGCAGATGTGGTGACCACAGCACTGGTCAAACCAGTTGCTGCAACGGCCACGGCCATCATGAGGGAACGAATTTTCATTGAAGTCTCCTTTGAAAAAATTATGCGAACACCAGAAAAACCAACTCAGTGAGGGAAAGGCCACAGACGTAGCTTTTGCTTACCCACACTCCACAACTTGGCCAAGCCATGAGGCTCAACAATCAAGAACCAAACAATCAATGCACCGAAGATCATTTGCTCCGCATGCGTCAGTGCTGCCGTGCTCACTTCAATGCCCACCACGGCACCTAACGATGGCAACACCAAGTTGATGATGATGGGCAGTACCACGATGAAGGCCGCACCAAAGAAGCTGCCCATGATGGAACCCATGCCACCCAAGATGACCATGAACAACAGTTGGAATGATCGATCAACCGAGAACGCAGCAGGCTCCCAAGAACCCAAGTAAACGAAAGCCCACAAAGCGCCAGCCACACCCACGATGAACGAGCTCACAGCAAACGCACTGAGCTTGGCGTACATGGGGCGAATACCAATCACGGCTGCGGCCACGTCCATGTCGCGAATCGCCATCCACTCGCGGCCAATGGCGCTGCGCACTAGGTTTTTCGCCAGCAACCCAAACACCACCAAAAACATGAGGCAAAACATGTACTTTTGGTAAGGCGTATCGATGGGTATGCCAAACACTTGCAAATCAGCCACAGAGGCTGTGCCTGATGCGGAATCGTTGGTGAACCACTTGATGCGCAAGAAGGCCCAATCACAGAAGAACTGCGCAGCCAGTGTGGCCACGGCCAAGTACAAGCCCTTCACGCGCAAGCTGGGAATACCGAAGAACATCCCCACCAAGGTGGCAAAGAAGCCGCCCATCAGCAAAGCCACGATCAATGGCATGCCTTCGATGCGCACAAAAAAGTTGTAAGCAGCATAGGCCCCTACAGCCATGAAGGCACCAGACCCCAAAGAAATCTGACCGCAATAACCCACCAAGATGTTCACGCCCAAAGCGGCGAGCGACAAAATGAGGAAAGGAATCAAAATCGCGCGCAACATGTATTCATCGGCCAGCATGGGCACACCAATGAAGGCAAATGCGATGAGCAACAAAACGCCAATGCGATCTTGCGTGATCGGGAAGATTTGTTGATCTTCCTTGTAAGTGGTTTTGAATTGACCGTTTTCTCTGTAGAACATTCTTTTTCTCCTTACACGCGGTCAATGATTTTTTCGCCGAACAAGCCTTGTGGACGAACCAACAAGAAGCCCAAGGCCAAGACATAGGCAAACCAAATTTCAATGCCACCGCCCACATAGGGACCGAGGAACACTTCAGACAACTTCTCACCCACGCCGATGATCAAACCGCCGATGATGGCGCCAGGCACTGAAGTGAGACCGCCCAAAATCACGACGGGCAAAGCACGCAAAGCCACGGTGGAGAGCGAGAACTGCACACCCAGCTTAGAACCCCAAATCATGCCGGCGACCAAAGCCACGACACCGGCCACGCACCACACAATGACCCAAATACGATTCAAAGGAATACCGATGGATTGAGCCGCTTGGTGATCATCTGCCACCGCACGCAACGCACGGCCTGTAGTTGTTTTCTGGAAGAACACGCTGAGCAAAGCCACCAAGGCCGCCGCAATCACAGCCGCCACCAAGTCTTCTTGGTTGATCATGATGCCGCCATCAAACACCGACTCCATCAACATCAAAGGCTCTTTAGGCATGCCTACGTCAATTTTGTAGATGTCGCTACCAAAGATGGTTTGACCCACACCATCCAAGAAATAGGTAATACCCAAGGTGGCCATCAACAAGGTGGTGCCTTCTTGGTTCACCAAGTGACGCAACACCAAGAACTCGATCACCCAAGCCACGATAAACATCACAGCAGCCGCACCAACGAAGGCCAGCAAGTTCACGAGCACAAAGTGAGTGATGCCAAAGTACATCGGAATCCACTCACCAAAACGAGCCATGGCGAGCGCCGCAAACAACACCATTGCGCCTTGCGCGAAGTTGAATACGCCAGAGGCTTTGTAAATTAGCACGAAGCCCAGAGCCACCAATGAATACAACATGCCGGCCATCAAGCCGCCAAAGAGGGTTTCAAGAAAAAATCCCATGGTCTAGTCCTTAGTGTGAAGTGCCGAGGTAAGCGCTGATCACTTCCTCGTTGTTGCGCACCTCATCGGGGGTGCCGTCGCCGATCTTCTTGCCGTAGTCGAGCACGACCACACGATCAGAAATGTCCATCACCACACCCATGTCGTGTTCGATCAATACGATGGTGGTGCCAAATTCGTCGTTCACGTCCAAGATGAAACGACACATGTCTTGCTTCTCTTCCACGTTCATACCGGCCATGGGCTCGTCGAGCAACAGCACTTGCGGTTCAAGCGCCAGCGCACGACCCAAGTCGACGCGCTTTTGCAAACCATAGGGCAACTGACCCACAGGCGTTTTGCGATAGGCCTGAATTTCCAAAAAGTCAATGATGCGTTCGACTTTTTCGCGGTGGCGAATTTCCTCTTGCTCGGCAGGACCAATGCGCAAGGCTTGCAAGAGGATGTTGCTCTTCATGCGCAGGTTACGACCCGTCATGATGTTGTCAAGCACGCTCATGCCCTTGAACAAAGCCAAGTTTTGAAACGTGCGCGCAATGCCCATCGTCGCCACTTGGTGACTATCCATATGATCAAAGGTTTGACCCCGGAAAGTGATGGAACCTTCTGAAGGTGTGTACACACCGTTGATGCAGTTCAGCATCGAACTCTTACCTGCACCGTTGGGGCCAATGATGGCGCGCACTTCGTGTTCTTTGACGTTGAAGGAAATATCGGTCAGCGCCTTAACGCCACCAAAACGCAAACTGATGTTTTTGACGTCAAGGATGACGTCACCGATTTTTTTACTCATGCTGCTTTCCCCACAGGCGCGAAGGTTTTGGCGTCAGACAACTTCAACGTCGCGCTGACGCTACCGGTACGACCGTCTTCAAACTTCACTTGGGTTTCAATGAATTGCTCGGAGGCGCCGTTGTAAAGCGCGGTGACCAAAGGTTCGTACTTCTCCGCGATGAAGCCACGACGGACCTTGTTGGTGCGGGTGAGTTCGCCATCATCCGCATCAAGCTCTTTGTGCAGCACGAGGAAGCGACTCACTTGACTGCCCGCCAACAATTCGTCAGAGGCCAAGTCGGCGTTGACTTTTTCAACGCACTCTTTGATCAGTGTGTACACCTCTGGCTTTTGCGCCAAATCGGTGTAGCCAGCATAGGGCAGGTTGCGACGCTCGGCCCAGTTGCCCACAGCTTCGATATCGATGTTGATCATCACGCACACTTTTTCGCGTTGGTCACCATAGGCCACCACCTCTTTGATGTGCGGGAAGAACTTGAGTTTGTTCTCCACATACTTGGGCGCGAACATGGCGCCATCATTGGCACCACCTTTGATGCGACCCACATCTTTGACACGGTCAATGATTTTCAGGTGTCCATGGTTGTCAATGAAGCCCGCGTCACTGGTGTGGTACCAGCCATCTGCCGTGAGCACTTCTTCGGTCGCTTTGTCGTTTTTGTAATAGCCCTTGAGCAAGCCTGGCGACTTGACCAAGATTTCGCCGTTATCGGCCACTTTGATTTCCACGCCTGCACAGGGCACACCCACCGTATCTGCACGCGCTTCGTGATCAGGCTGCAAGCACACAAACACAGCCGTCTCGGTCGACCCATAGAGCTGTTTCAAGTTCACACCAATCGAACGGTAGAAGGTAAAGAGGTCAGGACCAATCGCCTCACCAGCCGTGTACGCCACACGCACGCGACTCATGCCGAGGTTGTTGCGCAAAGGGCCATACACGAAGAAGTTACCCAAGGTGTACAGCAAACTACCCACCAAACCGACAGATTGGCCATCCATTTTTTTGGGGCCGTATTTGCGAGCCACGTCCATGAAGTAGTGGAACATGCCGCGCTTGATCGCGCCCGCGTCTTCCATGCGAATCATCACGCTGGTGAGCAAGCCTTCAAACACACGGGGTGGTGCGAAGTAGTAAGTGGGACCGACTTCTTTCAAGTCGATGGTGACGGTTGCGCCAGATTCAGGACAGTTCACCACATAGCCGCAGTACAACCACTGCGCATAGCTAAAAATGTTTTGCCCAATCCAAGCGGGTGGCAAATAAGCCAACACGTCTTCGTGCGAAGTGAGTTTGTCAAACAAAGCACCCGCTTCGGGGCGGTTGATCAAGGAGTTGTGCGTGTGCACCACACCCTTGGGGTTGCCCGTGGTGCCTGACGTGAAAAACATCGCCCCCACATCGTCGTGGTGTGCTTTTTCTACCTCATCCAGGAAGAAGTCTGGGTGCTGTTTAGCAAACACAGCGCCACCAGCCAACAACTCTTCGAGAGAGGCTAAGCCCGGCTCATCATATTTACGCAGACCACGAGGATCGTCGTAAAAAATGTGGGAGATTTGCGGGCACTGGTCACGAATCTCGAGCAACTTGTCGACCTGCTCTTGGTCTTCGACCACAGCAAATCGCACTTCTGCGTTATTCAGCGGAAACACGCACTCAGTTGCGGCCGCATCTTGGTACAGAGGAATTGGGATTGCGCCCAATGATTGAGCCGCCAACATCGTGGCGTACAAGCGTGGGCGGTTAGATCCTATAACCACCATGTGTTCTCCGCGCACCAAACCCGCTTGGTGCAAACCGCAAGCCATGTGTTTGACCATTTCCGCCATATCGGCCCAGGTGATGGTTTGCCAAATGCCGTATTCCTTCTCGCGCATGGCGGGTGCCTGCGGGCGGTCGCTGGCATGCTTGAGTAACAGTCGTGGGAACGTGGTTTGCATTCCGAATCCTTGCTTTGTATGTCCACAAAAATCACGAAGCGCAAGAGTTGCACTTTCGATGTCGGAACAATATTAGGCTTGGGTTTGACGCCAAGTTGTCGTTTCGACGACAATCTAGGGTAGACACTTAACAGTAATTACCCCAATAACACTTTCGATTTGATGGAGGTCCATGGCAGCGACACCCAGTGTTTATCAACGCCGCCGCATCGCGACAGAAGCAGAGTTGGCTGCCATTCCATGGCTCGCTTTGCTCACACCTAGCGAGCGTAAGCGCATCGAATCGCAACTGGTGGTGAGCGACCCCATGCCCGGCGACTACGTGTGCCGCATGGGACGTCAAGCAACGTACTGGTTTGGCGTGGTGGAGGGCTTACTTAAGATGAGCACAGACAGTGCCAGTGGCCGCACCATCACGTTCACAGGTGTGCCACCCGGAGGCTGGTTTGGCGAGGGCACAGCCATCAAGCGTGAGACTTATCGCTACAACATCATGGCCTTGCGCCGAAGTGTGGTGGCAGGCTTGCCAATCGACACGTTTCATTGGCTGTTGGATAACTCGATCGGCTTTAACCGCTTTGTGATGAACCAGCTCAACGAACGTTTGGCGCAGTTTATTGAAGCACGTGAGATTGATCGCTCCAATGACCCCGATGTTCGGGTGGCACGTAATTTGGCCACCTTGTTCAACCCGACGCTCTACCCCGGCGTCGGCGAGATGCTGCGCATCACTCAGCAAGAGCTGGCTTACCTGGTCGGCCTATCGCGCCAGCGCGTGAATGTGGCATTGAACCGTCTCGAAGAACAAGGCGCCATTCGCATTGAATACGGCGGCATGCGCGTGCTGAATTTGGCGGCCTTACGCGCCAGCGGCACTTAAAATTCGCACCCTATGCCAGACACCCCCTCAGAACTCATCCGCCTCAACAAACGCATGGCCGAACTTGGCCTGTGTTCACGTCGTGAGGCCGATGCTTGGATCGAACAAGGCTGGGTGTTGGTGAATGGTCGCCCCGCAGAAATGGGTGTCAAAGTCGGGCCCCTCGACCGTGTGGAAGTGGATCAACGCGCCAAAGGTCACCAAGACGCACAAGTCACCGTTCTACTGCACAAGCCCATGGGCTATGTGAGTGGCCAGGCCGAAGACGGCCATGAGCCCGCGATTTTGCTGATCAACCCTCGCACGCATTGGGCGGGTGACGCGTCCCAGCGACGCTTCACACCCACACAGTTACGAGGCCTTGCACCCTCAGGTCGGCTCGACATCGACTCCACCGGCTTGTTGGTATTGACACAAGACGGTCGCGTCGCGCGCCAGCTGATCGGCGAAGACTCAGCGATGGAAAAAGAATATTTGGTGCGCGTGACTTACACCGGCCACGAAAACACCGCAGCGGCCACCGCCGCTTCGGCCACGTATGGCGGCAGGGCCAATCCACTCAGTGCCATTGGCGACCACGACCGCGTGACCAACAATGTGCAAGCCGTGTTTCCCAAAGCGCAACTCGAACGCTTGCGCCACGGCTTGAGCTTAGACGGCAAACCTCTGAAACGCGCGCAGGTCGAATGGCAAAACCCAGAGCAACTTCGTTTTGTCCTGACCGAAGGGAAAAAACGCCAAATTCGCCGCATGTGCGAACAAGTCGGCCTACAAGTGGTGGGGCTTAAACGCATCCGCATTGGACGCGTTCAACTGGGACAACTGCCTGCGGGGCAGTGGCGCTACCTGGGAACAAATGAGCGTTTTTAAGCCGCATCATTTCGTTTTCTGCCCTCTTGAATAATCGGCCAACGCCCCACATCTCGGGGCGTTGTTTTTTGTAATTTAGCTTTTTAAAACCATGACCAAACAAACCCATGCATTCCAAGCAGAAGTGTCACAGCTCTTGCATTTGGTGACACATTCGCTCTACTCCAACAAAGAAATCTTCTTACGCGAGCTGGTGTCCAACGCCTCAGACGCCTGCGACAAGCTGCGCTACGAAGGCCTGAACAACGATGCCTTGTTTGAAGGCCATGCCGAACTTGAGGTACGTGTCAGCTTTGACAAAGCAGCTCGCACCCTCACCATTGCCGACAACGGCATTGGTATGAGCCAAGAGGAAGCCATTGCACACTTGGGCACGATTGCCAAGAGCGGCACGCGCGAGTTCATGGGCAAGCTCAGTGGCGACCAAAAAACCGACGCCAAAGACCAAGGCGCCTTGATTGGCCAGTTTGGCGTGGGCTTTTACTCCGGCTACATCGTGGCGGACAGCATCACAGTCGAATCTCGCCGTGCAGGCTTGAAGGCCGAAGAGGGCGTGCGCTGGAGCAGCACCGGCACAGGCGACTTTGAGGTCGAGACCATCACCCAAGCTGAGCGTGGCACCAAGATCATCTTGCACTTGCGCGAAGATGCCGAGGAGTACCTGAGCGCATGGAAACTCAAATCCGTCATCAACAAATATTCGGACCATATTTCTTTGCCCATCCGCATGCGCAAAGAAGAATGGAAAGACGGCGAAAACGATCAACCCGGTGAAATGGTGCTGACCGACGAGTGGGAAACCGTCAACCAAGCCAACGCGCTGTGGTCACGCCCCAAAAAGGACGTGACCGACGAACAACACGCTGAGTTCTACAAACACATCAGCCACGATTTTGAGCCCCCTTTGGCTTGGAGCCACAACCGCGTGGAAGGTAGCACCGAGTACACCCAGTTGCTGTACGTCCCCAGCAAGGCGCCGATGGACTTGTTCAACCGCGACAAAAAGGCGGGCTTGAAGTTGTACGTCAAGCGCGTGTTCATCATGGACGACGCTGAGGCTCTGATGCCCTCTTACCTGCGCTTCATCAAAGGTGTGGTGGACTCTGCTGATTTGCCACTGAACGTGAGCCGCGAATTGCTACAAGAGAGCCGTGACGTGAAAGCCATTCGCGAAGGCAACACACGCCGCGTGTTGGCCGTGTTGGAAGACCTGGCCAAATATGACAAAGCCCCTGCGGCGGGCGACGATGGCGTCACTGACGTGCTGAGTGATGAAGACAAAGCCAAACAAGGCAAGTACAGCCAGTTCTATGCAGAATTTGGCGCGGTGCTGAAAGAAGGTTTGGGCGAGGACTTTGCGAACAAAGACAAAATCGCCAAGCTCTTGCGCTTTGCCAGCACCAGCACTGACACCGTGAGCGTGTCATTCGCCGACTACAAGACCCGCATGAAAGAAGGCCAAGAGGCCATCTACTACATCACGGCTGACACACTGGCCGCCGCCAAGAACAGCCCACAACTCGAAGTGTTCCGTAAGAAGGGCATCGAGGTGTTACTCATGACCGACCGTGTGGACGAGTGGGCCTTGAACTTTGTGCATGAATTCGAAGGCACGCCCTTGCAGTCCGTCGCCAAGGGTGCTGTCGACTTAGGCAAGCTGCAAGACGAAGCTGAAAAGAAAGCAGCCGAGGACGCGGCTGAAGCCTTCAAGCCTGTGCTGGCTAAGCTCAAAGAAGCCCTCAAGGACAAAGCAGATGACGTGCGTGTGACCACCCGACTGGTGGACTCACCCGCCTGCTTGGTGGTGAAAGACCACGGTATGTCCATGCAACTGGCCCGCATGCTTAAGCAAGCTGGGCAGCAAGCGCCCGAGATGAAACCCATCTTGGAGGTGAATGCAGAACACGCCTTGGTCAAGAAACTGAGCGGAGACGCCAACCCCAATTTCAATGATTTGGCGCATATTTTGTTTGACCAAGCCTTGTTGGCTGAAGGAGGTTTGCCAGAAGACCCTGCCGCCTATGTGAAACGGGTGAACGCACTCTTGGTGTAAAACATGGTCCATGACATACATGGACACCCCTCACCCCACGTCTTTGGGCGACTTGAAGGCCAACACGCACGTGTTGGCCTTTGATATTTTTGGCACGGTGGTGGATTGGCATGGAAGCATCGTGCGAGAGATGCAAGCGTTGTATCCCTCGGTGGATGCCAATGCATTTGCCTTAGCTTGGCGCGCAGGTTATCAGCCCGCCATGGCTCGTGTTCGCTCTGGCGAATTGGGCTGGACGCGCATCGATGAGCTACACCGTTTGATTTTGGAAGGCTTGCTACCCAAGTTTGGCTTATCGCATTTAAGCGAAGCGGAACGGTCGCATCTCAATCGGGTCTGGCACCGCTTAGAGGCATGGCCCGATAGCGTGGCGGGTCTCTTGCGTTTGAAAAAGAAGTTCACCATATGTAGCTTATCCAATGGCAACCTCGGCTTGCTCACCAATATGGCTAAGCGTGCAGGTTTGCCATGGGACTGTGTGCTGTCTGCTGAGGTGTTTCGCGCTTATAAGCCAGACCCCGCCACTTACCTAGGCGTTGCTTCGACCTTCGATTTACAAGCGCATCAAGTCATGCTGTGCGCTGCACACCATGACGACCTAGCAGCTGCACGCTCTTGCGGTTTGCGCACGGCCTACATTGAACGGCCTTTCGAATTTGGCACTACCCAGCCTAAGGACGTCTCACGTCAGCCTGGTAATGACTTGCATGCAAGTGATATTCAAGCACTTGCCGACTTGCTCTGCTGCTAAACGCAGAGTGGCTCTTCTTGCATGGCTTCGCATTGCTCAATCAGCAGGTGCGTTTGACCAGCCCAATAGTCGCTACTCCCAAACCAAGAGAAATGCTGCACAAAGGCAGGGTCATCGATTCGCCTAGCCAACCACGCGCTGTAGTGAATCAACCGCAAAGTTCGCAAGGGCTCAATCAACGCCAACTCGTCGCGATTGAGTTCGCGCATTTGCTCATAGCCATCCAATAGCATCGAGAGTTGTTGTGTGCGCTGCGCGCGTTCGCCACTGAGCAGCATCCACAAATCTTGAATCGCAGGTCCCATACGGGCGTCATCCAAATCGACAAAGTGGGGGCCGCCATTGGGCAACTCTGTCGGTGTCCACAAGATATTGCCTGGATGACAGTCGCCATGCAGACGAATGTGCTTCGCCGGATGCGCGTCACATTTCTCTTGAACCATCTCAATGGCTTGGTTACATGCATCTAGCCATTCGCTTTGTTGATCCATCGGGATGATGTGATGTGCCAACAGCCAGTTGCGAGACTCGATCGCAAAAGTGTTCACATTCAGCGTGGGTCGTGATGTGAAGTTTTGACGCGCGCCAATGTTGTGAATCCGCGCGATGAAGCGCCCAACCCACTCCAACACCTCTGCGTCATCTAACTCTGGCATGCGTCCACCTCGACGCGGGCTGACGCTGAATGCAAATCCATGTGCATGATGGAGTGTTTTGCCTTGCAAATTGAGAGGCCCCACCAATGGCACCTCGTCTGCCATCAGTTCCGCTGCGAAGCTGTGTTCTTCCAAGATTTGGGCATCGCTCCAACGTTGTGGCCGATAAAACTTTGCGACCACCGAGCTGTTGTCATCCAGCATGACTTGGTACACACGATTTTCATAAGAGCTTAGAGCTGTAAGACGGCCATCGACCTCTAACCCTAAATCAGACAAGGCATCCAGCACCACATGGGGTGTCAGCGTTTGGTAGGCGTGATGTTTATCTTCGTTGTCAAACACCCCAGACAACCTCTTTGTCTTCGGCATGTGCACGTTGTAGCATATCGATGAAAGGCACAACACGTTGCCTCAAGGTAATGACACGGGGACCTTCGGCTGCAGGCGCTGCTGCTCCAGCAGCCTCCTCGCTTTTGCTCGCATCTTTGGCCGCTTGAATGGCCTGCTCTTCCTGCAAAACTGCCGCTTTCAAGGCCTCCACAGCTGCCATCATTTCTGCAGGCAGGATGATGCCTTTCGCGCTTGGCTCCTTGCCAATCAGCTTGAGAATGTGTTTACCTTGGGGCTCAAGCATGATCAGGTCGCCCGTGGCTTTTGATTTGAATTTGTAAAGCATGGTTTCATTGTCCCAGCAATGGATCTACCACCGCATGAAAGGCTTCAGCGTTTTCATACATCACCCAATGACCCGCATTGGGCACAACCGTGAATGTCTTCATGCTTGAGAGGACTTGAGGCACCTGCTGCAAAGTGCCTTTGTACAAAGCGTCAAATTCTCCCCACACGCCATGCACAGGACATGCCCAACGTGTTTGCACTTGAGCCAATGCATCTGTGCGCGCTATCCGTCGGCGACGTAAACGATCGCGCGCGACATTCGCCTCTTGCAAATCAATCACATCCTCTGTCACTGTCTCTGAATGGGTGAACATCATTGTGTGGAGGTTGTGTCGGTGCACGTTGCGCTGCGTCACCCTGTCCATGTGCTGACTCATGCCACGCATGGGCAGTTCTTTGCCCATCAAGCCCAGGCCTGGGGCGCCTACCAAGATCAGCTGATGTATAAGTTCTGGATATTGAGCCGCCACCAAGCCCGCGGTCATCCCGCCAAATGAGAAGCCCATGACATCCACTGCTTTCCCACGAAATGTGTGTTGGAAGATGTCTGCCATGTAAGGTACCAAACCATCCGCATCCGTCACACCATGTGGCAAGCTGGAATCACCAAATCCTGGAATATCCAACGCCCAGATATCTCGATGTTGTCTTAAATGTTCGATATTACGCACCCAATGCGTCCAACTGCCAGAACCGCCATGCAGCAGCACCAGTGGATTTTGCAGGGTGGAGGCAGCCATCTGTCTAACGCCGGCTTGCATGCGCTTTGGCATCGCTTGGCGAGCTCTCCATACATGCCAAACGGCATCACCCCATGCATAGCTTTGCACGATGCGTTCAGATAAGGCCTCGACGCGGGTAATTTCCATTTATGAATTTTCCAAGAAAAACGCCCACTGAATAAATTCAGCGGGCGTTTTAAAGTGGTTGCGCGAGTAGGATTTGAACCTACGACCTTTGGGTTATGAGCCCAACGAGCTACCAGGCTGCTCCATCGC
>JACCDV011152938.1_pt1 | contig 13659 bp, 15 predicted proteins | sample 7446131 | NCBI WGS metagenome assembly JACCDV01 (sample SAMN15323448, study PRJNA562643) | freshwater metagenome | isolation source: river surface water | place: USA:Blue River Watershed | collected 2017-08-17 | reverse complement strand
CCAAAACAGCTTCTTCATTTAAAGCTCGCTCTGACTTTGTTTGTTGTTCTTGATTATTCATATATAAAAATAAAACTCGTCCACGCATTACGACACATGGTCATATTGCAAGGACGAGTTTTCTCGTGGTACCACCTTGTTTTCCCTTCGACAGTCTCAGGGCTTAATTACAGCTTTATCGGGCTTACCCGTCAGATTCTACTTTCTCAAAAGAATTTCTTTCTGAAACTCGGGTTTGATAGACCCTCAAACGTTTATATTTTTATACTAACACAATACTATTTGTGATTCAAATCTTGCCTACCTGCTTCTACCATCTTGATGATTTTGGCAACCAAAGATTTTGGATCTGGATCAAAGACTACATGACTAGCTGGTCTATCACTTTTTTCTATCATATCGCGGATCTGCTCATCCATAGTCCAACTACCTTCAAGTACTCCGATAGGCTTACCCTCTTCAAAAGCGATAGTGAACTCATGTATTGTTCCGATACGCCCACAGCCTACAAAGAGAGCTTCACAACTGCGAGTAAAGAGCAGATCTCTTCCTGGAAAACCAAATCCTGTATAGATAATGAGGTCCATATAGTCTAGTGGCAGTCTGTAGCCCTCCACGTGCTCTCTAGCGCTAACTGCTGGAGAAAGTCCTATGGAGATACCCCGCTCTTCTTTGGCGCCCATAGCACTCCATAGAGGAAATCCTGTTGTCGCTCCTGTAACTAAAATACCTCCTTGACGAATGATTTCTCTTCCAAGCTCTTTGGCTTTGTCGAGTGCATCAAGACCGCAGTGACCAGTCTCAGCTGCACCACTTACTCCAAGTTTTATTTTCAAATGTCCGTGTTTATCGTCGTTTTCCATGATTTATTTTTTAATTACAATCTAATTCTACTACATCGCCCTGATTTGGAGCATAAGCCATGACTCCTAGATAATCTCGCAATCTTTGTGTTAAGAAAAGTGAACTCTTAGGCTCTCCCATTGCCACATAAACTGCTTTCAAAGTATCAGATGTTTGTTCCACAAATTCTATAAGGTGATCTGAGTCTTTGTGCCCCGAATACCCTTCAATAAATTCTATATTTGCTTTGACTGGTATTTCTTGACCATTGATTCTTACAACTTTTGCTCCATCTTGGATTATTCTTCCCAGAGTTCCGACTGATTGATAACCAGTGAGAAGAAGTGTGTTGTTGGAGTCAGGTAAGAAGTTGGCTTCGTGGTGAAGTATTCTCCCGCCATTACTCATACCACTTCCAGCTATTACAATCTTTGGATTTGCTTCGTTGATTATCTCTTTGGATTCATCAGTTAGAAGAGTCGACTTGAGACCTGGGAAGTTAAAGATATCGTCTCCTTCTTTGAGCTGTTTCCGAGCAAAGTCATTGAAGTACTGACCATACTGGCGATATATCTTTGTCAGTCTGATACCAAGTGGACTATCAAAAAATATCGGCATTTGTGGTATACGCTTGTTCTCTACTAGCTCATTTATCTCAAAGAGAAGTTCTTGAGATCTTTCTAGAGAAAATGTGGGTACTATCAAAGCCCCCTTGCGACGATAGTTGTCTTCTATGACCTGCTCTAGTCTTTGACGACGTTCATCGCGAGCCATGTGGTTGCGATCACCATAGACACTTTCCATGAGCATATAGTCGACATTTTTGATAGCCTCAGTATCACGAAGGAGCGGACTTGGTGAGTTGCCGAGGTCACCGGTAAAGATGATTTTTTTGTTGTTGTAAATCATCTCGAGCATTCCAGAACCAAGCACGTGCCCAGCATCTCGATAACGAAATACAAATGGCCCAATAGCGAGGTCTTGGTGATAGTCTATGACTTTCCATTGTGCTAAAGCTTGTCTGATATTTTCATCAGTATAAATTTTCTTGAGGAGTTCATTTTCTCCTTTGCCCAAGATATGAGCTGTATCTTCAAGCATGAGTTCTGTTATCTCTTTGGTTGGGATAGTCGAATAAATAGTTCCAACAAAGCCATCATAGATAAGCTTTGGAATACGACCGATATGGTCTATATGAGCATGAGTAATAAAAAGCACATCCACACTCGCAGGATCATAAGGAAATGGCGCCCAGTTGTTTTCTTCTGATGACTTTGTCCCTTGTTCTAGTCCACAATCCACCAAGAACTTTACTCCTTCGCCCTCCACCAAAAAGTTAGCTCCTGTCACCGCTCCTGTTCCGCCAGCAAAAGTGATTTTTAGTTTTTTATCCTGTGATTGTGTTTGCATGTGCCTTATTGTAACTTTTTATTTTGATAATCACAAAAATACTTCCGAGTATCCCTCCCAGTAAATCAAAAACCATATCAGAGAGTGAGTCTGGAATGTTGGCCAAAGTCTCTAGTCGCAAGATACCTTGCACAGAAAACTCAAACACTTCCCACAAAAACCCAACTATCAAAACCAGCGCGCACAAAACTATCATTTGCACTATAGCCTTACTATCTTTGACCGCTCCATAAAGTAGTGCCCCACCCCAAATAGCGATAAACACCCCTCCCAGAGTATGCATCACCATATCAAACTGCGGCATAGCGCTATACCAATAAAAGCTACTTGCTAGCTTGTTGAGCAAAAATATCCCAACAGCCATCATCGCACTATAAAAAAATAGTTTCTTCTTCATTGATTACATTATCCCACAAAACAAAAAACCCTCCAAAGAGAGTTTGTTGTTACGGCTATTTGAGAAATTAGTACCCTAGCATTAAAGCCAAGATGGGACGCCTGGACACTAGAAGTGCCAAAAAATAAATTCTGACGCTTCATAATGTCACGCAACATCCCCAATAAATATTGTTCTAGGTACTAATTTTAAATAGCCGTGATTACATTATAGTCTTCTGTAGCATTTAGACAATATAGACAGAGAAGAAAAATACTGTCGAACGAACTAGAAATCTACTCCGTGACGCTTGTAGTTCATAAGTTCCTTATCACCGAACCAATACTTGATCTCGTGAGCAGCTTCTTCTGGTGTTTCTGAAGCATGAACTATATTCATTACCGGTCTTTTTTCTTTGTTTGCAAGTGCAGGACTATCAACAGAAAAATCTCCTCGAATAGTTCCCATATCAGCAAGATATGGCATAGTTACACCTGCTATTTTTCTTACAGTATCAACAGCATGCACACCTTGTACTACCATTTTTACAAGCGGAGCAGAAGTCATATAATCCATAATCCACTTTCTGATATTTGGACCAATAACAGATGGGTCTGTAGTACCATAGTCTGCCATAGCATCCATATTGTACTTTTCATATGTAGCCAATGTCTTACTTCCAAGACGGGTTATCCAAGCTTCATCTTTTGGATAATGACTATCGATCATTTCAACAGTCGGCATAAACATTTCAAGAGCGACGATTTTCAAATCTCTTTGCTCAAAACGCTTTATAATCTCACCAATCAAACCCTTCTGAACTCCATCAGGCTTGATCATTACATATGTTTTTTCTTCTTTTGGATGTGTCATAGACACTTATCCTACCGTTCTTTCAAAATCTTGTCTACCATTTCTATTTCTTCTAAAATCCCATCTACCAAATCATAAGTTTTCGCTTCTTCCAATGTAACCCATGCAAAGTCAACAGTATCTGGGTCATTAGAAATATCAACCTCTCCATTTCTTAACTTACACATATAGCTTAATACTAGAACTGGTATATTATCAGGCCTAATAAAAGCAAGGTCAGTTACATATTCGGATTTTTCTATATCAAGACCTACTTCTTCTTTGATTTCTCTTTTTAAAACTTTTTCTACTACGTTATACCATTGCAAATCTTTTGTTGTCGTTGGCTCTGAGCCTGTATAATCATCTGTACTCATTCCTCCACCTGGTACATGCCATCTGCCTGGATGAACTTTTTTATTTTCCGATCTTTTAGTAATCAAATACTTACCTTCGTTATTATAAATAATCCCTGTTATGGCTATGCGGTGTAATTCTTTATCCATATTTAAATTATACTCCAAAATAATTTAAATAAAAAAAGCCGCAAATCCAGAGGATTTGCGGCTTTCAAATTACTTTTCAACTCCTTCAACCAAACCATCTTCTTTGGTCAGGAACATTTTTTTGTATTCCTTACTTCCAGTATAAATACTCCAGGTATCACTTTTACGCAAATTTGCAATAATTTCCTCCACCATAGACATAGTGAGGTACAGACCATTATCGCCAGGACCAATGTTGTCAACAACTGCTGATACTTTTTCACAGTTAAATACTACTGTTCGAAGAAGAATGTTTAGTATATCAACCGCTTCGTCTTTGGTTGCAAAGATTTGTCCCTGATGAAAAACATCACCAAAGACTCCTCCGTAACTTATGCTTATCAATGCACAACAATTTTTATTGCTTTCACTGCCTGAAATTGAAAATCTGAGGTTAAATGGGTTATTGTAAAGATCGATTTCTTTGCTAAGGAATAAAGTGCTTTTAGTTTCCATAAATAATAGTTTTTCTTGATACTACAAGAGTCACTATAAAAGTCAACCGAACCTACATCCTCTCAGGAGTATCGATTCCGAGGGCCCACAGACCGTTTATGAGGCTCTGGCGGGTCGCTAGGACGACGGAGAGTCGGTAGGCTGTGCCTGATACGTCTTCAGGGTCTACAATTTTCCCTTGGCCATACCAAGAGTTGAAAGCTTGTGCGAGCTCTAGAAGATATGTCACCACATAGTGAGGCGCCCATTCTGTTTGTGCCCGAGAGATGACTTCTGGAAATCTTGCTATAAGTCTTTCGAGCATCTCAGTACCATCAATCGGAATTTCATTGCTTGGAGAAACACCTAAGGCTTTTCCTTTCTCCAAAAGCGCTCCGGCTCGGACTGCAGTGTACTGCAGATACGGACCACTATCCCCTTCAAAAGAAAGTGAAGTCTCTGGATCAAAGTTGATATTTGAACCGGCTTTTGACTTGAGAATTGTAAACTTAAGAGAAGCGATAGCTATCTTGCGCGCTGTATCTTCTTGAACGTCAGGATTTTTTATTTTTACTTCTTCTACTATAGAGTTAACTATGTCTTCTACTAACGGCACTCCTCCTAGGCGCGAAGCAGTTCTTTGCCCTTTGAAAGAAAGTCTGCCGTGACTTCGGTGAACACTATTTTCTTTCCACTGTGGTTCTATCTTCCCACCAGCATCAACCACCACATTGAAGTGTGAAGTTTGTTCATTGTCAGTGACAGTGATAGAAATATCAGGACTATATCTTTTAAATTTCAAATCAAGAAGTCCTATGTCTTTTGCTTCATATGTAGGATTGCCTTGGCTGTTGATAAAGACTGCGGTGTGAAGCTTTGATTCTTCGCTCGGGATATAGACTATCGCTCCCTCACTTTCTGTAAAAACTTTTGGTGTATTTTCTAAGACTATTTTTTTGCCTTCTACTCCAGCTTCGCTTTCATAAATATAACTATCAAAATGTGTACCCAAACTTTTTACCACATTTTCAAAATACTCTATGTTAAACTTTTTACATTTTTCAAAAACTCGTAATTCAGGAGAATCTTTTTGTGAATAAAGATTGTCAGCTATTTCCTTAACTCTAGAGTGTATAGTTTCATCCTCATCAAAAAGTTTTACTCCCTCAACATATGCATCTCCAAGCACTGAAACATCAGTCGGTGCAAAATCTTCGCCATATTTTTCAAGCAATACATAAACTGCCTTAGCTATACCAAGCGAAATATCAGATGGGAAAGAGATAGGTGTAGCGACAGCACCAGAAGATTTGGCTAATCGATACAATGCCTCACCAACGGTGTTGTTCATCAAGTGTCCGATGTGAAAAGGTTTGAAAAGATTTGGAGAAGAGTGCTCTACTAAAATCTTCTTGCCTTTATACACTTCTGTATTTCCCCACTCTTTATCTTGGGCATCTATCAAACCCTTCATAAATACTTCTCGCTTGAGTGTGAAGTTGATAAATCCTGGACCAGCAATTTCTATCTTCTCTAACACCTCAATATCTTGAACTCTCAACTTTTCAACAATCTGCTCTGCTATATCTTGAGGTTTAACTTCGAGAGTTTTTGCAACCAAAAGCGCAACATTGGTCATGTAGTCCCCATGAGAGAGCTCCTTTGGGTGCTCAAGGGAAAAGGCGACCTCAGGCATATTGAGATCTATAAGCGCCTTTTTTATCCCATTTTCTAAGTCTTTTAACATATGACGATTCTAGCATTTTTCGGGAATAATTCATCTTTTCTTGACTAAAGACTAGATACGAGTAAAGTTAAGAAAAATGCAAACATGAACCTTCTTAATCAAATAAAAAAACTACCCAAAAGAAACTCTTTACCACACGAACCCAGGTGTTGTTGTGAGTTTAACCCTTCAACAGAGAAAAACCAGGATTTAGTATTAGGTTCTAATTGTTGCCCTATTCATAACGACAAACCTATCCCTTGCCAAGCTACGCCTTGTTGCAGAGGAAGAGAGGAAGATTATGATCCTGAGAATCTTTAAAAAGCTTAAAATCCCGCGATGTTTAAAACTGCGGGATTTTTTATTTGACTTATTCTGAGAAAAAAGTAACCTATAAACGAAAACAATATTTTGAACCTTAAAACTTTTACCAATGCAACAATATCTGAATCTTCTCCGTCACATTTTAGACAATGGTACGGACAAAAGTGACCGCACAGGTACCGGCACTCGTAGTGTCTTTGGCTACCAAATGAGGTTTGACCTTTCAAAAGGGTTCCCCTTGGTGACCACCAAGAAAGTACACATGAAAAGCATCATTTATGAGCTCCTGTGGTTTCTACGTGGAGAAACAAATACTGCCTATCTCAAAGAGCATGATGTAACAATCTGGAACGAATGGGCCAATGAAAATGGCGAACTCGGTCCTGTATATGGAAAGCAATGGCGAAGCTGGGACAATATGGTTTTTGAAAAAACAGAACCTGTCTTTCTTGATAGAGATGGAGATTCTTTATCTACACCTCCTGGAGAATGGCAAAACAAACCTATTGATCAAATAAGCGATCTCATTTCACAGATAAAAAATAATCCCGACAGTCGCCGTCTTATCGTCAGCGCCTGGAATGTCGCCGACCTACCCAAAATGGCGCTCATGCCCTGCCATTGTATGTTTCAGTTTTATGTAGCAGAGGGCAAACTCAGTTGCCAACTCTATCAGCGTAGCGCTGATGTATTTCTGGGTGTGCCATTTAACATCGCTTCTTATGCACTGCTGACAATGATGATTGCTCAGGTGTGTGACCTCCAGCTTGGTGATTTTGTGCACACTTTTGGTGACGTACATATTTACTCCAACCATATGAAGCAAGTGAATCTGCAATTGTCCAGAACACCCTTCCCGTTACCGACGATGAAAATCAACCCGGAGGTCAAAGATATTTTCACCTTCAGATTTGAGGACTTCACGCTGGAGAATTATCAATTTCATTCGGCTATCAAAGCCCCTGTTGCAGTGTAAAGATTTATTAAAAACCAAAATCCCCCGTTCTTAAGAACGAGGGATTTTTTATTTTTTATATATAGTGAATTTAATCAACAACTTCGATACCGGCACTTCGAGCAGATCCAGCTACTATTTTCATTGCAGCTTCTACGTCATTGGCATTTAGGTCAGGCATCTTGCGTTCTGCTATTTGCTTGAGCTGTGCCTTTGTTATCTTGCCCGCCTTTGAAGTGCGAGGCTTTCCAGAGCCTTTCTGGATACCAGCCGCTTTGAATAGTAAATCAGCTACTGGTGGAGTAGTTACTACGAAGTCGTATGAACGATCCTCGTAAACAGTGATCTTTACTCCCAGCTTTTCGCCTTTTTGGTCTTGGGTAGCAGCGTTAAACTTCTGAACGAAATCAGAGATATTTACCCCCGCTTGTCCAAGAGCCGGCCCTAGTGGTGGAGCTGGTGTAGCTGCACCTCCCATAGCTTGAACCTTTATTTTTTTAGTTATATTTTTAGCCATATTTTAAGAGTGTTATTACTAAAGTAGAAGCAATAGCGTAACGAAAGCATTCTACCAGAAACTAGATATTTGTAAATTAAAGCTTTTTAACTTGGAGGAAGTCTAATTCTACTGGTGTTTCTCGTCCGAAGAGCGATACCATGACCTTTACTTTACCGCGCTCTTGATCGACTTCACTGACTGTTCCTTCTAGTTCTTTGAATGGTCCGTCGTTGATAATGATAGTTTCGCCCAAAGCGAGGTCGATGTTGTGTTTAGCAACATTTTCATCATTCATTTGTCCGAGTAGGTAGTCTATTTCTTTTTGAGTAAGAGGTACTGGGGTAACACCTGCGCCAACAAAACCTGTCACACGAGGAGTGTTGCGCACTACATACCACGAGTCATCATCCACTATCATATCCACGAGTACGTATCCAGGGTAAACTTTTTCTTCTACTTCTACACGCTTACCACCTTTGACCTTTATCTTCTTTTCTGTTGGGACAACTACGTTAAAGATTTTGTCTCCAATACCCAAGCTTTCAATACGTTGCTTGAGGTTGCGAAGCACTGCATTTTCATAACCTGAATAAGTGTGTATAGCATACCAGTGACGAGTACCTGTTTGTTCTTGTTTTGACATAATTATTGAATAAGACTTCGAAGACCTGCTTGGAAAAGAGTATCAAATGCTCCAAGAAGGTAGCCGAGGGCTAGTGAAAAAATAATAACGACCAAAGTATAGATTACTAAGCGTCGGCGACTTGGCCAAGACACTTGTTTCATTTCTACTTTTGTTTCTTTTAAAAATTGTGTGATTTTCATGGTGATAAAAACTCGGTTATTAAAAAACGCCCCGCAAGGCATTACTTTTACATAATACCCTACCAGGCGTTTTTAGTCAACCACGTCAGGCGTGGCCAAACTACTATCTTATTTCGTAAACAATAGTTACGTTTGATGTTACTTTTTGTTCCCCTACTGGGATCTGTGGAGTACTCTGAGCCATATCCATAGCTACACCTCCGAGCTCTGCCTTAGCATACATCGGCACAGGGTATCCTCCACCATTTTCTGAGAAAGAAACAATACGCACTATTCTCACACCGAGACTTTTAGCAAGCTTTTCTGCCTCTCCTTTAGCATCAGCGATAGCCAAATCGCGTGCTTCGCGAGAAACCATCTTGTCATCTTCAAAACCAAAGTTTGGACCACTCATATCTGAGACATTGTTTGTTGCAAGTATACCTAAGACGGACTCTACTTTTTCTAAATCCTTAACATTGATGGTGATAGCGTGGCTAACTTCATAACCTCGAAGTGTTGGAGTAGATGGTGGACAATAACTACTATAGCAACGAGCTTGGTTGTAGTCGTACTGAGGATAAGAAGTATAACTATCAGTCTTGATGTATTTTTCTTCTAGCCCCTTAGCTATCAAATCCGCTTTGATCTTGCCAATCTTGGTACTGACTTCATCTTGCGCTTCCTTTAGTACCTTTTTTTCAGCACGCACTGAAAAACTAACCTTGGCTGTATCAGGAGATTTGTTGACCTCTCCTTTTCCAGAGACAGTGATAGTGTTGGTAGCGTTTAGCCCAGATCCAACAAGCTTGCTCTCACGCAAGGTCTTGATAGTGCTAGCGAGCAAAAATAGTCCGAGTAAAATACTGATAACGAGAACAAGTTTTTGGTTTTTTTCTATGAATGTTTGCATGGGTATATTATACCCTATGTTAAAAAAGCAAGCTTTTTTAACTTTATATTTTTTTAATGTCAAACTAAGAAAAGCGAAAAATAAAATCCGCGACAGTTTGTCGCGGACTTTTTATATAAATATTAACTTTGAGATTCTATTTCTTTCATCAAATCTTTCATTTGTTGAAGTAGATTTTCTTGTTTAAAATTGCTAGCTTTATCCACAGAATCATTCAAAACATTCCAAGCTTCTTCGAAAAGCCCTGCTTCTTTTAAGAGGGTTGCATACTCTATGTCAAACAAAATACTAGCCTCCCCTGATTCCTCTGGAGAAACAATTGCTTCTACCTTTTCAAGACTTTGCTGGTACCAAGATTTTAGCAATTCTAAATTTTCTGGATTTTCCTTCAAGGTCTTAATTACTTCTTCTTTTTCTATATCTGGTTTTGGTGCTTGTTCATACATATGATTGTAAATTTATTTATTCATCTCATCACTTACTACCTTGCCATCACGAAGTTCGATGATACGGTGAGCAAGTGCTGAGTATTCTGGTTCGTGAGTCACCATAACGATGGTTTGACCTTCACGGTTTAACTCAAGAAAGGCATCAAGTACAGTCTTGGAAGTTTCGGAGTCGAGGTTGGCAGTTGGTTCATCGGCAAAAATAATCTTTGGATCATGCCCGATCGCGCGCGCGATAGAGACACGCTGTTGCTGACCACCAGAGAGCTGGCTCGGCAAGTTGTTCATTCTATCGGCAAGACCAACACGAGTAAGAGCTCTGATAGACTTTTCTTTGGCATCACGCTCTTCTAGTCCCTGCATAAGGAGAGGCACCATGACATTTTCAAGAGCTGTGAGAGATGGCAAGATAGCATAGTCTTGGAAGATATATCCAAGAGCATGAAGTCGCATGCGAGTCTGGTCGTTGTCAGAAAGCTCAGTAGCATTTAAGTTGTCGATAAATATTTCGCCATGAGTTGGTCGATCCAAAAGTCCTAGCTGATACAAAAGTGTACTCTTGCCACTTCCTGATCTTCCAGTGATAGCGACAAACTGCCCTTCGGGTATAGAAAAAGAAACATCGTCCACTGCGCGTATTTCTGCGTCACCACTTTTAAATATTTTTGATAAGTTATTTATTTTAATCATAAGTTTATCTACCCAAAATAGCACTAAGGGTATTTTGCTTTATAACAATTCTAGCAGGGATATAACCAGCGATGACAGTCGCCAAGAGAAGTATCGCCACCCGAACACTAGTACCGCTGACTGTGGCGACCAGTATGCCATCAGAAAATGGAAAGTTTATCGGGTTGGCATCAAAGAAGGGTTTGAGAAATGCAAAAACAAGTATTGAGCCAACTATGGCGCCGATAAGTGCGTAAAGTAATGATTGTAAGATATAAGAAACGACAATAGCTCTCGGAGCAATACCGATACCTTTCAAAATACCGATATAGCGCCTACGAGTGATAGCGTTAACAAAGATAACGATAAATATAGTGATGGCTGCTACCACTAGTCCGATAGCTGAAATGGCATTACCTAAAAGACTAAAAGTGGTTTTGATTTGATCCAAAAACTGAGGGATAGCTTCTTCTGAAGTTTGTACCCGACCATTTTCATCTACCCCTGAAGCAACAAGAGCAGACTTGGCGACCTTGGCATCTGTTCCTGGCAAAAGAGCTATGGCTATCTGGTTGAGGTTGTAATCACTGCGCCCAGCGAGCTTTCGAAATTCACTATCGAGGATAAACATTCCCCCATCGACTTCGTTGACCTTTGATTTCAAAATACCTTTGAGGGTATATTCTTTGCTTTGCCCGTTGATAGTAAGAAGTAGCCTTGAGCCCAGACCAACATCTTCACTAAAGGTTGTGAGTCCTGGAAATTCATTTTTGTTGTACTTACGAAACCAAAAACTTCCAACAACAATACTTTCTGTATCGGTCGGCTCCAAATAAGAGCCTTCAACTATCAAACTTGATAAGTTGGTAACTCCGTCTTCTTTTATCGGATCAATACCAGAGACTTGCCCAGCCACAGAGTTGGGTTTTTCATCTTTGAGCAAAACATCACGGTAACCAGCCTGAAGCGATCCACCAGCAGTGTAGCGAGCACTATATGCTCGAAGCCCCGGCAAGTTCTCAACTATCTTTATTACTTCTTGACTGTTGTCTATCTTATCTCTGTTTAAAAACGAAGACACTATCACGTCCCCTGAGCTAAACTTTTTGTTTTGGTCAAGGGAACCTTGGATAAGTCCAACCAAAATACCACTAACTACTACAAGGTTTAGAAAAGTTAAAAGCATAACAAAAACTATTAGGCTTGTGGTCCATTTGTTGGCTCTTTGAAGCTCTCTCTTGGCCAAGAAAAATCCAACTCGCAAATCTATTTTTAACTTTTCAAAAATTCCTTGCTTTTTTGGCATAGTTATTTTGTCGCAGGAGTCCAGAGTACTCTGTCTCCTTCTTTTAATCCGCTTTTGATTTCTATGATATCTCCGTCACCTTTTACTCCAGTAGTAACAAGAGATTTTTGGGTTTTGTATTTACCTCTTTTTTCTTTTGTTATGAGATTTACAAATTGTCCTTCTGGTGTTTTCTCTACAGTTCTTGCTGGAACAACCAACACATCAGGAATCTCGGCTGTCACAATAGACATATTGGCTGTCATGCCAGGGCGAATGTTTTCTATATCAGTTATCAGAGTTTTGATTTTATAATTTATAACAGTACCTGACTCTGTTGCAGATGGATCAATAGAAGAAACAGTAGAAGTGAAGCTTTGGTTTGGAAGAGCATCATAAGAGACCGAGACGTTTTGACCAAGAGCGATGGTTGTGATGTTGCCTTCTCCAATATTGGCTTCAAGATAAAGATTTTCGACGTCTTCAAGTACTATGACTTCCTTTTGAGGGGTACTGACCTCGCCTATCTTTATGTCTACTTTTGTAATAGTTCCATCAGCTGGAGCACGCAGGATTTTCTTTTCTAGTCTAGCGCTTGCACTCTCTACTCCAGCTTGAGCAGTAATCACATCAGCGAGTGCACTATCGATATCTGGCTGGCGAGCAGTAGCGCGCTTGAGGTTGAGCTCAGCTTCTCTTTGGGCAACAAGACTCTCGGCACTAGAGATAGCGCTGTCACGAGAATTTTTGGCTGACTCATATGCATTTAGATTTGTAGTATATGTTGAGCTTGTTGTGTTCGGTATAGAAACAGTCCATGTTGAAGGCTGACTAACGCCGTTTAAAAAAACGATAGAAAGACCTTTAGTACCAAGTGGCTCAGGTACATTTGTATTGGCTTTAGTGGTGCCTGATTCTATACCACTAAATGATATATAACTTCCGTCACCAGAATAATAAAGATTAATCTTATATAGACCTTCTGGTCCTGTGTATGTTCCTGAGATTGTAGGAGTGGAAGCTGTATTGCTAGATGTAGAAGCTACAAGCCCATCACTGTTTAGTTTTCTACGAGCACTCTCTACTAGACTATTTTGGACTTTAATAATATTTTCTAAATCTTTTTTAGCATTATCTAGATTGACTTGAGCAAGCGCTATCTCTTCGTTACTTGAACCATCGAGAACCTTTTTGTATCTTGCTTCAGCACTAAGGAGTGAACCTCGAGCACTACTTAGTGCCGCTCTCTCTTCACCACTATTTAGACTCGCGATGATTCTACCTTTTTTGACCTTATCTCCTACTTGTACTTCTATAGAGCGCACAGTATCTGCCACTTCAAATCCTAAAGACAAGTCAGTAGAGCTCACCACCTTACCGCTGGCAACAACAGTGCGAGTGAGGGTCTGCTTTTTGACTGTTTCGATAACTGAGCCATCAGAGGTATTGCCCTTTAGGGCAACCAGCAAAACTATAACCAATATCACTATAGAAAATATCTTTCTACGTAGTGACCAAGCTTTCCATTTATTCCAAGAGTTTTTGAGCGCGTTTTTAATCTTTTCTTTCATAGTTAT
>JACCDV011283951.1_pt1 | contig 13661 bp, 15 predicted proteins | sample 7446131 | NCBI WGS metagenome assembly JACCDV01 (sample SAMN15323448, study PRJNA562643) | freshwater metagenome | isolation source: river surface water | place: USA:Blue River Watershed | collected 2017-08-17 | reverse complement strand
TCTAGCTACTGAGAACTCGGCTGCCACAAAAGTCCCATTTAGAGCTATAAGCGAAAGAATTAAAAATAAGGACCCAATTTCGTCCATTTGATTAGTGTCAGATACAATATACCACGCAATTAGCCCAGGACTTACCTAGTTCTGCTGGGCATAAAGCCGCGAGAGGCTGTTTTTATGCTTAGAATCAGGGTTTTTATTTATATATTGCTTTTATCTTGCCAAGTGCCAGTATCGGCTGCTGCTCTTCAGGGCAAGGCTGTCGCTGGTGGTGAAAGTGAGATCTTAGCGGCTGCTAAGTTGCGTCAATCGGCCATTATCGAGCAAGACCATCTCAAAGGTAAAATTTCGCAGATGGACGAGCCGCTGATTACTCGCTCCATGATTATCCCTTCGCAGTTGCGCACACCTATAGATACTCGTACTAGTAAAGTTGGTGATCTAGTAACTGTAGAGACTAAAGAAGATCTATTAATCTCAGAAGACGTTATTGTGCCAGCAGGTAGCTACCTCAAGGGTTATATCAGCCGTCTTGAGAAACCTGGGCGCATGATGAAAGACCCAAAAATCGAAGTTGAGTTCAATTCTGTATTTATCGCCGGGCAAAAAGAACAAATACATCTGCTTGGTAAATTATCAGAAAAGCAAATGCTAGAAAAATCTACTCGTCTTAGTGATGGTGACTCTTATAAATCTAAAGCTAGGAAAGCTGGTTTAGTTGGTGGTATTGCTGGTGGTTTTGGTGGCTTCGTTGCTACAGAGTATCTGCGTCCTTTTGCTAGTTATGGCATAGGCAATATGCTAACCAATATTACTATTCTTGGCTCTGGTGTCGGTGGTGTGATGCTAGGCATGAGTATGATTACACGCGATGATGCGCGCTTGGAATCAGGCACCGCGTTGGATATCCTAGTGATGGAACCATCGGAGGCTATATAGCAAAAACGACCCCTGCGGGTCGTTTTTGCGTTTAACGAGAAGTTAATCAGTTGGGCTTAGTGACCAGCAGCCGGCGCCGCAGCAGGTGCTTGCGGAGCTACGATCTCAAGAACTTTAACGTTGAACGTTAGAGTCTTACCAGCAAGTGGGTGGTTGTAATCTACAATCACGCCTTTGTCAGTGATCTTAGCGATCTTCACAGGAGCTTGCGCAGTTCTACCATCAGGGAAAGTTCTAGTCACGAATATTGTCGCGCCTTCTTTAAGGTTAGCGTTCGCGCCAGTTAGCACTTTCTCTTTTGGAAGTTCTACTTGTTTTTTAGGATCAGCTTCGCCGTAAGCATCAGCTGGTTTAAGTTTTACTTTTTTAGAAGAGCCTTGTCTCATACCAGTGATTGCTTTTTCGAAAGCAGGTAGAACTTGACCAGAACCTACTAAGAAAGCAAATGGTTGCTTACCTTTAGTGGTGTCAAATACAGTACCGTCATCAAAAGTACCTTCGTAGTCAATCTTAACTACTTGTCCAGGTTCAACTTTAGGACCGCCACAAGCAGTGACAGTGAATACTAAAGCTAGGGTTGCGAATAATTTTAATAAGTTTTTCATAGCCTTGAAATTATAACCCCTCAGGATAGGCATGTCCATTATGTATAGGATAAAGAAAAGATTACGCTATTACATCAACTGAGTTGTAGTTTTCTTGGCGCAAATAATCAGCCATTATGCTTTCAACATAGTTTTGCGTTTCTTTGTAAGGTGGAATCCCGTTATAACGCTTTACAGCTTCTGGTCCTGCATTATAGGCAGCAAGTGCCTTAGGGATATTGCCATCGAAAGCTTGGATTTGCATTGCGAGATATTTAACTCCACCGCGCAGGTTTTGATAAGGGTTCATGGTGTTGAATACACCCATGTTCTTAGCCGTCGCTGGCATTAGTTGCATTAGCCCTTCGGCGCCAGCACTGCTGCGTGCTCCAGGGTTGAAACCAGATTCTTGTTTAATTACGCTTACTACTAATGATTCAGGCAGCTCGACATTATATTCTTGACTTAGCTCAGCTACGGTATTTGAGAGATATTCACTAAAATTCTCGGGTAGCTTAGAGAGACTTGCTTGTTTTTCAGCGCGCAGTTGAGTGGCATCGATTTTAGTAGCGAGTATTTGTGAGAAACCAGAATCGATTTCATCTTCAACTAAACCTGCTGGTTTAGGGCCGCCTTCAGCAAGTACGCGATTTACCCTAAGCTCTACGTTATTAATGTAGTGCTCGATTTCAGCTATTCTTGATTGAATGAAGGATAGCGGGGGCATTCACTGCTATTTAGCCCGGTTTTAAGCCTCTTGAACACTCGGTTGTTTGACCTAGAATCAATGGTGGATGGCGCTAGAACCAGCTGCCAGAGAGCATTCTAGCCTAGAAATCTTAGCTCTGCTATAGTAATTTCATGCTTCCATTCGGAATAGGACTACCTGAGTTAATTATTATCCTAGTGATAGCACTAGTTATTTTCGGCCCTAAGCGCCTACCAGACCTAGGTAAGAATCTTGGTAAAGCTATCAGTGGTTTCAAGAAAGGGATGACTGAAGCGGCGGAAGAGTTTAAGACAGAAATAGACGACAGTAAAAAGTCATAGCTTTAATTTAAAACTAATGCCTTTTTGTGAGCATCTAACTCTAATTTACTTTCCGCAGTCGTCCTAGTAAAAATCTCTAAAGCTTTAGCGTGTTTAGGTTTAGCTTTCAGGGCACGAATAATCAGTTCATCACTTAGATGCGGATTCTTAGGCAAGAGGCTGCCGTGCAGGTAACTACAGAAAAGATTGCGATAATTAGCACCCTCGAAACCATCTTCAGCATTATTGCCGTGACCGTGGATTACGCGCGCTAGTGGGCTGACTTGAGCGCTACTAAACTTAGTACGTCCAGAATGATTCTCGAAACCAACTAAAGTATTTAAGTCACCCTTAAAATCGTTCTCTGGTGATAGCTCTACAAGCAGCTCGGCAACGACATTACCAATCAGTCTATCTAACTTCTTAATACCTTCAGCTCCGGCGTGTTCAGGCGCGGCTTCAGTGACCACATCGATAATACCTAGCCCGGAAGTCTTTTCGCCAGCCGAGTTTTGGTAATAGTGTCCGAGTAACTGATAGCCACCACAAATAGCAAGCATCGCAGTGCCAGCTTCAATGCAGTCAGAGAGCTCGTTACGACGGGCAAGCATGTCCACCGCAACTAGTTCTTGTTGCTTGTCTTGTCCGCCACCGATAAATAATATATCGAAATCACTAAAAAGTTTCTCAGGCTCAGCAATATTGATGTCTTCCACCTCAAGTGTTAGTCCATGCGCTGCAGCACGTCTCACTAGGCTAATCACATTGCCGCGATCGCCGTAGATATTAAGATGTGCTGCATAAATATGTGCCAGCCTAAGTTTGTTCATCTAGGAATAGTACCCTCTTGATAGATGGACCCTTCACTAGTTCTGACGATGGGTAAAGCTCATTAAGATCTTGACCTTGCGCTTGCAAATGCTTGAGCGCGCTTACTATCGATTCCCTTACTTCTGGAGTTCCCTCCAGAGTTGCTAGAACCTTACGGTAATCACTCTCTAATTCTGCAAAACTGACATCGTTAGCATCAGAGTCCACATCTTCATTATATGTCTCTTCGCCTATTTTTTTACGGCGTCTTTTTAGTAGCTCAGTTGTAAAACTAAGCGCCAAAAGCTTGGTCGCCTCACTTACCCTCATTAAATGCTCCCCCATATACATTAGGTAATCGGCACTATCTAAGCCTAACTTGAATAAATTTTTATAGAGCTAGTGGTTTTTACCCATAAAGGAAAGCGCAAAAACCTGACTTAGGTCAGCTTTTTGCTTTTACAGGCGGCTCTGCCGACAGCAATTTAACTTCAAAACTTAAATCCTTGCCAGCAAGTAAGTGATTAGCATCTAAAACGACTTCCTTGTCTGTTACTTCAACTACTCTGACTAACATAATGCCATTAGGTCCTTGTAAGGTCAGATTAGTACCTTCTGCTAATGGAATATCAGCTGGTACTTGAGCTCTAGCAACTTTGAAAATTTTATTTATATTAACAGCACCGTAAGCATATTCAGCGGGAATACTAAGGGTAGTTTTTTCACCGACTTTAAGACCAGTAACACCATCCTCGAAACCCTTAAGGACAGTGCCGTCACCAACCACGAAGGATAAGGGTGCTTGACCAAGATTAGTATCAAAAATTATGCCATCATCAACTTTGCCGACATATTCTACTCTAACTATACTGCCGACTTTAGCGACTTGGGGTTTGCGGGCGTGAACGGGAAGGCTGCTGATAAGTATAAGAGCGAGTAGGAGTTTTTTCATATAGCTAATTATACTACCGACTACTGCCCGTAGTAGTGCATTACTATCTGTGCAGCTTTAGCATTAATGCCAGTGCTGCTGGCTTTCTCGAATACTATTTGATTGCCATTAAAACTATCTACCTGTAAATTGGTACCGGGAATAGCTACATTAGTGTTACCACTATTAACAGTTACTACAGTTGCGCCATTGATAATTTGAATTTGAGTCGGAGTCTGACGTTTAACTATAATATCTGGGCTGTAATTAGCTATTTTGGCGAAATAAGCAGAACCACTAATCGCAGCTACGTTGAAAGCAGCAGTGGTGTTAGTAGTGTTGAGAGTTTTACCATTAACTTCTAGTAGTTTAGTAGCTGCAGGACTAAGATCAGCACTGGTTAGCACGTTAGCAACGGTACCATTGGCACCTAGCTCTACTTGCAAGACTCGATTGTTATTAGTTAGAAGAGTTACATCATTAGCGGACGTACCACCAGTAAGGCGAGCACTGGTGAGAGCAACACCACCATTCTTAAAGAGAACACTGTTTTTAGATAGGATTTGGAAAGCCTCAAGTATGGTACTGAAAGCATTGATATTTTCGTAACCTATGTTATTGGTAACAAACCCATCAAGCTGTTGACCAAGAATATTAGGACTGTAAGAATCTAGATCTGTACTTAATAGTATTTTCAGTAAATTACCACCATTATCCATTTGGAACAGAACACCATTCTGGTTGACTATTGATTTGCGGGTGATAGATGCAGCGGTTTGATCGATTAACATCAAGCCACCACCAAAAGAACCGTTGGCTGATGTGTTGCGTCTACCATTTGAAATGGCAATACCCTGATTTGCTGTAGAAAAATCTACTTGAATACCATCAGTACTAGAGCCACCAGTATTGAAGAGCTGCTGATTATTCTGAATTACTGCTTTCGCCGCTAGTGTTGAGAAAAGTACTAAGGCTAGAACGCTGATTATGATTGATTTTGTTGTTTTCACTGTTTTTATCTCCCCCGAGATGGTTTTTTAGAATGCTTTGTAGTCTATGTTAATAGTTCTAGCAGTATAGGAAGCATTTCCTCCTACTACAGCTGGTTGGTTCTTAACATTAATCTTATTAGCACTAAAGAATATAGAATACAATTCACCAGGAATATTTAGCGCAGCACCATTCGAGGTTGGTAGCGCTGGTCCTGTTCCACCAAAATTAGTAGTGGTACCAGAATATTCATAAGAAACAGGAACTAATGTTGTGCCGCCTGTAAAATTGAATCTTAAAGTTATAGGAGCACCACCAGAACTACTTTGAAGAGTAATTACTGTCGCCGGTGAAGTGCTGCTACCACCACCAGGATTAGTCGCATCTAGAGTAGCTGTTTTGATTAGAGAAGAAGCTGGAAGGCTGATATTCTCTTCTGTAACTACTGGCATACCACTAGAGAGTAGAGCCCAAGCACTATTCACATTAGGAAGAGCAGAATTAGCTGCTATGTCTTGCAGAGCAAGGAAAGTGCTACCACCAAAAATTACGGTATCGCCTTTAATGTAAGTAGAGGTAGTATTGAAAGCACCTTTAGGAGTTACACCAGCAGTAGTGTTGTTGATAACAGTAGTCGTTGAAGCTGCTGGACCAGCTACAAGTAGAGTCCAGTTAGCTGCTACAGCCGGATCATTGATATTAGCTCTAGTTGGAGCAGTAGAGCCAGCTGTAATACCTTTATTCGCTATAAACGAACTGCTGTCGTTAGAGATTATGTCACCGGTTTGATAGCTAGCCGTAGCACTATAGTTACCTCTAGCAACGATACTAGCTGTGCCATTACCAGTAGAAGTACCATTGTCAGTATTAGTAAGCTTCACTTTTTTCTCAAAAGTATTAACCGGAGTACTTGCTGTCGGCAAGGTTAGTACGAAATTATTACTACCCTCAGTTAGTTGAACTGAGGAAGTGATGTCACGATGGCTGCTTTGCGGCAGTATTACTAAGCGTTGCAAAATATATTTAGCTATGCCATCAAGTTGAGTTTTAGTAAAGCCAGTTGGCAGGGCAGCAGGGAACTCATTAGAATCAGTTTCGCTAGTAACTAATGCGTCATCAGCTGGCGAGAAAGTACCTTCATAAGGTCCAGCATAAGTTGCGCCGGTATCAGTAAGAATATAGAAGCGATACTTAGTATTAGGGTCAGTGAGTCCAACTAAGGGTAATCTGAATCTAGCGCTACCTTTACGCAGATGATATCTGTGACTAGTAGTAGCTACCCATTCTTCAGTGTTACCTACTACCTTAAAGGTAGCGATAGAAAAAGTAGGTTTATTAAAATCGGTACTAAAATTAGCAATCTTCTTGATGCCACGAACGCGACCTAATATGATTGGATCTACTTTTGCTTTAGATTTAGCTGCTTCAAGGTCTTTAGCGCGAACTTCAAAAATTACACCTTGATCTGTACCTATGTTAGTTAATCTAGCTAGTGGCGGGGTCGCTGAATCAAGTTCAGTAAAATCTGTCTCAGTCGCTGCAATAGCAACGTTTGAGAGAGTTAAGGCCAAAGCTAGTAAAATATTAAAATTCTTGTTCATAGGATATGTCGTTCTTTAAGCGAGTGATAATTGTAACACAGATTAGCCTGTAACAACAGTGAGTAATTGCAAGATAATCAGAATTTAACAAAGATAACTCCTGGCGAGCTAATTATGATTAAATTATAACTTTATTAGCACAAGTTCATTTTTCTGACTAGCAGTGGCTTTTAGAGTTTCTTTGGCGATCAGCGCTTCCACAGCTAGTTCGCCCATATCATGAGCTAATACTCTGTCTCGCGCGCTTGGGCTACCACCACGCTGTACATGTCCTAAGACACAGACTCGGAAACTATAGTGGGGTTCACCGCATTGTTGTTGATAAGTGTTAATCTGTTCAGCTAGCTTAAAGGCACCACCTGACTCGTCACCTTCTGCTACTACTATGATGTCGTGACCGCGTGACCTTAATGTATTAGTAAGAGTGTTGAAATCATTAGCGGTTTCAGGAGTCAGTATAAGTTGAGCACCTGTAGCTGTGCCAACAGCACGCGCGATGTCACCAGAATGTCTGCCCATCACTTCAACTATAAAAGTCATATTATGCGAGTCACCGGTGTCGCGAAGTTTATCGATAGCACTCATCGCAGTGTTCACGGCTGTATCATAGCCGATAGTGAAATCAGTACCATCAATATCATTATCAATAGTACCGGGAGTGCCGATCACCAACCCTTCTGCCCATTGACCGCGCTTAGAGCCATTTGCTTCTGTGCCAGTACCTGAGAAGGCTTTAAGCCCTGCGTAACTTCCATCACCGCCACAACAAATTAAACCCTCGATTTTGTATTTGCGTAAATTATCAGCAGCTTTAATGCGCCCAGCTTCTGTGAGAAATTCTTCTGAGCGAGAAGTCTTGAGTATGGTGCCGCCGCGCTGAACTATATTGCTCACTGACTCATAGTTCAAGGCTTGAATTTTGCCTTCGATTAAACCTTGATAACCTTCAAAGATACCGTATGGCTCTATGCCGCGGGCAAGTGCATGGCGTACTACCGCTCTGATATGAGCATTCATTCCTGGCGCATCGCCACCTGAAGTCATAATTGCTAACCGCTTCATTCCTACTATTCTACAATGTTAGGCATGAAGCTGATCTGCGCCGCCTGGAATGAAGAGCTGAAGAGTGTTAATAGTGACGCTTTAGTGGCTGTGCTTGGTATTGGGTACCTTGAAGCGGCTTTGGAGCTAACTAGAATTCTCAATGAGCGCGAGGATATTGATGAGATTGTTTTTCTTGGTACTTGCGGATCTTACAACTCTGAGCTGAAGATCGGTGATGTGGTTTCAATTTCTTCTGTGTCTTTGTTGGAGCGTGGTGAAGTATTGGGGCTGGCTTATAATGTGCGTGAAGGAATGAGTTATCAGTCGGGGCATTGCCACGCCGCTTCGCGGCTCGCAATGACAGTACCGTGTTTATGCTCGTTAGAGATTACTAACTCATCAGAATTATCAACGCGTATTTTAGAGCACTATGGTTTTACTCAGGCAGTAGAGAATATGGAACTCTATGGTGTGGCGCGCGTAGCAAGTCAGCGCGGCATTAAATGGTCTGCTCATCTCGGCGTCACTAACTACACTAATATAGAAGCGCATCAGGATTGGCTCTCTAATCATCAAGAGCTATCTAAGAAGCTAGGTGAGACGATTTTAGAAGATGCAGTCTAATTGGTAAATATATATTATCTTAAGAATTCAGAGCTTAATTGCGGGAATAATATATTCAATTATGATGTTACAAACTACTCTGGATGAGGTTCTCAGCCGGATTGAAGACGTTCCAAGCGTATCTTATATCGCTATAGAAATGCTCAATTTAATTGATGAACCATATACGACACGCGCGGATATCGCCGATCTGATCGCTTTAGACGAAGCACTGTGTGCAAAAACATTTCGCTTCGCTAATTCTTTGGTCTTTGGCTATAAGCGTAGAATCAATAAACTTGAAGATGCTGTTTCGGTTTTGGGTTTTGATCAGATTAAGCAACTTGGCTTTCTAGTTGCTAGCCAAAGACTGTTTATGGATTTAGAGTCTTGGCATGAAAGTGTTTATATCGCTTATACGGCAAGTAGGTTTGCGCGTGAATTAAGAATGAGCAAGGAAGAGGCGGATAATATTTATATGGCTGGTTTGATGATGTCATATGGCAAACTGGTGTTTAAGTATTTTTATAGGACTCTTCATGATGAAGTTACCCGCGATAAAGATTTATACGAATGTCTAGAAATAGAGAAGAAAGTCTTTCAGGTCAATCATCTTGAACTGAGTGTAGATGCCTTATGGCGTCAGGGTTTCCCGCAAGAAGTTTTGCAGATTATATACGGACAGATGCACTATGATAATCCTGATTTATTTACCCAGAAAAACGCAGTAATAGAATTAGCAAGATTAACACGCGACTATGAATATTTCTCGGCTGAGGAGATTGATGCTGAGCTAGAAAAAGAGAAAATTCAAAACTTACTTGATAGTTCTTCGCTTCGAGGTTTAAAACTTACCGGTAAAACCATTAGGGATATTCACCTAAAAGTACATGAACTTATGAATATATAGTGATGAACTCTATTATCTGGGTATATTGTAGATACGAGAGGATAGGGTGGGGATGAGCTTTTTTAGAACTAAGCTAGCAATGCTATTGCTAATTATATTTTGGCTTGCCGCTGTTGGTTACGGTTATACAGCTGTTATTCACTATGGGCTGAAACCCAGTTCTCATCAACCTAAGTTTCAAACTTGGCCTAGTGAATCTAAACTTAGATTAGATCCTAAGTTGAATACCATGTTAGTGTTCGTGCATCCTAAATGTCCTTGCAGTAGAGCTACATTAGCTGAGCTTGATAGGTTATTACTAAGTTCTAATAATCGTCTTAAAGTTATAACCGTGTTTATCAAACCAGATGCTAAGGATGCTAATTGGTTGCAAACAGATCTTTGGCAAAAAGCAGGAGCTTTAACAGGTGTAGAGCGTCACATTGATTTAGCTAATCAAGAAGCTAAACTTTTTCAAGCTACGAGCTCTGGTGAAGTATATCTTTTCAATACCAATGGGCAACTGCTTTATCACGGTGGTATTACAGCTGGGCGCGGACATGAGGGCGATAATGTTGGCAGAACAGTTATCAGTCAGTATCTTCGCACAGGGACTATAAAGGAGCATCAAGGTTATGCCTATGGCTGTAGCCTATAAACAATCATGAATGACTATATAAGTAAATTAGGACAGAGTATCGAGCAGAGAAGTCGTGAAATATTTGCTGAGCATAAACAGCATATCTACGATAAAACTGATATTGCCTTTGCTATTTTACTTGCTTTAGAATGGGCAGCGTCAGTATTTTGTGCTTTGTTTGTTTCACCTAAAACATGGATAGGAACCACTAGCTTAGTGCATTTGCACGTTTACGCAGCGGTGTTTCTTGGCGGTTTAATTTTTATAGTGCCAGCTATTTTGATTTATTTTCAGCGCGGTACTGCTATGTCACGCTACTCCATAGCAATAGCGCAGATGTTATTTTCGGCTTTATTGATTCACCTAACAGGCGGCAGAATAGAAACGCATTTTCATATTTTTGGTTCTCTAGCTTTCTTGGCTTTTTATAGAGATAAGCCGACTCTATATATAGCGACTGTTGTAACAGCTTTGGATCACTTTGTTAGAGGCGTTTACTATCCTCAATCAGTTTTTGGCACTGTGCTGGCAAGTGATTGGCGTTGGGTAGAACATGCTGGCTGGGTGATTTTTGAGCTAGTGTTCTTGCATTATTCTATTACTAAACAGCAGGAAGAGATGCAATTTGTCGCTAAGCGTCAAGCAGAGACTGAACAGCTCAATAAAGTAATGGAGCAAGGTGTTGTTGCTCTATCTGAGGAGCTTAAAGAGCAAATAGCCAACATCAGCACAGCGGTTAGTGCTATGGTTTCAAGTACTAAAGATATTTTGGGTAATACTCACGACACTACTCTAGCGACACTTAAAGATGCTGAGAGAACTAAAGGTCTGGTAGATAAAATTAGTTTTTGGAGTAAAGATGTTAGTAAAGTTATAGACGTAGTTTCTAATATCGCTAATCAAACCAATATACTAGCCTTGAATGCTGCTATTGAGGCTAATAAGGCAGGAGCTGCTGGAAGCGGTTTCGCCATTGTAGCTAAAGAAGTTAAGGAGCTTGCTACTAGAACAAGTGACTCGGCAGCGGTGATTGAGGAGAAAATAGTTTCGATGCGTGATGAGCTGAAATCTACATCCGAGGTGATAGTAAAAACATCTGAGTCGATAAATAATATTTCAGGTTTGATAGATGATTCAGTAAATATGCAAAACGGTTCTAACGTTCAAATTACTACAGCTATTGGTCAGGTAAATACCAAGCTTAATGATTTATTGCAGAATATTAGAACTATGAAAGCTTCGATGTTAATAACTAAGTAAGAGCGTGAAGCACTTCACTGATAGCTTGTTTAGCTTTATCGCGCACGTATGGCTTAATGATAAAAGCTTGAGCACCCTCTGAAATGCACTCAGCAATTCGTTTGTCTTGACCTTGAGTAGAGCACATAATGACTTGAGCATCAGGATCTTCGAAGATAATGTGATTAAGAGCATCTCTGCCTGAGAGAACAGGCATGTGAATATCCATAATTACTAGATCTGGTTTGAGCTTAAAATACATTTCTACGCCTTCTTGACCATTCTGGGCTTCACCCACGATATTGAGTTGCATCTCGGTAAGAAGTTCTCTGATCTGATCGCGCATAAGCTGCGAATCATCGATGATAAGTACATTGTTCATTAGTAAATTTATACCCGTTTTTGCTTTAAGATAACGTGATTTTGGGCTTTATTATGGGTATATTGTCTGTATGCAGGAGAGTGGGGGCGCTCTGAAACAGTTCTTAGAAGAGTCTTTCGATCACGTAGATAAATTTGAAGAACAGTTACTAGCTTTAGAGTCAGGAAATTTAAATCCAGAGCAAGCATACGCTGAGATGTTTAGATCTTTGCATTCTATTAAGGGTGCTGTGGGTTTGTTTAAGTTTATGCAACTTGAGCAAATTAGTCATGAAGCAGAGGATATATTAAATCTAATTCAAAACAAAGAACTGGAAATTACCACAGGTATAATTTCTGATTTATTTAAAACGGCTGACTATATTAAGGCTCATTTGAGTCATATACAAGACAGTGGATCAGAGAATCCTTTGTTGATGTCTAATCTTAAGGGTTTAAAATCTAAACTTCTTGAATATAAGGCCTTGGCTAAGCCTAGTGAGACTCCCGTCAAGCTAAGTAAAGCTAGAAAGATGAGTCCTGCTCAAATCAAAGCTCTGCAAGCCTTAGGAGAGGCTGGTAAAGCCTATTTGGAGCCAGCTGATATCGGGACAGCATCAGTTAATCCATCTGCTGAGATGATTAAATTGGGTCCTGAAATTTTTACTAATCTTGAAGATATTAGTAAGGAGTTGGTGTTTTTACGTAATCGTTTATTTAAGGATGCTAAGCAAGATGCTCGTATAACTGAGAATCTAGTTGATCTTGATAGATCTGTTAATGCTCTTAAAGCTTTAGTTTTTGAAATCAGCTTAGAGCCCTTTTCAACTATCACTCAACAGTTGCAGCGTGCTGTACGTGATTTAGCACAAAGACTCAATAAAAAAATCAGCATAAGTATCTCGGGTGAAGAAACTAAGATGGATAAACGTGTTCTCAAGAAACTTTATGATCCGATGCTTCATATGATACGTAATGCTGTAGATCATGGTCTGGAAACGGCTTTGGAAAGGGCTTCTAGCAGCAAGTCTGAGGAAGGTAGAATTGCTGTTAAAGTTAAACAGCAAGGTGATTTTGTTTTTATTACCCTAAGTGATGATGGTAGGGGTATGGATTTAAATAAAATTAAAGCTAAAGCTTTGGCTTTAAATATAGTCAGTGAAGAGAGGCTTGCTTTAATGACGAAGAAAGAAATTCTTGATTTGGTTTTTGCTCCTGGCTTTTCAACTAAAGAAGAGATTAATTCCATATCTGGGCGTGGTGTTGGTATGGATGTAGTTAGATCTAATATCCTTAAAGTGAACGGCAGTATTAGTATTAGCAGTCGCATGAATAAAGGTACTTTAATTAAGATGAAGATACCTAGTTCGGTGTCGTTTACTAAGATTCTTAAAATTAAAGCCGGTAATAATCAGTTCGCAGTTCCTCAAGCTAGTATTCTTGGTTTTGCTAGTTTAGATATTCTTGATAGAAGCCAGAAAACTGTTCCCTATAAGGGTTTTGATATACCACTTCTATATGCTGATGATTTTTTCTCTTGCTTGGATTATGGTTCCGGGCAGTCATATAGTGCGGTTAATGATAGGAAGTTTCTAAATTATTTGATTATTAGTGCTGATGCTTATGTCTATGCTTTAGTCGTAGATGATATTCTGGAAGATGAAGAAGTCGTTATTAGATCTTTAGATTACGAATTACCTTATTACTCTGGCTCAGCAATTCTTGATGATGGTAAAGCAGCTTTGGTTCTTGAGATGAGTTCTATTGCTCAGTATTACAATCTTATGCGTGATTCTGAGCTTAATAAGGCTTTAGATTTAGCTAATGCTGAGTTCTCCAAGAAGCTTGATATCCCAGCGCCTGTAGTTGTTAGTAAACTGCAGATAGAGAAATTGGCTCTTAGTTTTGAGATTGGAGAACAGCTCTATGCTATTAGCCTTGATGATATTGATGAACTTATTCCTTATGAAACTAATGATTCTAAATATCCTTTAACTAGGATTCC
>JACCDV010214540.1_pt1 | contig 13661 bp, 13 predicted proteins | sample 7446131 | NCBI WGS metagenome assembly JACCDV01 (sample SAMN15323448, study PRJNA562643) | freshwater metagenome | isolation source: river surface water | place: USA:Blue River Watershed | collected 2017-08-17 | reverse complement strand
CTGACGGAGGCGGAGTTGTCCGAGCGGGAGGAGCCCGACTTCTCCACCCCGCGGGGACTGGCCGTGATGCAGGTGAATTTCTTCGCTTTCATCCAGGCGGGCCTGATCCGCGCCATGGAGGGGGACGGGGAGTAGGATCATCATGGAGGAGGCGCGCGCCATCCTGCTGAGGCGGTACCGCTTCTCCGAGAACAGCCTGGTGGTGGTCTGGCTGACCGACCGCCATGGCAAGGTGAAGACGGCGGTGCGCGGTGCCACCAAGCCCGGCAGCCCCTTCGTCGGTCGCCTGGAGCTCTTCACCGAGGCCGACATCACCTTCCGGGCGCCGAAGTCGGGTGATCTTCACGCGCTCGGAGAGGTCGTGGTGGCCCTTGATGCGGCGCTGCCACCGACCTATGCCACCGTCCTGACCGCCTCTTACTTTGCGGAGCTCTGCGATCTCTTCACCGAGCCGATGCATCCCGAGCCGGAAATCTTCTCCCTGCTCCGCCGTGCCTGGGGATACCTCCGGCAGAATCCTCCGGACAAGCGGGCTGTCCTCCACTTCGAGGGGGAGCTGGCAAGGGTTCTGGGAATCCACGATCCGGCGATCCCGGCGCATCGTTCCCTTGTCGCCGTCGCGCACAAGCTTCCCGAAAACCGGAGCCGTCTGCTCGGGTTGTTTTCGGAGGCATCCTAGGGCTTCCGGCTCCTGAGCCTCGGGATAACCGCCTTGCTTCATCGTGATTGGGAGGACGGGAGGGGGTAGGAGGAGAAGCTGGTGAGACCGGTTGCAATGTCCCGACTCGACGTTTCGGAAACTTCGGACCGCGCCTGTTGTCAGAGCTGCCCGCGTGTGTTTTATTGAATCAGGATGGTTCTGTTATTTCCCAAAGCGCGTGATGGTGAGCAACGAGCAGGCTTGTTGCGGGGTAACCGGGGATTTTCCCTGATCGAGTTGCTGGTTGTCCTGAACATCATCACCTACCTTGTATGGTTTGCTGTTCCGGCCCTCATTTCCATCCTGACGGCGCATGGGGTGACGGCGGCCGCGTATGATATTTCCGCGGCGATTGAGCAGGCCAGAAACGAAGCGGTAAGCCGCAGGACCTATGTCTGGCTTGCGATGCAGGAAGAGGTGAGGGAGGGCAGTCTCGGCCTGAGGATCGGGGCTGTCCGTTCCAAGGATGGAAAGGCCCATACGAATGCATCGAATCTCATACCCATAGGGAAGCCCCTTCTTATTCCCCATATAGGACTGACGAATGTCGCCGGCGTTCTCAGTCCCGCGTCAAGCGGCGGGGCTGTTGATCTGACGGACTTTCTGGACGGAATGCAGTTTCAGATCGCAAAAATCCCCTTCGATCAGGGAAGGACGATCACTTTCATGCCCAAAGGGGAAGCCACGACGAATCCTACCCCCACCGCCTCCTCCGGGTTCGATCCGCTGATATATCTTCCGCTGTGTCAGACTCACGGAACAAATCTTACGCCGGGCAATAATGTGACCGTGGTCATCGACGGCAGTGTGGGAACCCCGTCCATCTACAGGAAGTGATGAAAAGATTCCGGAAAAAATCGGCAGGATTCTCCTTGGTTGAGGTCGTGATCGCCGCCGGCGTGGTTTCCTTTGTCATCTTCGGGGTCATAGGATTGCTTCCCGTCGGCATCAGGGAATTCCAGAATGCCACCTGCGAGGCTGCCGGTGCCGATGTGCTGAGCACCATCTCAGTGGCCCTTCGCGCGGCCCAGACATCCGATGGCACGAACTTCGACTGGAGCTTCAGCGGAACGAATTGCCGGTACGCCTTGGGTGGAGCCAGTTCGACCAACAGCTGGAGATCCCTCTCGCTCGAGGGGGACCAGCCGTCGAATTCCTTTTACCGGCAATTGTGCGCCGTCTGTATCGTGACGCCGCCGTCATCCGCAAGTGATGAGGGATCTGCGGTTCTTAGTGTGGCCTGGCCCGCCTCCGCCAATCCTGTTTTCAATGCCGTGAACCTGAGCTGGAGCCGCTCTCAAGGATCACTCACCCTGCCCATCAGGTTCCTCCCGCGGATGCCGTAGCCATGAAATCCCGATCCCATGGTTCTATGGGGCACACGATGCCCGAGCTTCTTGTCGCGGTTGCCGTCCTTGCCTTGCTCGTGCTCCTCATTTTTCAGGCTACCGAGGAGGTGCTTCACGTTACGAACTCGCAGGAAAAGAAGATCCAGGCGGTTGCCTCCGCGCGTCGTCTCCTCGATGTCATCTCCGTTGACCTTGAAAACGCGGCGATTGGGCCCGATGCCACCGTGATTGCCCCCAGTGTTCCCGACAACAATGTCGTCCTGGCGATGCTGTGCAATCGCCGGGCCCCCTCGTCCTCCACCGCTTCCCGTTTCCTTGCCGTGAAGTATTCGCTCGATTCCAGCAACAGGATTTACCGTTACTACGGCGCGGTCGGATACTCACAGACGAATCTCATGGATGCATCGCTGAATGCATCGACGAATCCCCCCACTGCCGCAGCCGTTCCCTTGGCTGCAGGGATCCTTGCCATCCGGGCAACGGCCTACACGGCGGCAACGAACTATCCCGTCTCTTCGGACGAGCCCTCCGGTTGGGCGGTCTCGGGAAGTTATCGCGGGAATGCGGTTCCCCCGGGTTACAACGCGCTTGTCACGGCATCGTCAGGTTCTGGAGCCGCCCTGACGAATTGCACGAAAGCCTTGGAAATCTCGGTAGCAGCCGTGGATTCCGCTGATTATGCCCTGATCCGCTCAAGCGGATATCTTGCCTCGGTGAAATCCGCCCTTGCGGGAGACCCCTCCGCATGGAGGGTGGCTGTGGATTCCATCTCCATGCCTTCCCGTTTCAAATCCGGCATTAGGATTCTCCAAAAAACAACCCCCCTGCCATGAAAAGCCCGCAGCACTCCTTCAAATCAAGGCGCGGATCCGGTGAGGAGGGTGTTTCCCTCATTTTGACGCTCTCGCTCATTGTGCTCGTTTCCTTTGCCACGATGGCTTTCTTTTCAAGGACTGCCGCCAACTCCGTGATCGAAAGCGGACGTATAGGGCAGGTATACACCGAGCAAATTGCACAAAGCGGGGTCGACCATGTGCTTTCACTCTTGCTTTCCGAGATCGCAGGCAACTCGGTCGTCGTGACCAACGGCTCCTCGCTTAACTATTTTCCCCCCTCCGCAAACAGCGTGTCCATGCTGCCTGCGCGCTTCGTGACGCAGGCGGCAATGCTCACGGATGCGAATTTCGCGAATCTCATTCGCCAAAGCATTGCCGGCACGGCTGACCCCGTGGTCTCCGCTCACTCCAGCGGATCTCCCTCACGCGATGGCAGATTGGTCGATACGAACCGCTGGAACGCTCCGTGCCTTCTCACGGAGGGGTTTGGATCCACCAACCAGATCCCATCCTGGATTTACGTAAACCGTGACGGGACGCTCACAAACGCGCCTTCCACGAACGCCGTGGGAAGATTTGCCTACAATGTTTACGATGTGGGGGGGCTTCTTGACGTGAATGCCGCGGGACATCCCTCCGGATACTCGACAGCCCAGGTATCCGTACTCAAGGGAACCCAGGCGGGGGCGGACCTGACCCGGATTGCCGGCGTGACCCCCGCCGCTGTCGACGCCTTGGTCTCGTTCCGTAACCCGCAGGCGACAAACGCCGCCACCTATGCGGACTATGTGTCTGGAGCGGCATCCTCGGGCTTTCTTGCAGCGGTTTCGACGAATGGTTCCGGTTCCAAGGTCGCCACGAATGCTTTCTTCACCTCAAGACAGGATCTGCTCAGCTATGCGCAGAACCGGAATCCGGAGCTCATCAACGCCCTCCCTTACCTGACGCACTTTTCCCGCGAACTTGCCCGCCCTTCCCTCACGAACAACGGGTTGCTGGGTATGAACTCCCGTTACGATCTTTCCCGGATTACCAACCCCTCGAATGTGGGGTTGCTCGGAACTTCTCCCACCTACAGCTACACCAATGCGCTTTCCTCCGCCCTTTCCAGCGCCAACCCAGACCTTTTTCAGGTCCTGAGAGCAGCCATCACCTTCACCAACTCGTGGGAAAGCAACGGACCCGTGAAGGTCTTTTCCGCTGTTTCCTGGCCCACGAACAATGCGCTCAAGGCGGTTTCGCTGGGAGCGGACATCATTGACCAATTCACGACGAACAGAAGCACTCCAATTCGCATCACCTATGGTTCCGACACCGTGGCCGGGAAAAAGCAGCTCCCGTATGTCTCGAGGATCTTCCTCGTGTACAACACGTTCATCCAGACGCAGAGCAACGGAAACAACAACAACAACAAGAACACCAACAACAACTCCAGCAGCAACACCAACTGGATGAACGGTAAGGCGGTGGGTAATCCCGGAACTGGTAACAACGGCAACGACAAGGATCTCGGCAATGCAGGAAACGGAAATACCTTCTGGATCACTTTTTCGGTGATTCCGCAGGTCTACTCCCCGGTGGGAACGAATGTCACCGTGGAAGGATCTCTGGTTTCGGGGACGATGACCCTTGGGGGGATCACCAATATTACCCTGCCCGCTGCATCCGTGACCAATACGGTTACTGTTCCGACCGGATGTTCCCCTGTTTATGCCCAGACTTTCAGTGGCAATGCAGCGGCCCTGGGGTATTTCGGTGCCTCCTTCGGGTGGCAGGGATCGATCAGCAACAGCGTTCTTTCCGTCTCGTTGAACGGACTTTCATTTGCTCTCAAAACAGGTTCCAACACGGTCTATTCGAATTTTGGAACCAATTCCAATTCCGCCTCCGGAGGCGTTGTCTCGGCGCCTTTTTCGATCTCGGTGACCCTGACAAACATCAGCTCAACCACCACGGATACGGGATCGTTGGCCTTGGACGGGGTGCAGATCCTGAGCATCGACCCCCGAAGCCTGCGTGGTGCCGGGGAAACCAACCGGATGCCATCGGGAGGGGATATCAATACGCTTTGTACCAATATTCTTCCGGTCACGACGAATTATGCCCCTGCCAGCATAACCGACACCAACTGGATCGGCCCCGCCAATCGGATCAACAGCGTGGGTGAACTCGGTTATGTGTTCCGTGAGTCGCCCTGGAGAACCATTGATTTTGTCTCCGCGGGTAGTGCCGACCGTAACCTGCTCGATGCCTTTTCCGCCTACTCCACTCCTGCAAGCGGAATCCGCGCCGGAGTTGTGAATCTGAACACACGTCAGCCCGTTGTTCTGCAGGCTCTGCTCTGCGAAACCCCGACATCGGGATCCGGCAGCATTACCCCAAGCGTCGCCGCCACGTATGCCTCCAACATGATTGGCGTCACGACCCTGGCCCCTTTGATCAATAGAACACAGCTTGTCGATCTGGTGGCTTCCAACGTGATTGCAACCACCGGGGATTCTATCAAACAGAGCCGTGAGGCGGCGATCCGCGCCCTCGCTGAGGTGGGACAAACACGAACCTGGAACGTGCTGATCGATGTGGTCGCACAGAACGGAAAATTCACCGGAGCCGGAACTGGAACTGCCGATTTCACCGTCGCGGGTGAACGCCGTGTCTGGGTGAGTGTGGCGATCGACAGGATCACGGGACGTATCGTTGACCGCCAAACCGAACAGGTGAGCGAGTAGGTTGAGGCAATCCCTAACGGGATGATTCTGCCTGCGGCAGACTCTGCGCGGAAGTTGAACGGGATTGATGATCGCGCCGCCCGGCGCTCTCACCCCTTCGGGTCCTCCCGCAGTCGCGGGACGGGATCTGACTCGGCCGTTCCCACGGCCTCGGCTCGAACCCTACGGGTTCTCATGTCCTGCGGACTCGCCAACAGAGTTGGCGACCCTAACGGGATGATCCTACCTGCGGCAGGCTCTGCAACTTCCCTGCGGGTAAAAAGAAATGCCGCTGATCGCGGCGTGGCAGTCGAACCCTACAGGTTCGAATTCGCCAGAAGGCGATCGCCACTAAAGTGGCGACCCTAACGGGATTGACTACGACCTGCGGTCTTCGCCCTAACGGGTCATGCTTCGCATGATCTGACTCGCTGCGCTCGGCTCGAACTGCGTTCGAATGTCCAGCGGACTCGCCAACAGAGTTGGCGACCCTAACGGGATTCGAAACCGTTAGGTCTACAGAGAGAAAAATGATTTTTGACCCAAGGTAACAAAAAGGTAACAATTTGGGTATGTCAAAGACACCCAAAGCCTCGAAGGGAAAGAACAAGCGAGGACCCATTGAAATCTACGGGGGAAAGACCGCCCGAATCCCCATATACGACGCCGGAAATGGGAAGGTTTTGCTCTCCTATTATGCCAAAGGTCAGCGCCGGTTGGTGAAGTGCTCCGGGCTTGAAGAAGCACGCAAAAGAGCCAAGGAAATCGCCGATCAGTTGGCAGACGGAGTCGCCCATGTGCGAACCGTCACGGCACAGCAGGCTGCGCTCCTGGATTTCTGCAACGAGATGCTGAGTCCCCTCAGGGTCAACCTGAGCGAAGCCGTCAGGGAGTTCGTTGATTCCCGGAAAATCATGTCTCAGGCATCCGAGGCAGCCTCGCTTGTGGAGGCTGCGACCTTCTACGTGAAGGAGACCGATCGTCGAAAAGTAACTCCGAAGGCTTTTTCCGCAGTTGTTCAGGAGTTTCTTGATGACCTCAAAGCCAAACAAAGATCGTACCGTCACTGGGCAGATTGCCACTCGCGCCTGACCAAAGCCGCAAAAACGTTCCGTGGTGGCATTCTTGAGATCACGGCACCGGATCTGGAGCGGTGGCTCGACTCCATCAAGGTGAAGGGTAGGAACCGAAACAACTACAGAGGCACCCTCACCACGCTCTTCTCCTTTGCCAGAAAGCGGGGTTACCTGCTTCGCAACACCCAAACCGAGGCGGAGTACATCACACTCGCTACCGATCGGGGCAATCCCGTCGGTATCTATACCCCCGATCAGATTTCCCAGATCCTGCATGGGCTCCCTGAGAAGTGGGTCTCGTTTGCGGCAATCGGAGCCTTTGCAGGCCTCCGTGCTGCTGAGATCCACCGCCTTGAGTGGACTGACGTGAACATCAAGGAGGGTCACATCGTCGTGGATCGCCACAAGGACAAGACTGGCAGGCGTCGTATCGTTCCGATTCAACCCAACCTCAAGAAGTGGCTCACTCCCCATGTCCAGGAGACGGGATGGATTTGTCCCCATTACGCCCATGATTCGACCCTGCTGATTCAATTCGGAGCCGTCTTTAAGAAGACAGGTGTCAAATCCGTCCATAACGGTTTCAGGCACTCCTATGCCTCTTACCGCCTCGCCGAAACCCAGTCGGCTGAAAAGGTAGGTCTTGAGATGAACACTTCCCCCAGGAAGCTCTTCCAGAACTACCGGGAGCTGGTAACTGAAAAAGCCGCGAAGGAGTTCTTCGCAGTGGTGCCCAAGAAAAAGAAGACAGGAGGGGCATCAAAGGAAACGAACGCGAAGAAACCATCACCGAAGAAACTCGTTCCAAGTGGCCTTGCGACTAGCGCCAAGGGCGTCAAGAAGCTCGCGCCTGCGGAATAAACGCTGCTTCCCGAGCTTGTAGCTCGGCAGCAGTCCACTTTGGACATACCGCTGCATCGACCTTCTGGAAATCCCCAGCCATGCAGCAGCGGTATCCGTATTGATGAATTCCGCCTTGGGATGGGTATCGGGAGGATGACCAGTCGGAGGCCTGATTTCGCTTAGGAGACGAAGAGCCTCCCTGAAGCTAGGCGACCGACCCCGCTCTTGGATCTCTTCGGGAGTAAGGGTTTTAAGGGACATAGGGACCTTCAAAAAGAAAGAGCCCCTGCCCGTTGCCGGACAGGGGCTCTCCTTAATCAGCTGAGCTTCACGCCTGTGTTTTTGATGAAGTTCTTGGCTTGGTTGACGATGAGCTGCTCTTGGCGCTCAGGCTTCATGACCGGGCTGATCATGGTGCGGATCGCTTTGAGCACCTCCGCCTGCTCGGGCTTTTCAAGCCAGGCCTTCACCTTGGCGGTGTAGCCCTCTTTCTGTTGCTGATCCTGCATTTTGCGCAGGAGGAACTTCCTCTCCAGCTGCTCCCTCGGGATCTGCTTCACGAAGTCCACGAGTCCGGGTTCGGATCTCATAAAGGCTTCGAGCTTTGCGTTGATCTCGGGGTTGATTTTGAACTGCTTGGCGAGTTCCTCTTTCTGTTTCGGTGATGTGATAGCCATTCTTATCTAGTTTTGGCGCACGGCGTTTTGGTTTCCGTAGCCGCGCAGGGTTGACGGTTTTCCTCAGGCCTTCCGCCACGCCGTTTCCCCACTCGGGGCAACCTTGATCTGCCGGACGACCGACCTGAGAAAACGCTGGGCAATCTTCCGGGGGTTTTGCCTCCGGATTTCTTCATGGAGATGGTGCTGAACTAGATGGCCGACCGTGACCTTGGCTCCGGCACTTTCGGCCAGAGTCATGGCCTCTTGGAAAATGGCGTAGCTTTCGGGATCGAGGTTTACAGCGACAGTGGTGGGTTTGGTCATGGTGTGATGGTGTTGAGAAAGAAGTTGTCCATAAGGACGAGACGCTGCCGTCCCTCCAGTGCGTCGAGTTTTCCGCTCAGCTCATCGTTGAGCTTCATTTCTGCGATGAGATCCCCCTGGGGATCCTGCTCTGTAAACCCGGACGGCTTCTCATCCCCTGGCTCCTGCTTCTTCGGGGTAGGTGTCGCCAGAGGCTCTGCATCGAGCTGCTGCTTGAGTTGATCGACCTGCTGCTGCAACCCAGGCACTTTTCCGGCCTCTTGCTGAAGCGACTCGATCCGCTTCTTCATGGCCGCGTTCTGTTCCTCCAACGCAGCGGCATAAGCCTTCTGCTGGGCGTTGCGCTGATCCCCGTCCGTCTTGACGTAGTACGAGGGAGTCGGATCCGACACCACCAGCGGGTAGGCGTAAGGACCACCTGGGCGGTAATTCCAATCAGCCGACTGCTCCTTCCGATAGAGCGTGTGCCGCTCGTGCATATCATCCGGGAAATCAGGATCGGTGTAGCGTCCCGTCGGATAGCTCTTCACCACCTCGGGTGTCCGCACTCTTGAAAGGGAACTCTCTGGAACACTTGTTCCAGCAACAGCCGGATAGTTTTCCGGCTTCACGGTCTTATGGGTGGCGCATCCCGAGAGAAGGCCCAGTAGGAGAACGGGGATCAGGTGTTTCATTTGTTGGATGTGGTGGAAGTGAGTCCCCGAGCGGCCTTGTTCAGGTCGACCGTCTGGGTGACGTAGAGGTAGAAGAGCGTCCCGGCAGGAACGCGGACGTAGTAGGGGTTCTTCTGCATTCCCTCTAAGAGCCTCTGGGCATAGAGCTGCCCACCGGCCTGGAGCCCCGCAGAGAGGGCCTGCGTCATGCCTCCTCCCTGAAGCTGGGTGGCACCGCCCGTCAGCGGGGAAATGATGTTGGTCACCCCAGGGAATGCCCCCGCACCTGCGGAAACCATCGAGGCAAGGATCGCCTTGGCCTCGGCATACTTATCAGCCGCTATCTTGTAGCCCCTGAGTCCCGCCGAACCATCGGTCTCTTGCCAACGGCCTGGCTCCTTTTCATCGGGAGCGTAATCAAGGACCGTTCCAGCAAGTGGCAGCTGCTTCCCATCTTGGAAGACGAGCATCCACTCGTGATCAGAACCCACCCGATCCCTAGCAGGGCTATTCTTGGCCGCACCATGAACCTCCGTCCCAGCGGGGATGATGAGTCGTCCATCCCTCCAGACATCCTCGGTAATGAGTCCGATGATCGGCGTCTCCAAGTTGATCGAGTCCACCGTGTTCACGAGCTCGCACTTCAGAAGTCTCCCGTAAGGGAGATAGTTCTCACTCAGGGAGCTTTCCTTCATGGCGAAGATCGCCTGAGGGATTGGAGGAGGAGTCTTCACGGCTACTGGCCTTCCTTCTGGCATCATCGGAAGCGGCGTGGGTGTCGGAGAGGGCCTCATCGGTTTGATGTCGGGGATCCCCTCATCAATTGTGTAGCTCTTGGCCGTGGTGGCTTGTGTCGGAACAGCCGGCGTCACCTTGGTGGTTGTTCCACCCCCTCGATGCATCAGCACAAATGCCAGGATCACCCCTCCGGCAAAGAGAAACAGGATGAGTCGACCAGTCGGCTTGTTCAGAAGCTCCGTCTTGAAGTCGCGAAGATTCATCGCACGACGTTCTTGTTGGAGCTTCCCGTGGCAACCTTGGCCGCCTGGCGCGACTCAGCACGAACAACCAGCACGTTCCACTTATTGTCGGGTGCAAGGTGATTGCGTCCTCCCTGCCCGTTCCCGGTAATTGCGAAGAAGGCAGGAGTCACTGACTTCGGCGGCATCACCCCCGAGGCATCGGCAAGCGACTCCGTATAGATCCGCTCATCTAGTCGAACCGCCAGATCCTGCGGCTTGTAGCAGATCGCCTGGTCGGTCTCATTGACCAACTCCAGCCGGAAGATGAGCGTGTCTTCTTCCTCAAATCTCCAGACATCAAGGATACGGACGTTGAAGTCCTTGTAGTAGTTGGTGATCCCCGGAGAAGCATGAAGCACTCCTGCAAGACCATCCCGATCTGCCTTCAGGAGCAACGGATAGGCCTTGGCCTTGTCCATGAGTGAGAGGATCCGTTCCGGTACGACTCCGATGCGGCCATCCTTCCCGTTCCGCTCTTCCTGATAGAAGGTGACGTTGTAGAAGGGATGCTCCGAGGCCGTCATGTGGAGCACATACGCCTTCCGGTTGAAGATCACCGTCAGGTGATCCTCAGCATCCTTCTTGAGCGCCCTGATCGTGAAGTAGAAGTTCCCGGGTGTGAACGAGATCAGGAATCCGGCGTTTTCCTGATCCTGAACGGCTACCGACTTGGCAAAGAGACCCGAGATCTCCGAGGGAAACATGACCGTCGTGGTTCCCGTCTTCGAAGCCACCGGGATGTCGTAGATGATGAACTCGTCGAGTGGCTTCTGAACAATGGATCCGGCGTGTGCGAGAGAGCCTGCGAGGATGATCGAGGCGAGGATTGGGAGCTTCATGCCCCCGACAATTTCAGAAAAAAAGACCCCTGGTGCTCCCGATTGGGAGCAACTTTTCGAAATCTTTAAAGTGGGTGTTCCTCGTACTTGAAATCCTGAACCACAAGTGGAAGACGCCCGTTCCCCATGAGGTCCGGGTTACGCACGAAGAAGAAGGTGATCTTGAACTTTGCCACCTCTCGGAACTCGATCTTGTTGAGCGTTCCGGTGCGGACGAGGTTGCCCTCAGCCTCGACATCGACTGCCTCATACGAGACTCCAGCCCCGTCCTTCATCTTGCGGGTATCGAGGATATCGAGTTTCCCAACTTCCACCTTCTGGTGGATCTCCTTCTCTTTGAACTCAGGGTTCTGCTTTTTGTAGAGAGCGGCTGCCTTCTTGCGGGCGGGTTCCTCCAGATACATCCGCTTCATCAGATCGGGGAGATCCGGACCGATCGGGTTACGCTGAAGCAGGGCCAGACAGGCAAGGCGAACATGGTAGGCCTGCAGCCCCGCTGCCTCCTCAAACCCAAGCAGGGGCGAATAGATCAAGGTCCCTCCCTGATCGAGGATAACGACCTTCTCCTTCTGCTTCATCGCCTTGATGGTCAGGTAGGGAGAGGTAACGGCCAAAGCCCCGCAGATGAGGGCAATCGCCATCCAGAACCTGGCGGCGACGATGTTGTTGGTGATTGAGGTTACGGCGGTGAGTTTCATGAGTTGGTGTTGTCGGGTTTGGATGAAGAGGGCTTCGCCTTGGCGGGATGAGCGTTGAAAGCTGCCTGCGCGGCATGAGGGGTAGAGAGGCTCCCCTTGTGATGAGAAACCGTCCCCTTGGACTGATCGGTGACTGAAAAGGACTCAGGAGATGTCTGCTGGGCCACCATGGCGGGATTGGCCGGATTGATGATCACGCCCCCATCCTCCTCAGGCGGAGGGGGCACGGATCCTCCGGGACTTGAGGAACCAGCACTTCCAGCCAGGTCATTGCTGATTCGTGCGCCAGAGCTTGCGGCACTCGCCGCTCCAGCGGCTGCTTTACCGGATGCTACTGCTGCCTGTGCTGCTGCTGATCCTCCAAAGGTCGCTGCTGCCCCTGCGACTGTTGCTCCTGCTCCAGCTACAAAACCCACCGCCTGAAGCGTGTTGCTGATCCCGGCACTGAGAGCCGAGGTCGTGCCACTGGCACCCTTCATGATGGCTCCGGCCACGAAGGGAACCGAAAGGTAGAAGAAGAGCGTCACGATCGACGCAAAGGCCATGATGAAGGGGAACAGCAGCCAGTTTTGAACGACGATCGCGTTCTGGGCCACTTGGACGATTCCGCCAGCAGTGATCGGGGCGAAGAGCAGATCGCTGATCGCCACGATCACGATGTCGACAAGACAGATCCCCAGATACCAGAGCATCACGGTGAAGGAGGTCACCGCGAACTGGATCCCGAAGGACTGGGTCGGTGAGAAAAACAGGAACCCTAGTAGCAAGGGCGACACGGCGATCAGTCCGGCAATGGCGAACTGCTGAAAGAAGTTCAGCACGATCATCATGAAGCGCCCGATGCCTTGAAAAAAGTACCCCACGGCTGCCGGGACGATCTTCCCGAGATCTGTCCAGGAATCCGAAGGTTGGTTCTGGATCCTGGAGGTCAGGAGCTGAATGAACTTCGCATCCTGGGCATTGGTAAACTTCTGGCGCATCTCCTGAAACGCCTCCATCCCCTTGTTCATGATGGTCGGATACCCAGCGATGAGGGCCACGATGATCGTCACCTTGAGGATCACGCCGAGGATTGCCTTGGCATCCGATCCGGCCTTCCAGCCCATTTCCCCGATGCCCAAGATGCAGAGCACGAAAGCGAAGGGCATCATGTAGGAGCGGATCTGCCCCGCTGAGTCGAACAGATTGGAAAGGGCCGGCATCATGGCTCAGAAGCCGGGAGGCCAAGAGTTTCCACCGCTTTGGGAGCCTGACTTGGCAGCAGAGGCCTCCGCATCCGCCCCCATCTTGGCACTCTCCCGATTACGAGCTCTGGAGATTTCCTCGGCTGCGATCGCCTCGGTAGCCGCCCGGTTCTCATTGAGCATGTGGAGCAACTTCACCTGGTGCTCCGCCCCGTCCATGATCCCGTCGAGATCCTTGAGCGAGGTCTGGGCCGTCGTGAGTGACCCATGGAGCTTCTGCACCTCGGCGTCATCCTGGGCATTCTTGAGCTGATCGTTCAGGGCAGCGATCTGGGTATTGAGTTCCTTCCTCTTTGACTGAGCTTGTTGGAGCATCTCCTGGAAGTTGGAGTAGGCGTTCTCTACCGACCGGAACTGTTTGAGCGGATCCCCCTCATCCCGGAACGATGCCGTTCCCTCAAAAGGCGTCGCGATCCGCTTGTAGGCATTCAGGTCGATGGGGCGATACATCTGCTGGATCGCCACCGACTGCTTGGCCCCCTGTTGGGTGATCTTGGAGAGGTCGCTTAGCGTGTCAGTAATCCCGGAGTTCCTCAGATAGGATGAAAAGAGTCCGCTCTGGATTGCCCCGGAAATCGCTGCAGGATTCCCGATGGCCGTCTTCACCTGCTGGGCGACCTCCAGCTGGCTCTTCACCGTATCGAGCGTCTGGGCGAGACTCGAAAGCTGCTGCGCCCATTGGGTCTGCTCCCAGGCATACTTCAGCTGGT
>JACCDV010639297.1_pt1 | contig 13664 bp, 18 predicted proteins | sample 7446131 | NCBI WGS metagenome assembly JACCDV01 (sample SAMN15323448, study PRJNA562643) | freshwater metagenome | isolation source: river surface water | place: USA:Blue River Watershed | collected 2017-08-17 | reverse complement strand
TGTCCTCATCTGTAAGTCTTTGGAACCCTTCATTTCCAAGACGCACGAAACGCTTGTCAAACTGTGTAAGCTGCAGTCCAATGAGAAGGAGTCAACGTGGGTCGTTGAGTATCTAGCCACTATCTAATAGCTCATTGAAGAGTACCTCAAAATATCGCAAGGCTGTCCCAAACTCATAAGCCTAGTGAGTCGTGCTCTCCTCGATATTATTGATAGCTTGATGGAGTAATTCAGGCACTTCTAAGTGGAGGTGGGCAACGAAATCGTGGAAGTTTGTAGTGTGAGTCTTTGCCACATAAGTAAGAGAAGTGACTTCTTTGAAGTACTATATGAGTCTTTGGAGAGCTGCTTTGGGGGAGCACTGAAGGTGGGGGAGAAGGGAGAATAGTAGGTGATGGGTATGAACTTGACGATGGGCAAGTTCAAAAATCTAAAGGCCATCAGTCACAACTTATGGAATATCTCCAAGTACTTCAGCAAGCTCTGCAAGCAGGTTGAGTCTAAGGAGAAGAAGGGGTCAAACCCAAAGCAGACTGCCATCATCCGCAACTTCATCAGCTCATACTAGGATAAGAGAAGTGGCCTGCTCGAGTGGAAGAACCCTCAGCGGGTCGAAAAGTAAGTATGCTAGCTCAAGCAGAGTGTGGGCAACCTCAAGAATATGATGCAGACAGAGTGATATAGTGTTATATTATAATAGATAAAATGTAACCAATCAGTTTCTGGCAGTGTGGGGCCGAAACGATGCATCTTACTAGCGGAAGGACAGTTGGAACTGAGATTGTTATTGCTTCTTCTTGAACAGCAAACTATAGCTAAGTTAAACCAATATTACTTTCTGTTTCTCTCGTATTTGTCTCCCACCGCGTCGAACTGTCCTCCCTTCATTATACTCCTCTTTACACTCTATTACTCCCCACTTAAGCTGTCCCTAAAAACAGCAACTGTCTCGCCAACAATATTTACTTTTTACTAACGTTTTGCTTGCTTTTTCTAATTTTATTTCTTACTTCCTTTTGGTAATTGTTTGCTCTGCTTGGATTTGCCCTATGGTCCCTTATAACCCATTTAAGCCATTTGTTTCTTGAGAAGCTCATTCTTTTCCTTGGCTGCCTTCTTTTTCCTCATTTCGGAACCCTCTGCATTGGTCACCATAACTTTGGCGACTAATCTTCTGATGACATTCCTTATCTAAGTGACATCCTTAATGCCCCACTTCTTTTCTAAGGACTAGAAATCGCAGAACTGTTAGGCATAGTGTTCTTCTCCGGCTGGAGACTGAGTAGCGTCATTGGTGGCAGCTGAAAGGAAGGATCCTTGCGTCATATCTTGTGATTGGCTTACACTCGAGTCAATACAGCTCGCACTCACTGATTTGTTATGATCTTGGTTCTTCCTTTATTCTTATAACGACATCTTTTTCTTAAGCAGCACTGCCCTCAATGCCTACAGGATTTACAATGCCACTTTGGGGTTGGCCACCTTTACAGCAGACAGATACTTCGCAGTCTTTGTCTAATTTTATTTAATAAAAAGCTTGTCCTGTAAGTTAGGATCAACATTTTAATTCTTCCTTTGGAAAATATGGTCAATAAGTTCTTAGACCTTTCGACAGTAATCTATTACCCACTTCCTTTGCTACTACTTGGCCAGCATCATCTTCTCCTTCTTGTTTTAGAAATAGTTGTGGTAGGATATTTTGGCCCTCTTCTGTGCATTCACTAAGTACTCAAGCCTTTGCTTGGCAAACGAATCATACTATTTTGTTGCCCCTATTGCCAACACCTAAATATATCCCTGCTTACATAAGCATTCTATTAAGCCAAAGACTCCTATGCATCCTTTATCAGTGTGTTATTGAGTTGGAAGGTTTAAGGACAGTTTTAGAGATAGTAATGTTTAGAAAAGCTCATCTAATCCTGAGCAGGAAGAGCTCTACGAATTGAGTAGTGTTCGTAGGCGAGGGTTGGAATGTTGCGAGTAGTTAGATTGAGCATTTTGGGGTGGACATTACAGGAGAGTTAAAGCTACTTGGTTGGCCTGCTCGTATAGGGGATTTTAGAGTATCGTTCCCTCTTGCACCTTTTGAAGTGGAGGTGCGGACAGTAGTTGTGTTGGCAGAGTTAGCTCATATCGTTAATAGACAATTATAGAATGCTATTAGAATAATCATCATTACTACTCAGCCTTAATCATCTCCTATGTAATCGACGGCATGCGCTCCTGGTTCTTGTACTCTTGCATAGAGATTCCCAGCTGAGAGCTCTTGGGCTCGTAGTTCGGCATCTTCCTCTTCTTCAGCGTAGCAAACACCAAAAGGCCTGCAAAGATCACTGCCAAGCCAATGCCCACATAGACTGCAACCTTCTTGACCTTAAAAGCCAGCACCAAGGGATCATATAGATCATGGAACTTCTATTAAGTAAGATTGCCACTCCTGGAGATGGAGAAGATGGGGAGGAGGGTATCGGTGGGGTAATCGTAGAGTGGATCTGGGGAATGATAATAGTTGTTCTGCAGGTAGATGCAGCTTTGGAATGATACTCCCGTGTAGGGCTAAATAAAGCCATAGTTACTTCAACTAAGATGAAGGTGTCGTCCCATTTGCTTATGTCTCTATAGTGGATGCTTTGGTCCTAGTTGTAGATCTCCACCCTGTCCAGCCATTCGGTTGCATTCATGAAATGATTCTTTGTGATGTAGAGTGGGAAGCCATAAATGGAGGTCACGTTGAACACATTAGGAATGGTCTGGTAGTATTTGTCATTGGCTGGTGAAACCTATCCAATGCGTTCATTGAGGAGTCCCTTGTATAGATCCATGCCATATCTTTAGACCTTCTCGGTTTCGTTGAGGAAGTAGTCACTGCCATAGCGCTGCACTTGCGGAATGAGAAGAGATAGGTTGTTGGCTTCAAACTGGTTGGGAGCAAATATCTTGGCTGTTGTGCCATAGAAGTAGTCGTTTTCGGCCCAAGGGCTTCTCCATTCCCACACAGTCTAGTTCCCATTGAAGTAAGTATAATTGTTCACTAAGTATTTGTATCCGTTTATCTAATAGTTTTGATATACGTCCCTATAATCGCCCTTCCCAGTTTTAAACACTATTGTTTCTGTGGAATTTTCTTTAGTATTGTTGAGATCGTTGAATGCGATGACAGAGGGAGCGCTGGGATCTCCACCGAAAGGAGGATAGGTGTTTTTGACGGTGGCTAAGAACTCGTCCTCGTAGCCAAACAAAAACTCTCTTGGGGTCCTAGTGGTTGTAAAGCCATTCAAGGTGATGAAAATGCCAACGTACCTAATATATTTATAGAAGTATTGATCAATAGACTTCTATCCCAACTGCTTCACCAGCAAGTTAGTGCTAAATAGGCTTTAGAATGTGAATAAGGGGAACAGTTCACGAAGACTATATCTGGGGAACTTGCTTTTCTCCTCCTACGCAATATAAGTCCTAATGAAGTACTCATACTCTATTGCCTTAACATCTTTCCTCCAGTGGGAAAATGAGGTGGACGGCTTAAGCTCAGGCAGCTGTTCGGGAGGGTTCAGGGTAACTGTGGAGTTATGCCACTGGATTAATGCGAGTTCGAAGTCAGAGCAGTAGGGATTGGGAGTGACATTGCAGTTATAGGTGGAGTCTAGCTGAAGTTTGTACTGGTGAATGCGGCTACCAACATTGCCTGCCGCACCGATGTCGCATAAATTTTCCATCCCTATATTACTCACACCCATCTCCTTAATCTGTTGCCACTCCTTCCCGTACTTGCGCTCACACACCTCCACCATCAACTCCGCAAAGCTCTAAGAGTGAGTGTCAGGGAAAGCATGGCAGAGAGAATTGATAAGATCAGGGTTATTTGTCTCGTCTAAGGCAGTTTCAAAGAAGTCATGGCACTCTACCTTCGATAAATCCTTAGCCAACATCTTAGAGAGTAAAAAGCTTTGAAGATTATCTTTGAGGTTAGAGAACTAATTGTAGAAACCATTAGTGAAGAGATTAGCAACTCCCAAGTTGGCATTACCTCCGCGTTGAAGGACGAAGTCATTAGTGACGTAGCGAATCCACTGCCAAAATACTAGGGTTTGGGAGATTGATTCAAGTCCAAATCTCGCCATAATCGGCTATAGTAGTTTAGGATTCATATCCTTCTAGAATTTCTCCCCCATCTCCCACAGCGCATCGAGGTTTCCAATATGGAGCAGGCAGTTCTGAGCAGTGTTATAGTCCAGGCCCTATTGGATTGAGTGATTATAGTTGAACCAGTTAAGCACAGTCTCACGAGGGAAAGTCACAGGAACACTAAAGTCTATTTTGTTTGTAAGCTCTGGGTTCATCTTAAACACATTTTTAGCAAAAGCAAATGGCTCAGGGTACAATCCTTTGCACGTTACATTATCATCGCAGATGGTGTCGTTGGGCGAGATGGTGGAGACTGGGGGAGTGTTACCAGTGACCCATCCGTCAGCCAGTTGAGCCACGCCCAAATACCTCCCTGTGCATGCACTCATATCGATATCAGCGCAGTAGTGATTTTAAAGCAACAACTTACGCAGATTAGTAACATAGCTGTACATTTTCTACATCATCACTCGGGTTTGAGAGTCACTAAGGGTAAAGTAATTCTTTAACACTATTGCCTACTATGAAAATACAAATGTTTTGTTTTCATTTTCAAAGCATTTGATCGCAGCTTACGACCAAAATCCTAAGTTTTCCTTGTCGTAAAGGCCATAAGCGGGGTCAGACCATATAAAGTCAGCATTATCGCGAGAGACGCCTGCAGGGGCTGAGAAGGAGGAGTAGGCAACACTGCTGTTGGCGAGGAATTGCTGGTTGACTCCAGAGCCAATGAGAGTTGGGATTAAAGATTCCTCCAGGCTGGTGAAAAGTAGGGCAAGTCCTTGTTGTAGGAGCAAGGTCGGTCTGGCAGTCTTGAGAGTGGACCAGTATCCAAGATTCCCCATGTTGAGGATTGTTACTTTATCATCCAGACTTTTGCTCTCCCACCAATCCGCGAAGCGAGTCCAATCCCTTATCTTCACTAGGTTCCCATTGTCGAGATACTCAATGTCCAGAAAATCTTAGAGCTCCTGTACCTTGTACCCCGAGTACTCCCTGAAGATCGGCTTTTTATTTTGGAACAAAAACTCCCCCTCGTTATCCAACTTGAAAAAAGTAAAATTTCTCAGAATGATGGACTCTGTGTCTCCTGGGAAATGGGCCCATAGTCCTTAGTTGGCCGAAGTCATAATGACTTGTTCTTTGGCCTGTTCGACGATGACCTTCTGGATGAGAGGTGGAAAGGCAAAGATGACCACTAAGGAAATCAATAGGCCGATGCCAGTGCACACCTGCAAGATCGTGTATCTCCTCCGCTTCTTCTTCAGCGATGGCGAGGGCTACTCTATATCTACCACCACAGAATCTTTTTTACTCACCTCCGAAGCATTGACGCGAGCTGGCTACGCTTAGACACTCGCCTTGTTGGCAGATGGATCCACGCTGTCTTTGATGGACTCGTTCAGCAGAAGAGGCCGTTCGTTGCTTTCCTCCATTTTGTATCTAAGTGCTAAAAAATAATAAAAACTCCTATAACTATAAATTGATTAATTAGTGCCTATGACGAAAGGGCGAAAATATAGGATTAATCATGCAAGCGGCACCATCTTCCAGGATATCTAAGGTGGGAATTTGAGATTGGTCAAGTTTTCATTCTTTACTCTCACCAGGATGATCTCGGCCTTGCCTGGTAAGACCTAGAACCTTTGATCCTCTCCCTTGCCTTTGAAGGGCCTCTTCAGCTTAAACCCATTATTAGTAAAATTACTATATAAAATAAGCTTTACCTTTCTTTGAAGTTCACCTCCCATTTGATTCGACTGTCTTTCTAAGCTCCAAACGCAATAAAAGCCATTCCTCCTCCCTTGAACATAAGCTTATAGGAAATCCACAGAGAATTGTTTTAATATGTTTTCCTTTTGTTGGCTTTTGCGAATTATAGGAAGCACTCCCTAAGGATGTTGGGGTATTTGAGTCGATCTGCAGCTTGCAAAATGGCATAGTGGAGGGAGTAGATGCTCAGGGAAGCTGTTGTTGGACTCTTGTGGGTGATTAGGGATGGGTCGAACTTGGAATAAATGATGTATTTTCCAGGCAGCAGCTGTACTTTAAGGGAGCAATCTTCTTAGTAATGGGACATGACTCCACTGACATACTAGAAGCCATTATTGGATTTCCTTAAGACTAGGATGGTGGCGCGGCAGAGAGAAGACTCTTCTTCTTGTTTTGCCCTTACATTCTACTGGTGCAATTAGAATGTGTATTGATCTTGCTCTAAGATCTAGCATTCCCATAGGGTGGCTTTGTGTTGGTGGGGTGTGAAGTTTTCAAAGACATAGTTTCCATTCTCCTCCATTTCGCAAATGTGGGTCTGGTTGAAGTATTTTATGTAATCTCGGAAAAGTATATAGAAGATGCCGTCATTATTTATTGTCTTACTCTTCAGGAATCTTCCCTTTTACTCAGAAGGCGGTATTGCCGACCAAAATTTATGATCACTCTCACACCCTTGGCCTCCCCACTCAGTATTCCCCCATGGGTTTCGCAGCTTGAGGATTCGAATAGGATTGCCTTTTATGTCTTACAACTCTGCAGCATCGATCTTGATTATAAGCTATGTACTAGACTATAGGCGTGGCCTTAGACGAGGCCCAGACTAAGCCACTCTATATCTTAGTCTTATTTGGTACCGCAGCAGCATGGCCTTTATTTCTTTGCGTTGCTATAAATAATTTTCCACAGTCCCTCCTTTTCCTCATTAGTGGCGAATACTTCTGAAGGAGCGTAGGTGGCTGCCTTGAAAATCTAACTCGGTGAGCCAGCTAAGTAGTTTATATTGTTACCAATGATGTTGGCATAGCTACCATTGGCCTTAGCCCAGGCCTTCTCGAACAAAGGCACCCATATTTCGTTCTTATTGGGCTGGCAGAAGATGGGCTCGCCTTGCCTGTTGACGGGTACGAAATCATCCACCACTATTTCCTCAATCACCCCGTTGATCCGAAGAGTTACCTTGTAGATTGCGTTCTTACTGCCTGGCTGGTCCCCGAATATCTGCAGAATCCTATTCTCCCTCTCCGCCAGCGCAGCCACAGCAGACAGAAAGTAACAATCCCCCAACGCGCCTTGGATGATGTCCTGGGGCTCAATCCTTCCGTCAAACAACACTGCGTCTGTTACTATTTAGGACAGTCTCTTCCACTTGTAATCAGTAATGCCGGGGATTTACCCAAGGCTTGCTGAGTTTGGCGGGAAGGATATATCCTCCCACAACTAGTTCCTTGCCTGGTACTGCTGAACGAGTTCCCTATACTAAGATTGCTTGATTTTTAAAATTTGCATATGGGGAAGGAAGGTCTTGGCTGTGTGATCGTCTATCTCATTGAAGGTGACTGTTTGTGACTTAGATGCCTTCTTATTTTTGACTTGGTAAACCTCCTGGTTTTTGCTTTCCCCGCAGCAAAACGAAAACATGTTGAGTTTTGTATGTTATATAAAGTGCTATGCGTCACAAAATAGAATTTTGATAAGATAAATGCCTAATTTTAAATATTTAAACAACGTCATAGTGATAAATCGGCATGATAAGAAACTTACACCTTCTCTCCACCTTCGCCAAGCAAAAGCCTAATCCAGGTGTGAAACCAGCCAAGCCATAGGAATCAACTCCCCCTTCCAACTCCCCCAAGTTTGGTGAGTACGCTTTTAGTCTAGACATCAACACCTCCCAAAACTTGGATGCAAAGAAGTTGAATGAGGTGGCTGGTAAGATTTATGAGTGGGCTAAGGAAAAGAAAGCCACCCACTATAGCTTTCTATCCTATCCCCATACCAGCAGCATCTGCGAAAAACAGGAATCCTTTTTATCACTCAAGTACATCAATAGCGAGTCTAAGTCTGGCCCTCAGGAGCTCATTGAGGAGTCCTTTAGTGGCAAAATTCTTATAAAGGGTGAGGGTGACGGAAGCAGCTTCCCTTCAGGCGGCATGAGGATTACTCATACTGCTCGAGGATATACTATATGGGATCCGCTGTCTTAGCCCTTCATCCACAAGAGAAAGAACCTTCTCTACATCCCCTCCTTACTCGTCACCCACCATGGCTACGCCCTCGATGACAAAACGCTCTTCAGGCAAGCCGAAAAGATACTCAAAAGCAGTACAGTCCAACTCCTCAACAAATTAGGAGTGTAAACTAAGTCAGCCGTTATATTGCTGGGCCTCGAACAATAATTCTTCGCTGTGCCCAAGAGCGCCTTCTAAAGCAGGTAGGACTTGCGCTTCCTTGGACGAGCATTAACTGGAAACGTTCCTGCCCGAAACCAGCAACTGGGCGAGCACTACTATGGCAAGCTCCCCTAATCAGTAAGGCAAGCCCTTCTTGAAGTGGAGAAGGAGCTGTTGTAGATGGGCGTCCCCATAAAAACAAAGCATAACGAAGTGGCTCTCAATCAGTTTGAACTATGCTCCATCTGCAACGACGCAGGCAGAGCCATTGACCAAAATATGGTCATGATGGAGATCCTCAAGGAAGTATTCTAAAGGCACAACCTCACTGCTTTACTACACTAGAAACCATTCAAAGACATAAACGGAAGTGGTAAGCATGCCAACTGGTCTCTCAACTACGTCAAGAAGGATGGAACACTAAAGAACTTATTCGCAGCTGAGGCCACTGACTCACAGCAAGATTTGCTTCTCTTCAAACTATTCATCCTAATGAACCTCAAAGCCGTGCTTAAGAACCATCGTCTTTACATGACAGCCATTGCCACCCCCGGCAACGAAATAAGACTTGGCGGCCATGAAGCTCCTCCCAGAATCATCTCAGTGTTCTTAGGAACGGCCCTCTCTAATTTGTTGGATGGCCTATAACAGAAGGAACAAAGGAACCTCAAAGAAATTATTTCCTACTTGAACTTCGAAGTAAAGCAGGAAAACACAGACCGCAACAGAACAAGTCCCTACGCATACACGGGCAATAGGTTTTAGTTCAGAGCACTTGGCTCCTCTCAAAATCCCTCCTACGCTTTGGCAGTCATCTCAGCTACGCTTGCTCAATAAATCAAAGATGTCACTTAAAGAATCACTAAAGGAGAAAGCCTCTAGAAAATTGTGCAGGGACTGCTGTAATAAACCAGGCCAATTCGATTCTAAGGAAACGGGTACAGTGCATAGTGGAAGGCGTAGGCCAAGCAGAGGGGCCTTTACGTGAATGATGTGTTCACTTAGATATACTCCTTCATGGAGAAGGAGCAGGCCATCTTCGAGCAGCTCAACATCTGCTCCAAGGAAGAAATCCACTCACGTACGAACGTAGTGCAGGGCAACTACAAATAGACAGTGCTGATTGAGCAGGCAACTCTACTCCTCATTGCCGATAAGCACATCATTCCAAGGGGATACGAGCACTTACAGAGAATAAAAGGAGATTTCCATAGTTCCATCCTGGATCGAGAGTTCACCTCCTTCAGGAAGGGGCTGGAAGAGGTCATTGAGAAGGTGAACTTGTTGAGAGAGAAGCAGTTAAGTGAATCTGATGAGTTGAGCAAGTACCAGTCCTTGAGGGAGTAAGTGGGAAGCGCAAGTGATGTCTTGACTAGCTTCACCAAAAGACTGCCCTCCCAAAAATAAGCTACCTTCCCAGAATTGTATTAATTCCTGAGACTATGATCTATCAAACGAATATAATGGTAAATAACAATAATATTTTGTTAGCAATATTTATTAATATGTCCATTCTTAAAATATTGGCCTTACCAACAATAGTGCCTCAAAGGCTCAAAAATACCAAAAGCTGTCTCTCCCTACCTTATTTTATAGATATTTTGCTTTCTTTTACCAAAACGCCGAACTTTTATTACCTTCATCTAAATTATTTATATAAAAACTTCATTTACACTTCTCAATAAACTTTTATACGATTTTCATATGTTTATTTGATTACGCGAGAATTTTGCTGTATTTTATTAAATTTATTGAAGTTCATTATTAATTTTTTAGCCACACAGGCGTTTCATCAATAAAACAAACATTTTCATACAAAAAATGTGCTCACCATTACTAAAATGGCTTTTTGATTGGATATTTTTTGCAAGCATGCTTAAAAGGGCAGCCGTTCTGCAAACCTTTATAATTTAATGAGTAAAAACAACATATTACTTGCACCCATTCTCGTTCTTCTCATCACACAATCCACATCCCTCATCACTCCTGCTCAAATGGATGTCATCCTCACCAGTATCGACTCCCTCTTCTTTGTCAACCCAACCAAGGGAATGGATATTCGCAAGTTTGTAAGGGCGGCATTCCACGACTGCATGGGAGGGTGCGATGGGTCCATCAATCTCGCCAACTCAGCCAATAGAGGGCTCTAGAAGTACGCCATGCTGATGAATGGCTTGTACCTCACTCTCACCAACTCTAAGCAAAACCCAACCACATACACATACTTTAATCTGTTGACCAGGGCAGATTTTTGGATGCTTTGCGAACAACGTGCACTTGCCTATGGCTATAAAAATGACCCAGCTACTGCTACATTCAAGCCCACGATCAACTCTCCCAACGGATTCACCTTCTACTATGGGCGACCCACAACTGAGCCATACGATGCAGACCCGTACGAGGGAACCCTCCCCGACGGCTCAGACTCATGGGAAACCATGCTTACTGATATCCAGGTAGGGCTGAACAATACAGTAACCTAAAACGATGTTGTGGCTTTGCTAGGTACCCATGGGGCGGGAGTGGCCAACTTTAACAACTCAGGCTTCGTGGGCCCTTGGGGACCAAGGACCGATCTAAACATCATCAGTAATCGTTTCTTCATCAATCTTTTAAGCTACAAGTTTCCTGGCAACAGCTTCACTCAAGTTTCCGCATTGAGCCAGTTTAATGCTTCGGCCATCGCCTCAACTCTCGACGGCAACTACACATCGGCCCCTCCTCCAACGACCAAGATACAATGGAACCATATCCGCACTGGTTCAGCAGGCCAGGCGCAGTCGGGAGCCAAGATGATGCTTCCTATTGATATGCAGATCTACCTCAAATTTACCCCCAATGGGACAGATGGAGGATCAACAATCGACGGCTACTGTCCCCAAGCTAATAACCAAACATCATCCAGCTCCACCTTTATCTTTGATTGCAGCACCTTAAGCACTGCATCACGGTCCTATTTGGGGATAAGGCAAAACACTGCTGCGTTGGCACTCAAATACGCTCAAAACAATACACTGTTTTTAACTGACCTCATTTCTGCCTTCTTGAAGATGTCAAGCCTTGCATCAACCAGCACCCTACTATCCACCTATAAGGCTGACTTTGTCTGCGTCAACAAGGTCTGGGTCTGCAAGGGCAACATCTTCTTCGAGTCATGCGGCACTGCTCCGTCGGCCTCCTGCTGATCATTATATCCAATATCAATATTAGTATGCTATTTAATATCACTGCTCAGCAACAATTCTTCACTGCCTTCCCATCCTCACGCATATCCTCCTTCTTCACAAAGGTGAACTTCTTCGTGGGCTGGATGGGCACTTCGCAGCTAAGAATCTTCTTCTTTATCTCAGTGGCAACGTACTCGAACATGGGGCTGATATTGGTGTTGTCCTTGGCACTCACTTAGAAGTACTGCACTCCGAACTGCTCAGCCATCCTTTTGCCTTACTAGTATGACACTTTTCTATCGGCAGCATCGCACTTGTTACCTATAAGCACCTTTACCACTTCCTCGTTAGCGTGTGTCTTGATTTGCTTCAGCCAGTTCTCTAAGGATTGGAAGGAAGCGAGGTCAGTGACAGAGTAAGCCATGATGATCCCCATCGATCCCTTATAGTAGGTTTGCGTAATCGTCTTGAATCTCTACTGCCCAGCTGTGTCCCAAATCTGCAGCCTGATCTTCTTGTTCTCTATCTCCAGTGTCTTTATCTTGAAGTCGATTCCTAAGTTATGGAGGGGATACCGATGGTGGTGAGGTGGGAGGTGAGGAAGTTGTTTTAGCAAAACCTCAGGAGGATGTTGGTCTTGCCCACTCCACTGTCCCCAATTATGAGCAGCTTTGCTAGATAGTCGTATCCCAGATCTCTTCGCATTTCGATTTAACTTATTTATATAGAATCAAATTGTCAGAAAGCAGCAACGAATCCACACTTCAACTCCAACACCCACATTCAAATAACTAACACATGATCTCATTTGTCTATGATCTGCATACACAAGAACAATAATATTGATTACATACAATAATGTCCATCAAGGATTTTACCATCCTTGCTAAGCTAGGTACCTACTTCCACACCAAGGATAAGGCGCATACTCCACCGTCTACAAGGTCGAAAGACTCACTGACTCCCAAACCTATGCGCTCAAAAAGGTCAAACTAGGCAATCTTTCGGACAAGTAAGCCTAAAACGCATTAAACTAAGTGCGCATCCTCGCCTCGATTCGGCATCATAACATCGTGAGCTACAAGTAGGCCTTCCTGGAAGGCAAAAGCCTGTGGTACTGAATGAGCTAGTGCAGCATCATAATGGAATTCGCTGATGAGGGAGACCTCTACCACAAGATTTCTGAGCAGAAAAAGAAGAAGAAGTACTTCTAGGAAAACTATATATGGAGAATCGTTGTCCATATTTTGCGGGGCCTCAAGTAGCTGCACTCCCTCAAAATATTTCATCGCGATATTAAAGTTCCTTTTATTTTATCCTAGACTGCCAATGTCTTCCTCAACAGGGATGGGAGGGCCCAGCTCGGCGATATGAATGTCTCCAAAATAGCAGAGAACGGCTTACTTTACACCCAAACTGGCACTCCCTACTATGCAAGTCCAGAGGTATGGAGCTAATAGCCCTATGACTCCAAGTCCGATATTTGGTCACTCGGCTGCGTCATATATGAAATGACAACGCTGTAGGTCCCCTTCAAGGCCGAAGATATGGAAGGGCTTGCCCAGGCAGTCCTCGCAGGCAAATACAGTCCCATTCCTAACACTTTTTCGAGGGAGCTTAGCCAAATCATCAGTAGCATGCTTCAACTAAAACCCAAAAGCAGGCCTACCTGCGATAAGATCCTTTCCTCCCCAACCATATTGCGTAAGATATAGGAGTTGAATTTGAATACATAAAACGTTCAGAGGCAGATGTAGCTGATGGCTACTATTCGTATGCCTAAGAAACTCCAATACCTAAGCGAAAGGCTTCCCAAATCAAATTATTCATCCACGCAAAGCTATGAGATGAATAGCTTCACACCAGTAAAAAGACCCAAACAAGAACGTTAGCGCACCAGTATTTACAGCCTTATTTAGATACACTTCCCAAACTCGAGAAGGTAGTCCGATACCACGAGTAGATGATCAACCAAAGAAGGAAGTAGGAAGGCAACCAAAAGTCCTTGAGTATTGAGGGCCTGCCAAAAGACATCAACGATATAATCCAAGTGAGGATGCCTGGAAGAAGAGATAAGCTGAAGCAGTAGTTGAACCGCATTTACGAGGGCAAGCACAAAGTAAACAAGAGTGGGTATACTCGGTAAACAGCCCTATCGTACATCTGATTGACACAATTTTGCATTTAACAACCATAATTTGACAGT
>JACCDV010628078.1_pt1 | contig 13666 bp, 13 predicted proteins | sample 7446131 | NCBI WGS metagenome assembly JACCDV01 (sample SAMN15323448, study PRJNA562643) | freshwater metagenome | isolation source: river surface water | place: USA:Blue River Watershed | collected 2017-08-17 | reverse complement strand
CCAACTGATTGAGTCTGGTTGCTGTGAGTTGCTGAGAGTCAGCAAAGGTATCTCCTTTGGAAATTTGTGCCATGTTATTCTTTGTTTATGTTGTTCTTCTTTTGTTGAGTTGCGTAGATGTAAGCGGAACGAATCGAAGGACGCTTAGAGTAAGAAATGAATTTAAGAATCAGACCAGAGCCAATCTTTCTGACGGGATTGCTTCGATTGTAGTCCTCATTGGAGGAAGAGCCAAATGCATCGACCTTTACGCTCACATCTGGGTTTCTGACTTCGGCAAATGTCTCTATGCGTTCACCGCCAGAGGTTAGGAAATTAGCCTCATAGGAACTAAACCGCTTGTCCGTAATGCTGTTCATGCTGTATTCTCTAGTCTCAAGAATCGCTGTTATGTTGTTCTTAGTGAACGAAAGCGGGTCTAGGATTATGACATTCGGATTAGGATTGCCAGCAGAGTCGGTTGCAGAAACCAGAATAAGATTCCCGTACAGTCCTCTGTTTATGTTTTCTGTCGTATCAACACCAGCGATAGGTCTGGGGAGGATAGGGCTTCCCGTGGACTCACCAAATTCATCAAAATCTAGTTCTTCAGTCAAGAATATTCCTTGATAATTATCTACCAAGAACATTCTACGCTGGTTATTCTTTTTAACTACAATGAATTCTTTAAGCGATACGGATTCAGCCTTTGAGAATGTGCAAGTAAAACTTCCACCCATTACCCAAGAACTTCCATTCCAAGGGTCTACAGGAAAAGCAGACCTAGGTATTTCAACTGTAAAATTTGTTTCATTAAAAACAGCAGGATTGCCATTTTGATGGACTGAAACAACCTTATATGTTCCACTTGGAATTATTCCAGAAACCTCTCCAGATGGTGTCAAGATTGCCTTTCCAAATACACAATTTACATAATCACCAACAGCCAACCCGTGCCTAGGTAAATCATTTTTGTTTATAATAATATAATGATTTTCAAGTATAGGAAAAGACGCAGTAACTATCTGTGCGGCATAGGCATTTAACGAACCTTTTGTCTGGACAAGCGTGGGGTAGGTATCAACGGACTCCCAGTTTTTCAGAATGAAATTATATACCAATACAGTATTGTTGACAGTAGAATCGTCCAGCGGAACGGCAAGGTAGTAACGATTATTCCAATAGGTAGCAACAGCGTTTCCTGCATAGTTTCTGTTTATTCTCTGGATGACATCATCAATCGGGGCAGAGATAGGGTCTGCCATCGTCAGCAACTTCATCGATTCAGCGGAGGCTGGCTGAGGCTGAAGGAAGTACACGCCATTGTCCGACAGGAAGAACACGCCACCACCAGCCTGTACAACGCTCTTCTTGGCGATACAGCCGATGTCCGTGGCTAGGGTCTTTATGTAGGAGTCTGCGGACAGGGGAGCACCAGTCAAGTATCTGTCATTGCCTACGGAAACATAGTAGATGCTATTCCGCATGAACACCAAGAACTCATTCAGAGTCCAAGGGGCAACGCCAACGAGTTGGTCGTTACTGCCGTTATTCACAGTAAACGCATCAGCGACATCCCAGTCGTTGTAGTCTAGGAAGTTGCTTACGGAGACTGTATCGTAGTTTCTGAGAGGATTTGTCTCTAGGTGGAACTTGCCTATGGCGATTAACCTGTTGCCATAGTACATTAAGTTCGTGCAGTTCGGGAATTCTACCCCTGTGCCAGACGAAGGAATTGCAATTATCGTGCTGTTTAAGTCCCACATTAAAGGACGCTTATCAAAGCCACGGCTGATAAACACCTTATCCATAGCACTACAGACATCACAGCCTTCTGGTGTGGTGATTAGTTCTGTGGCGTTGTAGGAGCAAGCACCGCCTGTTACGACCCCGTAGGAGGCTACTGCGGGCATTATGTACGAGAATGTGTTCGTAGTTACGGCTGTGACCTTAAACAGCCCAGAATAGCCAGCCAGAGGGGATTCCACATACACATCAGCACCGACCAGCAATCCGTGGGCGGCAGAGGTGACTGTCACATTTCTTGCATCTGGAGATGTAAGGGTCTTGCCAGTAATGTGGTTAGGGAAGTATATCTTGGCAGACAGAATCTCAGTCTGGGGATTGTATGTGTACAACCCGTTAGCAACTACAAGGACGATAATCTCCTGCGATGACGGCAAGATGTATGTACCCGTGGCGTAGATGGTCTGACCGACCAGAGAGCCAATGGTCTTGCGTTGAAGACCCTTTCTGGTCTTGGCAACACCTCGGTCTAATCTAAAGTTCTGAGAACGACTAACAATACCTTGGGGCAGAGCACTAGGGTTGTCACGGCTGTTAAGCCCGACAAATGCTATGTCTCCGTCCTTCTGGTATTCATTAGGCATTATCTAGAAACGATAGCGTAGAAGATTTCTCTGAGTTTTTCAGACCAGCGAGCACCGACATAAACGCCACCAAAAAAGGTGACTGTTGCAATGATAAAAGTAATCATATTATTTAGGCTGAACAAAAGTCCGCTTGATGATTTTAAGGTTTTTAGATTCTAGTTCTGCTCTAAGACCTTCAGCAGTTTCGTTGAAGACAACGGAAGAGGTAGGAGAGACGAAATAATTAGAATCCTTTTTAACTTCGCCAATCAAAACGGCATTGTCCTTCGTGACAACTGCGGCAAATCCGTCATTTGTGTATTTTCCTTTAATCATAGGTCAAACTTGTTCAAAGATTGTAAATGAGTCGGCATAATCAGATTGACCATAAGCATAGCATCTGATTTTAAGATGACCTACTGGGTAATATGTCATAAAAGGATATGGCTTGGCGTTGCCGAAAACATACATAGGGGTGGTTGTAAAATACCAACCAAAAGAATCTTGACCGATGTAGTTAATGTCCTGTCCGTTTTCCTCTGCCTCTCCACTTGTTCCAATAAGTGAAAGTGAGTATCCAAGACCATCACCATTATAACCCATAAAAGAAAGAAAAGTAGGAAGACCGCCAGTAATTCCGTTCAACTTAACATACCAGCCATATAGCATTCCAAAATCAATATTATCCTCATAAAGATAAACTTGGAACTCGTAGCACTTTTCAGCAAAGATGTCTGCGTATCTTGCATAAAGACTAGCATCGCCGCCACCGCTACCACCACTACCGCCACCTTGAGAGATAATGACGCTCATTAGACAGTAGCGTAAGCAATGTGAACAGGAGTGGACTCAGCGGAAGCAACAACACGGACGATGCCGTTGTAGTTATCAAGGCTGATGTTGCCAAGGGCAGGGATAAGGATGCCAGAAGAGCCAGTCTCAGCCATGATGACCTCTATCGTTGCGGAAGTAGACTTGTTCTGGACAATCACAACGACTCGTCTGATAGGTGTTTCAGCCGCAGGAAGCAGGGTGCTTGCCGTAGTGCCAGCGTTTGTTTCTTGATGAATGAAGCCCCTAATAAACGGGGTGGAGAATGAGATATTAGCCATTTTGTGTTAGTAAGTTTGAATCATGTTAATCCTGCTGTTCTGCCCCTGCTGACGCAGGAACTTGTCGTACTCGAAATCAAGGACTTCCTTAGCCTTAGCCTCAACGACACCAGCCTCTTGAATCTGTCCTTCGGACACGAACCAGTTGGAAGCGGAAGCCCAAGACATGAACGAACCGAAAATGTAAGGAATCTCAATCTTCGTCCAAGACGCAGGATGTGAATTAGGATTCTGACCAGCCGTTGTAGAAGCGACTGTGCAGATATAGAAATTGCCAGAATGGGGCTTGCCAAGGACAGGCGTGTATGTGCCTGTACCAGAGCCAGAGTCAAAATAAACCTGTGCTCCTTGGTAGTAGACCACAGTAGGGCTGTAGAGTTCTCCCTCAAGAGAGGGGCAGTCCTTGCGGTACAGGTAGTAGCCGTCAACCTGTTGGTTATTGATGACAACCCTTCTGGAAGAGCCAGAGTCGTAAATCTGGTAGGCTATCTGGACAGCCTTGGTCGTTTCTTGCGGGTTGCGGGAGTACACTCCAAGGATTTCATCCGCTTCTTCAACGGGGGTGAAGTACGCAACATTGTTGACATCCACAGATGCCGTGAAAGGGGACAGGCGACAGATATCAGCCCATTGATTCGATTCCCAAGCCTCACGCATACGGGCAGAAGCAAAATCACGGAACTGAGCAAATGTCTCAGATGTGATGTTGTGTCTGTCGTTTCCAGAATACTGGAGAGCGTCAAATAAGACTTTGGAAAAGTCGGTTGTTCTCATTTTGCTAGATATCCGTCACCTGTGAAAAGAGCACCATTTACCACAGTTCTCTTCGCATAGTTTCTTATGGCTGTTTCGGGGTTATCTCGGAGGAACTCTTCAAGAAACTGATTGTCCTCCCAGCACTCATAGCCAAGGCGTTGACCCCAATAGTGCCACGCCTCAACAGGAATTCTCGCTTTTAAGCGACCCACGCCATCAATGTTGTGTGCTTCATTGGCGTGGTTAAATACGGCAGACTGCTTGGCAGTTGCTTTAGCCTTAACTTCAGACATTCTCCACCCGTTGATGAGTTCCCTCTCCACCCTATTTCTAAGGTGGGAGGGGATTGCATCAGCCAGACTTTGAATTATGTCTGACATCCTCAGCGATTAGGCGGTGAAGTCAAAGACACCGAAGGCGAGGGGGTTGTAGACGCAGAGTCCAGCAACCGCTTCAATCATTCGGGCTTCGCCACCACCATTGTTGGTGAGGGCTGTGACACCAGCGACATTACCACCATAACGGACTTCCACTTGGTCGAAGGGGATGACATAACCAGCGAAGGTCGAGCCAACACCAGCGGTGGCGTTGAGGTAGTGGGAGGGGTGGAGGCGTAACTTACCGAAATCGCCTTCAAACACATCAACCGAAGAGATGTAGGACGAGGAGTCCGACTCACGATTGAGGGTGCGGATGGCGGTCATCGGGGCTGTGCCTGTGCCTTGGGCTGTCGTGAAGACGAGGTTCGTGAAGGCTCTCTTAAGGGCTGTGCCGACCAGAGCGTCATAGTCTCTGTATTGACCAGTCTGGGAGTAGATGCCTGTCAGAACATTCTGGACAACGGCTTCGGTCAGACCAGCAGTACCGACAGTCGAGCGATTGGCTGTGGGTGTGCAGAACTGGTCGATGACGGGGAGAACTGTGTCCTTGGAGGCAGAGGGCTGAAGCCACTTGTGCAGACCACGGGTGAGGTAGGGGACTGTGCCGTTGTCGGCTTGAGCACCATTGTTGGAGCAGAGGGTGACTTCCATGTCACGCTTGAGGGCTTGGATGCCCTTGGCGACATTGTTAGCCAGTTCGTCTCTAACGCCAGCAACTGTGGTGATGTCCTGCGTAAGCGGGGACACACGGACGGCTCTGCGGAAGATTTGGATGTAGTTACTGAGTTCAGCACGATAGACTGTCGAGCCATCCTTGACATAGTTGTCGTAGGCGGTGACATCCGTACCATCGACTGTGCCAGTCATCTTAGGTGTCGGCAGGGAGTCGGCTTGCCATCTGAAAAGGGTGTTGCCAGGCTTGCTACCCTTCTTCGCCATAGAGGTGAAGGGGGTGTCCTTAGCGTCAACCAGAGCGATGAGGTCAGCGAGTTCTTCTCTCTTACCAGACGAGAAGGAGGGTTCTGTGAGATTAGCCATAGTAGTATATAGGGTTTAGGGGGTGATTACAGGAATCGGTTAGCGATTATAGACGATAGGTCATCACGGGATTGCGAAACAGTAAAACGCTTCTTTGCGACCTGTGCGTTAGCGTCCTGTTGAGGGACACGGGCAGGGGCGGCTGAAGGTCTAGGCTGAGTGGGGGCTTTAACAGGAGTACCAGAGGACTTGCCTTTGGCTTCACGGGCTTGAACGCCACGGATATAATCTCCTACCACCACCTTATAGTCGGGGAACTTCTGGATTTCTGGGAAATGCTTGATAAAGGATTCAGCAATTTGTCTTTCCTTTGCTGTCTTATCCTTCCACCAAGGGTACTCTTTTACCGCCACCTGTTCCATCTGCATATAGTTTTGCAGATACTTGGCACGGGCTGGGAGGTGGTCTTCAATGGCATCAAGGGCTTTAATCTTGATGTTTCGGACTTCCTCAGCGGTGTACTCTGTCTCAGAGCCATCTTTGTTCGTGACTACTGCACCATCGGGGTTCATCTCGCACCAACGCCTAATCTGCTTGGCTTGTTCAGCCTCACGATTCACTTCATCAAGTGTAGACAGGTTAGCGTAGGGATTGTCGGGGGTAGGAATCCGTGCTGGCTTGGTAGCCTCTTGCGACAGTCTTTCCACTTCCTCCTTCAGTCTCTCCACTTCTGCTTCGGCTTCCCTGCGTTTGGCAGAGAGTTTGTCGATGCGTTTCTTAACACCTTTGGGCAACCCCCGTTCAATTTCCTCTTCTTCAGACTTGGTTTCTTCGGTTTCCTCGGAGTCTTCGATAGGGTCTTGTTCGGTAGTTGTTTCGGTTTCTTGTGAATGAACATCTTCCTCAGAGGTCGCTTGAGCCTCCGAATCACCATTTTCTTCTGCGGGTGATTCCGCACTCGATTCCTTACCACCTAGGAACGAATCGCTAACGATGTCAGCGAGTTTGTTGATATCGAAGGGAGTGGATGTGCCTTCGGGTGTCGTAGCGTTATTTTGTGCCGTGCTAAGGTCGGCTTGATTGTCTGTATTCATTAGATATAGGTCTAAAGTCCTTTAGATATGGCAGGGTGTTATAGTCCCAGAACTAGTGGTCAGTTACGACCAAATTGGATTGTAATCAAGTTCTAACTACCTCACATACCATTTTCTGACGGATTATGGTCTTCGGAGGGTCTTCCTTGGTCACGAAGGATATCGTTGCGGGTGTTGATGAGGATATCCTTGAAAGCGTTGAGAGCGTCTGCCCGTCCGCAATGCCAAGCCCTATCTTCGCCCTTGTTTTCCTTAGAGAGAGCGTTGACTGTCTCAGCCTCGATGGAGGCATCAAGCAAGAGATGCACAGCCTTCCAGAGTTCGTTGCTCTTCTCAAACGAGAATCCGACTATGATTTGCTGGGGTAGCATTACTGCATCATCCCTTCTTGTTCGGCTTGCATTTCTTCGGCTTGCTTAAGTTGCTGTTGCATCTGATTGCCAGCCTGTTCAGCGACAGGAGTAACGCCTGTACGACCAATTTGCTTGTTCTGTTGTTGCATGACAGACATCTGGAGGTTTTTCATGTAGTTCTCAAGCAAGGCACGGAAGTGCGGGTCAGACTGCATCGACTGCTGGGCTTTCTGGTTTTTGCTCATGATGTCTTGGAGGTACTGCATCTTTGTAGCCGCAGACGGGTCGTTTTCGACATAGTTCGCCTCGTTGCCAAGCATCATCAAGCCTAGGTCGGTTTGAATCTCCTTGTACAGCAACTGAGAAGCCGTGCCTGTGTTGATGATGAGTTCCTTAGCCTTGTCGGGGTCGATAGCCTCGATAGCCGCCTTGACCAACTTGTTCTTGTCGATGACACCACCAGCATCCAGAGGCAGGACGAACTGCGTGATAGCCTTGAGTTTCTCGATTACGAAATTAGTGTCGAGTTCCCGCACATCGTACTTCACTTGGAAGTCGAACATATTGCTGATGGAACTGATGTTCTGAGGAAGGGGCTTGCCCGTGATGGACTCGATTTCAGCGGCTTCCATGTACTGAAGCATCAGCGAGAAGGTCATCGCAAAGGCTTCGCTCCAGACATCCAGCCAGTTGTTGATGATGAACTGCTGGGTGGTCTGCGTCTTCTGCGGAAGGATGTTCGGATGCGGAAGACCGAAGTACGAAGCGTGGTTCATTTCCACTCTGTCGATGAGGTTGAAAGCCGTGCCTGTTTCGCCCGTGGGAGTAGGCATGAACTTGTAGTCATCGGGGCTTGTGACAGGAAGATGAATCCCCGGAGCAATTCTATTGATACCACCAAGTCTTTTCTTAACTAAGATGGGAGGAAGCGTAGTGAAAGCCGTGCGGTCACGAACAGAGTCGTGCTGGGCTTTGATTTCCTCTTGGTCTGTCATCGCAATTTCGGGAACGCCACGGGATTCGACAATCGCTCTACGGGTGCGTTCTCTGCGGGAGATGACAAACGGATACTTGTTGTGGGCATAGCCAAGCAGACCATGCGAGGCGTAGATTTCAGAACCAGACTGAGGGCTGAAAATAGTCTGGTAGATGCCGCTGACACCATCTTCATCGATGTTACGGCTGTAGGCGTAAACGAGTTCGATGAGGTTGTCCTGTCGCTTGACTTGGTAGTTAATCAAGGCGGCGGCGGGGAGGAGATTCGGGTCATTGAACTGAGACTGCATACCAGCGGTGTTGACCGCTTGTTCAACGAACTCATCAGACCAATCTTCCATAGCCGCCATGCTTCTGAGTTCCACTTCGGACACGAAGGTGCGTCTGAACACGACTCTAGCCTTTTGGATGTCGATGGTTTCGGGCGGGAAGGAGATTTCGTCATAGGGCTTGAGAGCCACAAGACAGGGCTGGTTCTTGGCGACAAAGACTTCGGGGATGTAGGCTGTGCCAGTCTCACGGAGTTCTCTGACAGCCTTTTTGACATCCTTGGGCTTAACAGCCTTGAGGTACTGCATGATTAAATCCACAGCGTAGTCTTCCTGCTCTGGATTCATAATCGCATTCGGCAAGTCCTTCAGCGTAGATTCGGGGTTCTGCTGGACAGCCTGTTCGACAATTTGGGCTATCTCATCGAGGCGAATCTGCTGGTGTCTAGTACCCATCTCCTGTTCCCAGATGATGTGCAGACCAGACCAGCCGTACTGCATTGTGTACTGAGCAAGGAGTTCCGCTTCCCGTCTCAGTTCTGAACGAAGGCGTGACTCCAGAAGCCAACTCATAAGTATGTTAGAAGTTGCGGAGGCTTCCGAGTCACTAAATTCTGTACCCTTGACCTTGACTTGGCATCGGTCAAAGGTTGTCATCATCATCGAAACTAAGTCGTTGATGGTTCTATCAACAAGTCGGCATCTGATGTCAGACGCACCCTCAAACGGGAAGGCAGACTGACCTTCTGGGAGGTTTTCGCTGTGCTTCTTGCCGTCATCTGTCTGTCCAGCCCAGCGAGCAAGTCGGATGTCATCGTTTTCAGCGATGTTAGCGGTGTTGCCACCATTCTGGGTGGAACGCTGGTATTCAGAAAATAAATACCGAATATCGGGCTTATCGCTGGCAAAAACCAGTTGGTCTTTCCCGTTTTTATACTTGCTCATATATAAATTTAATTAAATCGTCTCTAAAGTAGCGTTTGTGACCGCCTTTAGTCGTAAAAGTCCGTACTAGACCTTTTTTGACTAGGTTTTCAAGCCTAATCCGTCCAAATTTCGTCAATAGCATCGCTTTCTGACGAGACAAGAGGGCTGGGAAGTAGATTTCCATTAGTAATTTCCCCCACCCCAACCTTGCATTGAGTCGTTTCCTTGAAAAATAGGATTCATAACAATTAAGTAGCGAAGACAGTCGATGGGGTCTTTCGTAGCCCCCTTTTCCCCGTCCTGTCCAGTCCACTCCTTGAGACAGTATATTAGATTTTGACATGATTCGCTGATGTAAAGTTTAGGTTTGTTCAAAGGTGTTATTTCTTGATTCATATCGTAGGAGAAGCCGTCATTAATCATGGCAACGCCTTGTTCGATGCGGATTCCTGCCGCTGGTGTAAAATGCATTGGCACTTCTCCGTCATCAAGCATTTCGATGAGGGTTGTGCCTCCGTCTTCGGTGACAGCCTTAGACCCGCCAGCACGGGGGTCGATGTACCTCTCCCAAATTTCCTCACCCTTCTCCAGTTCTAGGATTAGGGCTTTATACTCCGCAAGAGAGCGTCCAGCCCCGTTACGCTGGGCAGTACCAGCCTTGCCGTCTGGTTCAGCCGAAGGCAAAGCCCACTCACCATCTGACGAGTCTGGAAACTCACGATAGACATACATATCTCCAAATTTATCGACTCGTAACCAAAGCATAAACCAATTTCTAGCACCCGCAGGGTCAACGACCATATAGTTCGTACCCTCTTCTGGAACTTGTTCTGGCTTAACGACATTGACTTCTTGCGTGAATCTTGGGAACTGGCTTCCGCTGATGTTATCAGCCCAGCCATACGCTCGGATTTTGATTTCATAAGGTTTCTTTCCCGAAAGCGTCTTCTTTAACTGCTCGAAAGGGTTATACGGGTTCAGTTGGCTGTGAAACCACATTACTGCGGCTGGACGGACATAGGACTTCGCCTTGTACGGCATCGTCCCACGGGGGCATCCGTTCACATTGATGTTGTCTGGGAGCAGAGGAGAGGGTTTGTTTTCCAGAATCTTCGCACCGCTGACATACTCCTTGACCACGCTACTGTAACCCGTGATTGGAGTGAATGTGACGATTAACTTACCGCTACGAGTCACGATACGATATCTCAGCGTTTCAATCCAATCCAAAGGGACTAATTCATCGCACCAGATGAGGTCAACCTCACCACCTTCGATGACATCCCGCTTCTGAGCGTAGTTCATGAAGAAGCATTGGCTCTTGTTCGGCAGGATGAAGGTGTTGTCGGAGAACCCATTCTTCTGGGTGTACTGCACATTCTGAACCTTGTTCTTCTTGAGTTCCTTGAACTCAGAGGGCAAGTACTTGAATATCACAGGCTGTTGCATCTGGATGCTGGACTGGTTCGTGGTGTGCAGACACCACACCCTAGCATCCTTCATGTTGATGAGCGTCTGGACGACTCTTTTAGCCGCCCACTCAGTTTTGGACGCTCGGTTACCGCCAAGGATGAGAACTTCGTTGTTCTCCTTTAGCAACTGGTCGGCTTCTTTCCAATGCGGTAGGTCGAACCCGTGCCTATACGGGTCAAGTTTCTCTGCTAGAATTTTGTCTTCTCTGAGGTTGAGAATCTCCGCTACCTTCTCGACCCCCACCTTCTCCGAAAGCCTCTTGATGTCATCCTCGGTAGGAGTGATAAGTATCGGATGCGGTGTAGGAGTGAAAGCCATATTAGTTCTTGAAAGGGAATCTCTTCGTCTTCGGGTTCATCAGAGCCTTCCATGAAGGTTTTAAAAAATTTTTATTTTAGTACTTCCCGATGAACCTCGGGTGTCGCACGACAACCCATCGTGCTCCATCCCATCGGACATCGACAGGCATACCGATGCCGAACTTTCGGGACTCCTTGCAGAGAACTGTGTTCTGCTTTCCATCGATGAGGACACCGATGACACGGGGGTTCTTGTACTTGCAGTAGACTGTGCCACGCTTGACCTCTGGGGCGGCGACCTGTTCTTCTTGCTTGATGCCTAGGTTTTCACGGAGGAGGGCAACGCCAGCGTCCAGCCACTCGACTTCCCAGAGGTGGGCTGGCTTGCGGGACTCGATGCGTCTCCAATGAACACCTTCCTCGTAGGAGGTGCGGAGTTCCTTGAGCAAGTCTCTGGAGAGTCCTAGTGCGAGGGACAAGGCTTTTTCTTTCATATGTCGATTTCTGGACGAATTATAGACTTATGTCAAGCGATATGTCGAAAGGTGGGGGCGGCTGGATTTGAACCAGCGTTTCTTCCGTTATGAGCAGAGTGTTCTGACCTTTGAACTACACCCCCGAAATGGCGGGTTCTCTGAGTGTGTTGTTTCGTCAGAGCCTAGGCAGAAACAGTTGCGACCTGTTTAACACCCTAGTTTTAACCCGTAAAGTGCAAGAGGCGGGACTTGAACCCGCAAGCCGTGTGGCAACTGATTTTAAGTCAGTCGTGTATACCATTCCACCACTCTTACTAGAAATAGTCTTGCAAGGACTTGAACCTTGACAGGAAGAACCAAAATCTTCCGTGCTACCATTACACCACAAGACTGAAAAAGACGGCACAAGGAATTGCACCTTGCAGGGTCATCCAGTAAAGGAAGTTGCCACATAGACTGCTTGTCTGCCGTCAGAACTCGACCCGCTAGGAATCGAACCTAGATAACCCGCTTAGAAGGCGGGAACTTTATCCATTAAGTTACAGGTCGTAAATTAATCATACTTAGATTTTGAATGAACAATAGAATGACAATTCGCACACAACAAAGAACACTTATCTAACTCTAGTGTAATTTTGTCCCAAGAACGAAGTCTTAGTTTATTCCAAGAAACATCTTTTGTTTCTGGGTCATTGTGATGAAATTGCAATGCCGCAGGATGTTTGTCATAACCGCACTCAACGCACTTACCACCCTTATATGCTAACGCTTTTACTTTTATACTTCTCCATCTAAGCGTTTGGTTTCTGTACAATTCTTCTTTGTTTTTATAAGGCATGGTATGTTTGTATTGGAAAGATTAGAGTTGTCAAGTCTAACTGTTCTATCCGTTGAACTACGGGTCGTAAATACGACCACCCCAGAGAAACCATCGTTGAGAGGGCGGGGTGGTACTAAATGGAGGGGTGTCATCCGTGGGTGGATGAACTGACTTCCATGAAGTCGTGCTACCCGCACCATCAACGCAAGAGCACCCCAAAGCGAGCCATGTGCTGGATTTGAACCAGCGACCCTCTGTTTACAAAACAGATGCACTACCGCTGTGCTAACATGGCGAAAGTCGAGCGTTCGTTTTTCGAGTCCGAACCCCAGCCTTAAGAGACTGTGTGCTTCTTTACACCAATGCTCGTTGAGTTTAGCGACTACTTTTCATAGTCGGGTTGTTTTATAGGGATTACTAGTACCAGTACTCACTAGACCCCACCATAGGGCATCGTGTTAGTCAGCCGATGAACTGAAATGATTCCGTTCCTTCGTTTACTTCAGGTCTGTATAGATTTAGGTTGATATGGACGCACTTGGGACATCCAAGGAACTAGGGCTTGATATCAAAGCCTTTTGTTATCCTTGCTTCGTCTCAGCGTACCTACGGCATCGAGCCGCAAGCCTGTTCAGCCGTTACATACTGTACGCTTCATCGACTAACTTTATATACCCTCCTTGTCTACCTCTGGACTTGCACCAGATTACGAGGTAATGAGCCTCACGGATTAGTTGTTATCCTTACGGAAATTGTTGCTTAGATTACAGGTGGTTAAACTACGCAGAGTCAAAGAACACATATGATTTCATTGAGTCTTTTCTGATAGTCAACACGAATCTCTACGAATCATCAGAAATCCCTTCCCCCAGAATTGGGGGACTGAGGGGGTGAAGACACGGGGATTACTAAGGGGGTTACATTTCCTTGTGTCAACACGGAAAGTATCGTCCAGATTCGGCTCGTCTATTACTTCCTCCTTGACGCAAGGGCTTTGCACTCCCCTAATAACCCCTAGGACGCTACGAACTGCGTTCTCGCTTCAAGTCGAACCTGCGGTTGGCGAATGCTTTTTAGTATAAAAAAAGTATTTGGTGGGATGGGTATAAAGACACCAAACCAAAAAAAGAAAAAGACCCCCGCCCCCCCTATGGGGGAAGGGGATTATAATATAAAGCAAAAAGAATATTATATAAGAAAGCAAAAAGAATTATAAAAGAAAAAGAAAAAGAATTATAAAAGGTTATATAATAAAAAGATAAAAAGATTATTATAGAATGTAGCCTGTAGGCTGTTACCCATCCCTTATATAATTATTATACAATTATAGATTACCGACAGGCTGATTGTAAAACTAAAGTAAAAAGCCGAATCTGGTAGGT
>JACCDV011164535.1_pt1 | contig 13669 bp, 9 predicted proteins | sample 7446131 | NCBI WGS metagenome assembly JACCDV01 (sample SAMN15323448, study PRJNA562643) | freshwater metagenome | isolation source: river surface water | place: USA:Blue River Watershed | collected 2017-08-17 | reverse complement strand
GCTTCGGCCTGCAGATACTTACCAGCCAGGTTGAGTGTCCATCCCAAGCGGTAGTTCATGTGAGCAATGCGCTCCTCTTTCTCAAGGAAAGTGAAGACCTCTAAAGAGTCTTTGATGTGCATGAGAGCCTGGTCAAAATCACCCAGCTCAATAAGTGCTGATGCCATGCGGTCTTTGGATCTAGCCGATCCATATGCGTCGCCACCGGACTGGAAGATGTTGAAGGCTCTAATGAAACACTGAAGAGCCTTTGTTTGCCTTGCTTCGACACCGTGGAGTTCTCCCAGGCTGAGGCAGTTATTGCCTGCCTGATAGAGCTCTTCGATCTCCACAAAGGTGTCCACAGCCAACTGATAGGCAGCAATTGCCTCATCTCGCATGCCCAGGGCAGAGTAAGAGTCTCCAAGTGGACCAGCGGAGTAGGCGATGATTCGAGAATCATTGAAGTCCTGCCCGCGCTTGAGTGATGCCGTTAGAGACTCGATTGCTTCGTCATATTCCTGCAGCCGGTATTGGCAGTATCCAAAGCTGTAGTTCGCAATACCAGCATCAGCCTCTCGATCTAGTTCAACGAAAAGATCGAGGGCGGAGCCGTAGAGGTTCTTTGCTGACTTCCACTCTTCGGAGTTCCTTGCTCGGTGAGCTAGCTCCATTAGTGAGTCAGCACGATCGACTAGATCTTCAGACAGGCTGTGTTCCCAGAGTTCTTCTTCCGACATATCATCGTGACTGGACATTGCGACCTCCGTAAGTCTTGCCTTTGGCTTGCTGAACCTGCTTGAGGGCTTGGTATCTGGCTATTGGATCGCTCGTCTCGCGATCCCTGGCAATCGAGAATTGCCGAGGAAAAATACTTCTGAATTTAGACATTTGCTCTCCCTGTTTTCTAAGCCCCCTTAGGGGATAGATGTTATGGAAGGGGTGTGACATTATTTGTTAGAGTGCTGATGTTCGCGTTCTGCCGGTTCATCGTAAAAAAGTTGCAGTGTTGATGTATCTTCCATTGATGACCACTTTCAGCCAGGCAAGCATTAGTACAGATCACGTTTTTCTTGCGGATAATCTTGAGGTTCTTCGAGGATTGAGCGACAATTCCGCCCAGTTGATTTACATCGACCCACCCTTCAACACGGGTAAAATTCAAAAGCGTGAATCAATAAAGACTCGCAAGTCTGAAACAGGCAGTCGCCTCGGTTTCAAGGGCGACACCTATGAAACAATTCGTGGCCTAGCAACTTCATACAACGATCAGTTTGAGGACTATTGGTCATTCCTCGGCCCTCGACTTGCAGAGGCTCACAGAATTCTGGCTCCAACGGGCACTTTGTATCTCCACCTAGATTACAGAGAGGTACATTACGCAAAAGTCTTCTTGGATGGTGTCTTTGGACGCGAGAACTTTATCAACGAAATTATTTGGGCCTACGACTACGGTGCTAGGGCGACCAAAAAATGGCCAGCTAAGCACGACAACATTCTGGTTTACGGAAAAACCGATAAGTACTTCTTTGATAACGCCGAAGTTGATCGAGAGCCTTATATGGCGCCAGGCCTTGTGACCAAAGAAAAGGCTGATCGCGGCAAGTTGCCTACCGATGTCTGGTGGCACACCATTGTCTCCCCGACGGGAAAAGAGAAGACCGGCTATGCGACGCAAAAACCTGAGGGAATTCTTAAGAGAATTGTGACTGCTAGCAGCCGTCCGGGTGACTTGGTTATCGATTTTTTTGCTGGCTCAGGGACAACGGGCGCCGTTTCCAAGAAGTTGGGTCGGAGGTTCTTGCTTGTGGATGAAAATCCAGAAGCATTTGAGGTTATCCGGGCACGTCTTGATCAGATCCCATCATTGAGAGAAACTGAATACATAAGAATCTAAGGAGAAGTTGTGTCAGCTTACGAATCACTCGCAAAAATTTCTTCGGCCTTCGGAGCGGCTAACAAATCTTCGGAGGACCCTTGGGCCCAGAGCCCGTTTAGATGGCTAACTCTTATACCTAGTAGAAGCAAGGGCGCCTATGGCGAGAAGTTTGTCAGTGAGCTTTTTCGCCTAAATGACTTTGATGTAAAACGCCCCATGTCTGGGTCGGATCACGACAGGGTAATAAATGGACATCGGATTGAAATAAAGCTTTCGACGCTATGGGCCATAAATGGAAGCTACAAGTTTCAGCAGATTCGAGACCAGAAATACGATTTCTTACTTTGTCTGGGCCTTTCCCCGAATAGCGCAAGCTGTTGGGTGATACCCAAGCATCGCATCAGCCTCGAACTTGAAGGGGTTACCCATCAGCACGGAGGAAAAGCCGGGAATGACACAATGTGGCTCAGCTTCGAAGCGGCAAATCCCCCTAAATGGATGAGTGAGTTTGGGGGAACTCTAGAGTCTGCCATGGAACTTTTGTTGGCTGAGGGTCAAGGTGTACACAGCGGAAAAGCCTTGACGAAGCAAGACAAAATCGAGCTTATGTAGCCGAGTTCGCACTATTTGAGGCTGTTATTCGTTTGTGTGTTCAATATGCGTAAAGTTCTTTCGTGCGCTCCATAGACCGAGAGACGGCGCCGTACCAAGAGTTGGCTCTTTCGGGACTTGTTTCATTGAGCAGATTAGTCAGGTGACCCGCCATCAGATAAGTACCTAGTTCGCCGAGAGAAATCACGTAATCCAGGCTTACTGCTGGAATTACCTCAGCAATGCTCACCTCAGAACGATTCCTCTTGTAGGGGTGACAAATTGCATTTCTTTGCTGGACCATTGTCGTTGAACGCTTGGTCCAATCGGCTTTTTGTTCTGTGCTCCATGCTCTCTGGATATTGCTAATGCCGTCCTGGAGAGATTTCAAAAGATCTTTATCACCACTTTCAAAATTTGCTAAAGCCTCAGAAAGCCCGACGATTCGAATCGGTATAGAAGTCAAAAGCATTTCTGTCTCGTAGTTCGATTTCGCGTCGTCGAACACTCCATTGTTTCGACGAAGACGATCGAGCAGCACAATGTGATCAGCCAGACCTGCGTAAGCGAAGGCGATGTTATTGTCAACCCCTAAGGTTCTCAAAGGAAAAGCCACTCCACTGTAAGGCTTTCCGGAACTCCCTGGAGTTCCAATTACCCATCCCGCCACGACCAATTTCTTGGGATCTGAAGTGACGAGATCATCTGCCAAAATCAGCGAATTACGGTTAACCAATAGTGTGAAGTCTTCGCTCGATTTTGTGGACGCTAAGCCACTCAATAGCCACGAGCAAAGTGCCGCAAACTCGGCGCCAAGACTTTCCCATTGATCTAGGTCCACACCTAAATTCCGATACAGTTCTTCAACCTGGACAAGTAAGTCTCGCAGTTCTTTGAGTGCCTGTACATCGCGACCTAGCTGATAAAGACGTCCCGTGACAATTTGTTTCACCTGGGCGTCTTCGGAGTCAATAAGCTCTTCCAATAGTGCCCGTGCTGCGAAATGAGAAATCTGCATCAACGACTCAACTCTCGGAAGATCAGGCAGGATTCCTTAAGCGGATCGATAGATTCAATAAATGAGAAGCCAATTAGTTCCTCGAGCTTGATTGATCGGAAAAAAGACCCCTTCATAGAAACATCTCGCCACTGTTTAGCGGCTTCTCTCGAATTTACGAAGGAGGAGATCCGCTCGGGATCGACATCGGCTCTCGGGCGCAAAAGTGCGCAATTGGAGCTGACGGCAATTTCATTAGTGGCGACTCTCGCTTTTGGAGATTCCCCAATCAATGACACCACCACATCGCCCGGAAACGCGAGTACCAGTCGAGGGTCAGATGTGTCTGCGAAATCAGAACTTTCTCCCGTGCTAAGCCATCGGTTGTTTGCAACTCTGAGGTTAGTTTTGACTTCGACTCTCTTGGCGTTACCTTTTTGGCATTCCATCAGGAGGCTATTGAGCTTAGGGTGACCCGATGAAATTGATTGAAGAGTCGGCTGAAGTGACCATTTTGAATTCTTGGAGAGAGTCTTCTTTTCGTAGTATGGACCCCTTGAATAATCAATCTCTGCTTGAAAATTCAATGCTGCGGCGAACTCTCGCACTCGTTTCTCGACTGAAGCCATGGAAACTGGACATTCAGGCAGAAACCCCTCCTGGAAACTTTGACCCGCAGCCATGTAGGGGACTGCGAGGTCTAAAGCGGCAGCGTGGTTCTTTCTAATCGAAAATTCCACGTTGATGCACAGCCATACCCATAGAGCTTGAACCTCCGATTGGAACTGCAGGGCAACTTGATCTCCACGGAAAAACGCTCCGTGTGGGAGCGCTGCCGCCGTGAAGGCAAACCCCGACTTCCCCACGATCACGATACGTTCGGGATAGTCGAACTTGTAGACCGGGGTTTTCTTGTCAACTTTGATCAGAGAAGGGATCAAAGTTGAAGTGTTTGGGTCCTGAATTGCGCATAGACCGCCGGCATCGATTAGTTCATTAGGGAAACAGACTTCACTGATATCTCGGATTCGCAGCCAACCCCGATTTACCGCTTCAACTTTTGTTTGCTCGTCAAAAATGTCATCAAATCGCCATTCCCTTCGGTCTAAAAGATCTCTATCAACAACTGTGAAGCGGGAGCTAGTCCTTGAGGAGATCACGGAGTCCCCCTATACGCCCAGCTAGGTACTCTGACCAATCCAGACCAAGGTCTGCTACCACTGTTTCATCGCTGTTTTGCCGAAGAACCAGGGCAACAAGTTCTATAGAAGCATTTTTCCTCAGTGCGGGAAGGCCAATGACGGCCTTGACCACGCCTAAATCCAACAATTTGTCCCGCAAAAGCTGACAATCATTCCTAAACAACCAAGATCGCCCAGTAATCAGGACCGCACCTTTTTTGATTCTTCCGGTCGCAACGTAGTGAGCAGCACGCAGAATCGCATCATCCTCAAAAGCTTTAGTAGCGACCCCCGCAATTTGTTTCTGGATTGGAAGTCGAAGCCCCAGAGGTGGTGCTGAGATCAATAAATCTGCCTCTGGCCAGTCAGCGTCAGTCGGAGATTCTCGCCAGAGCTTCAAATCCCATTCCGCTGGAGACAAGTCGGAAACCCTTTGGGCGAGCTCGAAAACCACTTCATTGGATTCAAATCCAAGCATCTGAAGCGCTTTTGGTCTGGGTAAGGACTCGGAGAGCAGAGGGGTGGCAACTTTGAACGAGGCAAATCCCAAACCATAGTGAGGATCAAAGATAGTGGTTACGTCGCTAAAAACGTATGAGAGCAATTGGATAACTTCTTGGACCTCTGGAGAGGGCGCTAAGTGGCTAGCTAGCTTGCCAAACGGCTGAGAGAGAATTTGGCTGAACGCCTCTAAGAAAGCAACAGGTTCGAGATAGGAATCTAGTTCGGCCCAATAAACAAGGCCATCCGATGATCGCACTCGGGTCAATAGCTCCAAAGCGAAATCTTGTGAGTATCCATTTTTCAACACCCCCGCGAACTGTTGGCGGATCAGTGACTGGATTGGTTTGACCTCCCGAATAACGACCCGGTGGTCTGAGCTTCTTGGAAGCCCAGACAAGCCAATGAAGTTATCGCCCGTCTCATCTAATTCAAAATACCCGCTGGGTGTGCGAAGCAGTCCTCGAGCTGCGCCAGTCATCTTCTTAGCCAGCTGGAGATTGGCGGCCTCTAGAGCGAAGTTTATGTTTTGACCTGACTTGATCTGGATCGCCGTTCCAACCGTCGCACCTGAATGGTCAGAGGCGTACCCTACAAAATCGCAACCCTGCTGTGACAACACGTCTGCACCAAACATCGCCCGGTAACCCGCAGCCTGCAGCTCTTTCAGAACTTCTTGTTCGAGAGCTTCGTAGTCTCTTGGTCTTTTCATTTCGCGTCCTAGTTAAGAAAGTCGATCAGGATAGCACCTTAGAGGGCACTTGGCAACACTGATCCAACAACATTTCCAGAGGGTATTCCGAACCGGGATCCAGTAATCAATTCGCCTATGAGTTCGAGTTACTCAGTCGAGCTAATGCCTGGCCGAAGAGAATTCAAAACTGCCTGAATCTCCTCCACGGCCGACTGAAGGCTCTCGAGAATTTCTTCGGCAATAACTTCTGGCGCGGGCAGGTCAGCCGCATCGATGATCGAATCATCCTTCAGCCAAATAATGTCTAGATTGGTTTTATCGCGAGCAATCAATTCCTCATAAGTAAACTTTTTGAACCGCTCAGATTCGATCCGATCCTGGCGATGCCCAGCACAATACGCATCAACGAATTCCTCTAGATCTGCACGCTTTAGGCTCCTGGTCTTCTGCGTGAAGTGCATGTTGGTTCTGAAGTCATACACCCACATCTCCTTAGTCCAGGGCGTTTCAGAAGCAGGCTTTTTCTCAAAGAAGACGACGTTTGCTTTGACGCCACCCGCATAGAAGATTCCTGTAGGTAGTCGCAAAAGTGTGTGGACGTCAAACTCTTTTAGCAAGCGCTGACGAATGGTTTCACCTGCGCCACCTTCAAAGAGAACGTTGTCAGGTAATACAACTGCTGCCCGCCCATTGACGTCGAGGATGGTCTTGATGTGCTGAACAAAGTTGAGTTGCTTGTTTGAAGTTGTAACCCAGAAATCAGGTCGCAAAACAGCAAGGTTGTTCTTTCCAACCTTTCCGTCTTCAGTCACGAAGGTATTGGATGCTTTGGTGCCGAAAGGTGGGTTAGCGAGGACTACTGAGAATCTCTTTCCAGGATCTGCTGTCAAGGAATCACCTACGTAGATTGGCGAGTCAGCGCCGGGTTTGACCATTCCGTGCAGGATCATGTTCATGGATGCCAGGCGTGCTGGTCCGTCTCCCAACTCCGTGCCAGATGCGAAGGAAGTCTGCAGGTGCTCAGTTTCTTGAGGTGAGTTGGCTGTCGGAGCGGCGTGCTCGAAAGCTGACAAAAGGAATCCGCCTGATCCAACAGCAGGGTCGTGAATCGTATCCTTTGCGGTGACCTGCATCACATCAACCATGGCTGCAATAAGTGCGCGAGGAGTGAAGTACTGACCAGCACCGGACTTCATATCTTCAGCACCCTTTTGAAGGAGAGACTCGTAGGCATCTCCCTTGATGTCGGTGCCCGTGGCTGACCAGTTCTGCTTATCAATAAGGTCAACGATCAACTGCTTCAACTTGGCAGGATCCTTGAATCGGCTCTGTGCTCCACGGAAGATAGTTCCCAGAACGCCCTTTTGCTTGCCAAGCGCAGAGAGGATGTAGTTGTAAGTCTCCTCCAGTTGCGAACCATCGGCATCCAGCAACCTTTGCCAAGAACAATCGTCAGGGACAATACCCTTCTCAGGGTTGATCTTGCGGGTCTGACGCTCGTGAGCCATCTTCAGGAACAAGAGGTAAGTCAACTGGTCGGTGTACTCAACCACGTGAACACCGTCGTCACGCAGGACTGCGCAGAAAGCCCAGAGCTTGTCAACGAGAGGCTTAGACGGCGAGATAGCCATTCTGTTTTCGTTCGATGCGCAAACTTCGCATAAAATGGTTTTACTCACTTTTACCCTCTACTAATAGTTTTCCAGTGAACGCTGAATGAAGCAGCGACTTGCGAAGTGTTGAAATCCTTGAAATGTGCCCATGGATCGACTCTTTGAGTTGGTCAACAATAGAAAGTTGGAAGTCGAGTACATCTACGACTTGTCTTTGATCATCCAGACTTGGAAGTGGAATATAGTGCTCCTCTAAATAGGACTTAGGGACTCGTCTCAAGCCAACAGCGCCAGTCATTGCTGAAGCGGCGTTTACTCGAAAATCTTTTGAGACCAAAAAGTACCGCAAATAGTCGGCAAGCAATTGTGGTCTTGGCGAAAGTATGTGAAACTCTGTGCTTCCATAGCCCATTTGGTTGGTCAATCCGCGTGCGACTGCTACTTTGCCATTCTCCATACAAGGTGTAACTTTTGCAAAAAGGACGTCTCCCTCGTTGAAGAAAGTCAACGTTTTTGACAACGCCTTCTCATGGCTGATGGTCTGACTCAAATCAATAATACCTGTGACTTCTTGGACTGCTGCCATGGGGATAAATGAGCATACGTCCTGCGACGCTTTTAGGTGATTAGGTTTCGTTGGCGCGAAGTCCACCACTTCCCCGATGGGTGTGGTTTTCCAGTCATTTTTCTCACTATTTGTTAGTCGCCCATCAAAGGCAGCCTTGAGGAGGCTCCTAGTGAAGACTTCGCTAGCGATAAGCCCCCCGTTCAACTCGACCAGAGCTTTGTCGAGTTTGGATAGGTGATCGTCAAGGGCTTCAACGATGCTTTTCTGCTCTTCAATCGGTGGAAGATTCATGGGCAGGGTGCCGAGTTTCTTTCCACTGATTTCAGCAAAGGTCGTGCCGCTTGACATCGCCTTGATTTCGGGCAGGGCATGCTCAAGAAAGTAGCGAAGCCAAGCAGGATGAACCGAAGGACTTGGAAGCATGCTCTTGAAACCTTGGTTGGTGCACATCTCTGTATTGGCGATAGCCGTGTAGCCGATTGGCGCTCGTGAACTCATCATGACTGTATTTTTGGGAAACAACCGAGCCGAGCAAGAGTCCAGTCCTGCTTGAGTTATGTATCTAGCACCGCCATCAATGTATGTCCCCTTCCACTTTGAAAGGTCTGCGGGCGTGAGCCAGGGAATATTTCCATCCCAAAAGGAAGGTTCGCTGGTTTTAGGTGTTGATCCAGAAACAATCTCACACTCGTCGCCAAGAGTCGTCCTGCGCCAGCCATTTGGCAACTCGGTCATGCGCTTAGTGCCTGGTTCAAATCGTCGATGATGTGGATTGGATCGGTGAAGTCTCGTTCAAATCCGTCACTGCCGCCCCAGTCAATGAATGGCACAGCATCGAGTGCGGGAGTGTCGAAAGTTACGCCTGTGCAGATGTAGTCCTTGATTGCATCCAGCCAGCGCTTCTGCTCGGCAGAGAACCGTGCACCACTTTGCTCTTGCGTAAGGAGCCAACCCAAGTAGCGCTCCTCTACAACGTCAGCGAATGGGACAAGTTCTGGCATAACCCCGAGGGTAAACCTAACCAGTGACACTAAGTCGACAGTCTTGTTCTTAATCGAGCGGTTGGTTTTGTTGAGCAACTCGTAGGACTTCCAGATTATCGCCGGTGTCCAGTCCTGATGTGGCTTGCGGATTGCGGCAATCAGGTCTTCAAGTTCTTTGTGGGTGACACCTGAGTTGCTTGGTTTGCTATAAAGCAACTGAAGCGCTGTAATTTCGTCCTTGTTGTCCTCGAGGTACTGTTTCCAATCGCTGACCAGTCTCTCGGCGAGTTCGAGGTCAGGAACTCCGCCCGCGAAGAGAAGCGAGTCTGGAGTTACTTCATCTCTGATGATGTATTTGCTCTGGTGCATCGTGACAAGTTTGTCGCGAAGAATCTGGGAGGTAGCGAGCACTCCAGTCAGACTCTGCACAAACTCATGAACAGCGACTTCCTCGGGGGTGCCTTCTGGAGCATTGGCAATAGCATTTGCTATTTCATCTGGATTAACTGATTTGACCAATTGCTGAGACATTTCTTCGATTGTCACCCCAGCGATGGCTGCGATTTCATCTCTCTCGGAAGCTGTCATTCGAAGTCCTAGCTTCGAAAGCCTGGAGCCTAAAGTTGCGGCCTCGTCTTGCGTGAGCTCCCTCGCAGCAGCCTTCTTTAGAAGCGAATCGAGCGAAACTGTCTTTACTCGATCTGTAACAGTTACGTCGACAAAGTCATGCTCAGTCACGCCGATAGCATCCACAATCACGAATCTGTCTTTGTGGACACCTTCTTCAGTCACTGCCTGAAAATCGGAGTCACTGATACTTCTTGCGCCTCGGCCCTTCATCTGTTCAAAGTATGTACCTGACCTCACGTCGCGCATGAATAGGACACATTCCAGAGGTTTGACGTCCGTACCGGTCGCAACCATGTCGACGGTCACAGCGATGCGAAGTTCCGGGGATGTCCTTAGTCGATTGATAAGGTCCGCTGGATCTTGGGCTGTATAGGTGATTTTTGCAGCAAAGCCATCCCCCTTATTGAAAACCTCCCGGACAATACGAACGACGGTTTCTGCGTGCGCGTCGCTCTTTGCAAAGATCAAAGTCTTGGGAACAACTTTGCGCTTTTCCCCTTTGTCGTTCAGTTCAGGGAAGATTTCGGTAAACAAGCGATCGCGGAAAGTTTCCAGAACGAGTCGAATATGGTTTGGGCTTTCAACAGCTACGCCTTCGTCGGTTGGCTTCCAGTCCAGGTCTTCTTCAATTTCAAGTTCTTTTTGTTCCCGAGTCCTCTTATCGATCGCCGGGATGACCGAACCGGACTCGATGAGACCGCCTTCTTCGCCAATTTTTGTCTTTATGCGATAAATGTCAAAGCCTACGTTTACCTCATCAGCGACAGACTCCTGGAAGGTGTACTCGCTTACAAGGTTTTGTTCGAAGAAGGCAAGGGTTTGCTTGGTTGGGGTTGCTGTCAGGCCGATGATCTGCGCGTCGAAGTATTCAAGTACCTTGCGCCACTGACCATAAATGCTTCGGTGACACTCATCGACGATTATGAGGTCGAAGGTTTCTGGTGGCATGCGGTCGGAGTAAACAGCTTCGATTTCACCGCTGAGGTCGGGCTCATCAATTTCTGGAGCGTAGCCCTCAGGAAGCGCCTCACCCTTCAGTCCCGCCCAGACTCGTTGAATTGTGGAAACCACAACTTTCGTCGAATCGGCTGCACCATGAGCCCTAAGTTGCTCAACCGGGTAGATGGAGGTGAACTTTCGACCGTCATCCGGAGTATCCCAGTTCTTGAACTCCCTAACGGTCTGCTCGCCGAGGTTGTTGCGGTCGACTAAGAACAGAACTCGCTTAAAGCCCCCGAATTTTAGAAGTCTGTATATCTCGGTGACTGCCATTCGAGTTTTTCCAGCGCCAGTTGCCATCTGCACCAAGGCACGGCGGCGGCCATCGGTCTTAAGCCAGTGCTCGATGCTCTGAATTGCCCGATCGGAAGCTGGCCTCAGATCATAACCGTGAGTCGGGGGCATTTGGTGAATCTGGCTGCGCCAACCCCCTTTGCCAGTTACTGGGTCTTCTGCCCGAATGATGGCTTGGAGAGTTGATGGCCTTTGGAAGTTGAAGATTCGTCGAGAAGTCGGCTCTGGATCAAAGTGATTTGAAAAAAAGAGCTCTGTTGAAGATGCCTCATAAACAAAGGGAAGAACGCCTTTGACCAAAATAGCGTTAAGTTTTTGACCCGGCGTCAATCCACCCGCATATCTCATGGCCTGGTGGTGAACTTCTGCCAATGTTGTTCCAGCTGGCTTGGCCTCAACGACTCCCACAATTCGTTGATTTACGTAGAGCAGGTAATCTACTCGACCATCCGCCATTGGAACTTCTCGCACGGCCACGCCAAGGCCAGCGGACAGGTTCAGCTCAGATCTGTCCTGGATCAGCCAACCTGCTTGCTCGAGGTCCGCATCAATCTTTAGGCGAGCTTTAGCCTCTGCCGGCAAATTGTTTGGAATCATGCAACAACCCTACCTAAGGAGAACGCCATAATTCTCGCGGCCGGGTCGCCGCGAGTTTGAAACCCCGATGTGCTCGTCACTGAACCTCCCTAATTCAATTCTTTGAACTTCTGCTCCATTGTTGGGTTACCACGAGTCAACTTCTTGATTGTGACATCTTGAGCTTTGTCGTTTGCCAAGCGAAGGTTGCGGGCAGACTTCTCAAGTTCTTCCTTGACCTTGGTCATCGCTGAAATCGACTTGTCGATCTGCTCAATCGCCTTGGCAAATTGATCTGATGCCAAGGTGTAATTTTTGGAGAAGCCAACCTTGAATTCGTTGAGCTGAGACTCGAAATTGGTGATGTCGATGTTCTGTGCCTTCACCATCGCAAGCTCAGCCTTGTACTGCAGGGCGTTCTCGGAGGTGTTGCGAAGCAAGGTGATTATCGGGATGAAGAACTGAGGTCGCACCACATACATCTTCGGGTAGAGGTGAGAAACATCAACGATTCCTGTGTTGTATAGATCGTTTTCGTCCTCCAAGAGCGAGACAAGGACCGCATACTCGCAGCCCTTCTCGTTGCGGTCCTTATCCAGCTCCTTTAGGAAGTCAACGTTCTTCTTCTTGGTGGCAGTGGTGTCAGACTCGTTTTTCATTTCAAACATGATTGAAACGACTTCGTTGTTTGAATCATCAAAGTCTCGGAAGATGTAGTCACCCTTTGAGCCGGAGGTGGCGTCATTGTCCTTGCCGAACTGGGCCTTGCGGAAAGCAGTTTGGCGCAGCTTCTCAAACTCGATTTCGCAGTGCTGCTCGAGGGTCTCGCCGACCATTTTGGTTGAGAGTTTTGCCTTTAGGTCTTTGAGCCGCTCAATTGTGTCATCGCGATCCTTGAGCTGCGTTTGGTGCAGTTCTTTCTGCGACTTGGCTTCTAACTCCGCTTTAGCCTGAGCAATCTCAAGGTCAGATTTGAGCCTGTCCCGCTCTTTCTCTATCTTTGCGAGAGCTTCCTGGACAGCTAGCTTCTTCTCAGTCTCGGTTGCTTTCAGCTCAGCCTTCAGGGCAGCCAGTTCGGCATCCTTTTTCGAAGCCTCTTCTTTGAGCTTCTCTGCGACCTTCGATTCCGCAAGGGCGATCTCGGCCTTCTGGCGCTGTTCTGCTTCTTTCAGACGATCGTGCAGTTCTTTTTCGAACTGGTCATTTCGAACTTGGCTAAGAATATCTGCGTATCCGGCTTCGTCGACGGTAAACGCCTTCTGGCAGTGTGGGCACTTAATCTCGTGCATAATCAACTCACTTTCTCTGCGATCTCAAGTTTGGTCTTTACAAGTGGCAATCGTCGTTCTGGGTCGTTCCAGAATGTCCCCACTTTGGAGGGGATTGGGGCACTCATGCGCTCTCAAAACTGGGTATTGATTCAATTCTTCTAAACCGCGCAAACTCCATAACCTCTTCAGTCAATCGCGGATAGCGCATCAAGATCCTTTCAAAGGATTCCGGCATGATCTCAAAACGATTTCCAATCCAGAAGCTTGGCTCTTTACAGGATGCTATTTGCTCCTCGATCCACTCAGTCGTGAAACCGCGCTGGAACTCTGCCACTCCAGGTCTGAGACTAAGTGGTGATTGAGGTTTACCTGCGTCATAAATAGCACCCGCAACAAACCTCTTGCGATCTAGGTCAACGACCAGTGCTAGCCACTCTCCCTCCACCAAGTCAACATCACCGATAAAGCCCTGCCAGTCACAGTTCTTGCAGCCAATGTCTGGATCATCGCCCATGACAATGCAGCCACCGATATAGATGTTGTCCTGATTCTCCAACATCGCCGGCGATGGCATTCCATAAACGATGCGCTTTAGCGGGTGGAAGCATATTGGGCACTTGGGCAGAAGCTGATTAATCAACAGTGTGCCGTCGTCTGAGACTTCACCGCCAAGATCAGATACCGCCTCGACATAGAGCTGATAGTCGTCTTCGGTGTAGCAGCAAATTGTCACATCCAGCTCAGGTCCGCTTCTCTGCAACTGCAGGGCAATCGCAGAGAGCGCGGTTGACATTGCGATTTCCTTTGGAATGCCAAAGACTCCGGTGCCAAGCGCTGGAAAAGCGATTGACTCAAAGTCGTTTTCCAGCGCAAGTCTGATGGAGTTGCGGTAGCAGTCCGAGAGAATCTCGGT
>JACCDV010266039.1_pt1 | contig 13673 bp, 14 predicted proteins | sample 7446131 | NCBI WGS metagenome assembly JACCDV01 (sample SAMN15323448, study PRJNA562643) | freshwater metagenome | isolation source: river surface water | place: USA:Blue River Watershed | collected 2017-08-17 | reverse complement strand
GTTCGATCATGTCGGCGCCGGAATTACACACATTACACTTGACCCCGCTTGAGACGACGGGATTTAAGTTCGCATCCTTTTTGATGTATTTGCATTTAGGATAGTTGGCACAGGCGATGAATCGTCCGAATCGTCCTTCGCGTTCAATGAGCTCACCCTTCCCGCATTTGGGACAGGTTTCTCCCGTTGGCTTCGGTCCCTCGATCTCTTTTCCGTCGATGCCGCGCAGTCCGTCGCAGTCGGGGAAGCGTGCGCACGAGAGGAATTTCCCGTTCCTTCCGAGTTTGATGATCATGTCCCCGTCGCACTTTGGACAGCGCATCGCGGGGTCCGCGGCGCCAAGGTTGGTGACTTTTTCGATCTTTTCTTTTGCTTTGATCTCTTTGAGGAAGGGCCCGTAAAATTCGGTGAGCGTTTTGGTGTATTCTGCTTTTCCGATCGCAATGTCGTCAAGCTCTTGTTCCATGTCCGCGGTGAAGGTGTCGCTGATGTAGGAGGCAAAGTGTTCTTCGAGGAAGGAACTTACAATGTCGCCGGTGTCGGTCGGCTTGAGCGCCTTGCCTTCCTTCTCCACGTACCCGCGATCGATAATCGTCTTGATGATGGAGGCATAGGTGGAAGGACGTCCAATATCGCGCTTTTCGAGTTCTTTGATGAGTCCCGCTTCTGTGTATCGTGATGGGGGTTCCGTTTGTCGTTCTTCCGCGTTGAGCGCGACGAGGTGCAAGGGGTCACCCTTGGCGACCTTCGGAAGCATTACTTCTTCACCTTGCGCGTCCGGGTCGGCAAGGAGCCATCCCGGAGTGAGGAGGCGTGACCCGTTGGCGTGAAAATCGGGGATCTCACGGGTATGTGCATGCGGGTTCTCTACGTTCGCGATGATCTTGGTGCGGAGAGTGATCGCGTCCTGCATTTGTGATGCGACGGTTCTTTGCCAGATAAGGCGGTAGAGTTTTTGCTGTTCGGGTGTTCCGCCAACGCTACTCTTTTGCGCGTGTGTCGGACGGATCGCCTCGTGGGCTTCTTGCGCATTCTTGCTCTTGGTCTTGTAGGTGCGAATGTTGAGGAGCTCTTTTCCGTAAGTGCGCTCAATGACACTCGCGATCTCTCCGACGGCTTGTTTCGCTAGGTTCGTACTGTCGGTACGCATGTAGGTGATATGTCCCGCCTCGTAGAGCTTCTGCGCGATCCGCATGGTGTTTGAAGGAGAAAGTCCGAGCCGGGTACTCGCGGCCTGTTGCAGGGTTGAGGTCGTGAAGGGTGCCTTGGGCGTGCGCGCGGCTTCGCTTTCTTTGACGTCGAGGACGTGCCACTTCTGCGCGCGTCCTTCGGCGAGAATGTGTTCTACGAGTGCCTTGTCTCGCGGTTCTTCCGAGAGCATGAGTGTGAACGCTTCTTTTGCGGGGGTTTGCATGTCCGCATGGAGGCGCCAGAAGGTTTCCGGAATGAACGCGCGGATCTCGCGCTCGCGCTCCATGATGATCCGTAGCGCGGGGGACTGGACACGTCCCGCCGAAAGTCCGTAACGTACTTTTTTCCAGATGAGTCCCGAGAGGTCGTATCCGACGAGTCGGTCGAGTACGCGTCGGGCTTCCTGAGCACTCTTTAAATGTTCGTCGATCGCGCGGGGTTCCTTGATCGCTTCCTTGATCGCGGATTCGGTGATCTCGTGAAAGACAATACGTTTCGCGTCCTTAAGTCCGAGCGCGTCGGCGATATGCCACGCGATCGCTTCTCCCTCACGGTCGGGGTCGGTGGCGAGGAGTACTTCTTTCGCCTTTTTTGCAAGATCGCTCAATTCCTTGACGACCTTGTCTTTTCCCGGCGTGATCTCGTAGTGCGGGGTGAAACCGCCCTCGATGTCGATGGCTTTGGCGTTTGATTTGGGAAGGTCGCGGATGTGCCCCACTGATGCGCGGACGACATATCCGTCCCCGAGGTACTTCTCAATAGTCTTTGCTTTTGAGGGGGACTCGACGATAACGAGGGTACTTTTCTTGGAAATGGTCATAATGCAGTTTCATAACAAGTACCACGCACTACTCATCTTTGCAAATGTGGATACGTTCGCCCCGCTTTTGTTATGCGCGTCGCAGTCCTTCCGCGGTCTCTGTCACAAGCCCCGCGATCTCCATTTTCATGAGGAGGATATTGCCGTCACTCGTCGGGAGTTCGAGCGTGCTGATGATCTCGTCACGCGAGCGCGGCATCGTCAGGAGCTCCATCACTTTTTGTTCCTCGGGGGCAAGGTGGGACCAGTCGAAGGTGAGCTGAGAGGACCCTTCTTCCGGAGAGAATCCGAGTGCGTGGAGAATGTCCTCCGCGTTCCGGATCGGGGTGGCGCCGAGTGTGATAAAAAGATTCGGCCCTTCGGAGAGCGGTGAAAAGATGCTTCCCGGGACCGCGAGGACATCTTTGTTGTAGTCGGTCGCGAGTCGCGCGGTGATGAGCGTGCCCGACTTTCGCTCCGCTTCAACAAGAAGTGTCGCCTGGGCAAGTCCCGCCATGATGCGATTGCGTTTCGGAAATGTCCATGTTGCCGCCTTGGTGTCGGGTGGGAATTCGGAAAGGAGCGCGCCATCATGATCGAGGATCCGTCGTGCGAGTCCGACATTTGCGCGCGGATAGAGCACGTCGGCGTCAAGTCCCGATCCGGGAACAGCGATCGTGCGGAGTCCCGCACGCATTGCCGCTTCATGTGCGATCGCGTCGATCCCGAGCGCGAGTCCCGAGACGATCGCAATATCATATCCCGCCAGTCCCGCGACCAGTGTTTCGCAGGCTTCCTTGCCGTACGGAGAATGCTTGCGCGCGCCGACGACCGTGAGGAGTACGGTGTCTTGTGGCGGGAGTTCTCCCGCAAGAAAGAGTTCTTTCGGCGGCTCCGGGATCTCCATGAGTTGTGGCGGGAATTCTTCGGCGGAAAGCGCGCGATAGGGGATATCCATGGTTCCCATTACACTCTATCCGGCGCGCTTCGGCAAGTTTCTGTTGTGCATGTTCGCGCATCACCTTCTTCTGTACAACGGATTTCCTTTTGTTATGATGTGAACATCATGTTAGACATCAAATTCATCCGTGAGAATCCGGATCTCATTAAGGACGCCGTCCGCAAAAAGCATCTCGATCTTGATATCGACGAGCTGCTCGAAGCGGAACGCAAGCGGACCGCATTATTGGGTGAGGTCGAAGAGATGCGTGCGCGACAGAACACCATCACCGACACGATCGCGCGTTCGTCGTCCTCGGAGGAGCGTGAACGGATGATCGGCGAGATGAAGGCCTTCAAGGAGACGCTTGCGATGAAAGAGGCGGAACTCAATTCCGCGATGGAGATCTGGCGTGCACTCATGTTGCGGGTCCCGAATGTTCCCGATGTCTCTGTTCCCGAGGGCGACAGCGACGCCGAGAATCTTGAGGTGCGCCGCGTGGGCGAGCCGACGAAGTTCGACTTCACCCCTCGTAGTCATGTTGACCTCATGCTTATGCACGACATGGCCGATTTTGAACGAGGGACCAAGGTCGCGGGCTTTCGCGGATATTTCCTGAAGAACGACGGGGCGATGCTCGCCTACGCGATCTGGATGTACACCCTTCAAACGATGGTCGCCAAGGGCTTCTCTCCGATGATCGTTCCCTCGATGGTTCGTCGTGAAGCATTCATGGGAACGGGATACCTTCCACAAAGCGAGGATGATCTCTATAAGAATCAGGACGGAGAGTATTATGCGGGAACAGGAGAGGTTGCGACCATGGGATACCATATGAATGAGACGCTCGAAAAAACGGAACTCCCCAAGAAGTTCATTGCGTTCTCCCCGTGTTTCCGCCGCGAGATCGGCGCGCACGGAAAGGATACAAAAGGACTCATCCGCGTGCACGAGTTCTTCAAGTTCGAGCAGGTTGTGTTGTGTGAGGCGGATCACGAGATCTCGGTCGCCTTTCATGAGGAATTGACCAAGAACGCCGAAGAGCTGATCGCCGGTCTCGGTCTCCCGTATCACGTGGTGGTCAACTGTGGTGGTGATCTCGGACTCGGTCAGGTCAAAAAGTATGACATCGAAGCGTGGGTCCCGTCGGAAGGGAAGTATCGTGAGACTCATTCATCATCGTACTTTCATGATTTCCAAGCGCGACGACTCAATACGCGCTATCGCGACGAAGAAGGGAAGACCCGTTTCGTGCATTCGCTCAATAACACCGCGATCGCGACACCGCGCGTGCTTGTCTCGGTCATTGAAAATTATCAGAACGCAGACGGCACGATCACTGTTCCCCCGGTCCTGCGACCCTTCATGGGGAAGGAGATCATTGGGAAACCGCAGGCGTGACCTCGACCCCTTTTCCTCCTTCTTGCTCATCTTCGGCGACCCGGTGAGTGTTCTTTTTGATTTGACTCAACACCATATTTCATGGCCATGATCGGACGAAAAACTTTACGTTCGGAACGGGCGCGGATGCAGCGCATCGACGCGTTCTTCGGGCATTTGTCTTTTGTCTTACTCGCGTGTTATGCCGTGTTTGTCATCGTGGTGTGGGTATCCGAGCGTGAGTATGTTCGCGTGGAACGCGTGACTGTTGTCGGTGCACATGCGGTATCCGAAGCGGAGTTGCATGCGGCGACACTGCGCGCACTTGATACACGTCTCCTCTTTGCTATCCGTCGCGACAATGCGTTGTTCTTCCCGACGCAACGTTTTTTGTCCGAGCTGAGAAGCTCATATTCGCGCATTGCCGACATAGGCATCGATTTTCCGGGAGAGGGTGAGCTTGTGCTCTCTTTGCGTGAATATCAGCCCGAATTTCTCTACTGCATTGCCGATGATACGAGCATTGCGCGGGCGTACGAGTCGTCCATGATCGTGGCCTCGTCGTCCACCTCTATTGAAGACGAGAACATTCCGCGTGATCCCTCAAAAGACATTGCTATCCCTGTTTTTGAAACGGAGTCATCGTGTTATCTCGCCGATCCTTCCGGGTATATCTTTGCCCACGCGCCGACATTTTCCGGTACACCATTTCTTTCACTGATCGCGACCGCAACAGGAAGTCCCTCCGACATCGATCCGATCGGCACCTCTCCGATCCCCCTCGAACGTTTGAAGGTCATCGTGTTGTTCGTTTCCGCATTGCGTGAGAACGGAGTGTTTGTTTCGCGTGTCATACTGCTTCCCGAACATGACGTCGAAATACACGTGAGCGCTCCGTGGAGCATCTTGTGGAGTACCGACGCTGACCCCCTTGAGAGTATTCGAAATCTTCGTATTGCCCTCGACTCGATCAGTCGTACCGCATCTGATACGACCGCGCCGCCTCAAGTGATCGATCTCCGTTTTGGGAATAAGGTCTTTTACCGGTAGTCGGTGTTTGTATCAATGTGTCGCATACCTCTTCCTTCGTGATATAATCTTTTCATGGGTATCTTTTCCGTCGCCAAAGATTATCTCGTCTGGCATTATAGTACCGCCTATATCGATCTTCTCCGTGTGTGGTGGAACTACCTTTGGTTCGTCAATCATCTCTTTTCCGTCCCTGACGTCTTGATGACCTGGTTCGCTCCATTCAAGCGTCTTCAGGAGGAGAGGGCGAACATCCTCCTTCATCCCGAAGATTTCTTTGGGGCGTTGTTCGTGAACCTCATGATGCGTTTGGTCGGCTTTCTGGTGCGCACGGCACTCCTTTCTATCGCGCTTCTCGCCTTCCTCATTGTGCTTTTTGCCGGATTCTTTTTCCTTGCATTGTGGACCGTGCTCCCCATCCTTCTTGCCCTCCTGCTCCGTGCTTCATTAGTCTTTCTTTTTCAATGATGTATGTTTTTTGATGATCGCACATTTTGGAGGGATCCCAATTATCGCTTTGCCCGTGCGATCGTGCTTGAACATGTCTTTCCGGTCAAATATCGAAACATTATTTCTTTGTTGACCGGCACGATCATCCTTCTTTATCTTGGAGTACTTTTTGCTCCTGTTGTGCAAGAGCGTTTGGCGACCGGTGTGCGCATCCCGTCTCCTTCCGGGACTGAGCCGCTTCCGACCCTCGTGCTTCCCGACGCCACCACGCTTGCGATCCCGACCCAAACGACACTCCCGAGACTTGTTCCGTTTGTCGGCGGGACCGAACTCCCGCTTGCCCCCACAACGCCGAAAGGGAATGCGATCTTTCTTCTCGCGCTTTCACTCTGGCTTTTCATGAAAATGTTGGCGTACTACCATCGCTCCTACTATTATTACGTCGAAGCATTATTGGAACGCGGACAGAGCGGCGCGCAGACACCATACTCCACGCCCAACTTCGAAGTGTGTGCGATCTATTACGACGTGCGTCACGGAGATCTCTTGAAGAGTTTTTGCGAGTCTTCGTACGGACGGCGGATTCTTCGTCGCACCGGTATCGCCGACGACACGATCGGCGAGTATCTTCGCGCGCGGACAACTGTTGTGAATTGGGACACTCTTCAGGGTGACCTGCGTTCTGTCTTTACGCTCCGTGATCTCGCACACGCGCTGGTGGAGAAGGATCCCGATTTCTATCAATTCATCTTTGGTCTTGGTGTACGAGAACGCGAGTTGATTGGTGCGACCGAGTGGATCGAACGTATGGTCAAAAAGCAGAAGCAGAAGGAGCGGTTTTGGGGCAAGGTTTCGCTCGGTCAGGTTCGTTCCGTCGGCGCTGATTTTTCCTATGGCGGTGCGTATGTCCTTGGAAAGTATGGACGGGACCTTTCGCGAGATGCGATCTCCGGAGGTTCAAATTTTCGCTTCGTATACGGGAACGAACAGATCAAGCAGCTCGAAGTCATCCTCTCTCGCGTTAAAGAAGCGAACGCGATTGTGGTCGGCGAAGAAGGGTCGGGCGCGATGGATGTTATTTTGGATTTTGCGCGCGACATCGCGAACGGATACATCAATCCGGCACTCAAGAACAAACGTGTGATGGCGTTCGACTCCGCGGCGTTTGTTGCGGGCATGAAGGGGAAGCAGGAGCTCGAAACAGGTCTTATTCGACTCATGAACGACACAGTCAAAGCGGGAAACATCATTCTTGTCCTTGAGGATCTCCCGGGATTCATTCAGAGTGGTCTCGCGCTTGATGTTGACGTGATGTCGATCATTGATCCCTACATTTCGGGGAATTCCATTCAGTTCATTGCGACCGCAGAGAATGCGCGTTTTCATCAATTCATCGAACCCAACAACAGCATCATGCAGCGTTTCGAAAAGGTCATGCTCTTGGAACCTGCAGAAGACGCGCTCGTGCGCATTCTTGAAGAAGTCGCGGAGAGTGCGGAGCGTCGCAACCCCATCTTCTTTACCTATCCCGCAGTGGTCGAGATCATCAAAAGCGCCGAGCGCTATTTTTCCGACGGCATTATGCCGGACAAGGCGATCGATCTCTTGGTCGAGCTTACTCCGACCATGCTCGCAAAGGGCGGTCACATTGTGAAAAAGTTGGATGTGCTTGAGTTCGTGCGCGAGAAGACCAACATCCCAGTCGGCAATATTTCCGAAGACGAACGTGAGCGGCTCATGAATCTTGAGGCCCTGATGAAAAAACTCGTCATCGGACAAGAGCAAGCACTCGAGGTTGTCGCCAACGCGATGCGTCGTTCTCGCGCGGGTGTGCGAAATATGGACAAGCCGATCGGGACATTCCTCTTTTTGGGTCCAACCGGAGTGGGGAAGACCGAAACGGCAAAAGCGCTCGCCACCGTCTTTTTCGGCAATGAGAATGCGATGGGACGTATTGATATGAGTGAACTTCAGGGTGAGGATGGGCTTTCTCGTTTGATCGGCTCGATGGACGGAACTCCCGGAACGCTCCCCGTTCTTCTTAAGGAACAACCTTATGGTGTCGTGCTTCTCGATGAGTTCGAAAAGACCAACACCAAGGTGCTCGACGTGTTCTTGCAGGTCTTTGATGAGGGGATCTTCCATGATGCGCAAGGGAGGAAGGTCAACGCGCGCAATAGCATCTTTATTGCAACCTCGAACGCCGGCGCCCCGCTTATTCGCGAGGCGATGAAACAGGGGATCGATCTTGAGGTTGCCAAGAAGGATATCATCGACCAGATCATCGCGCAGGGGAAGATCAAACCCGAACTCTTTAATCGTTTCGACGGGATCATTCTCTTTCATCCGCTCACGCTCGTCGAGTACACCAAGATCGCGGAACTCATGCTCAAGAAACTCCAGAAACGTCTTCGTGAAAAGAGTATTGATCTTGCGGTGAACGATGTACTCATTCAGGCACTCCTCGCGCATGGAGTTGACCCCGACTTTGGTGCACGTCCGATGGCGCGCGCGGTGCAGGAAGTCGTCGAGCAACGAGTTGCGGAGAAGATCATTTCCGGCAAATTGCTTCCGGGGGCACGATTGGAATTTGTGCTCGAAGATTTCCCTGAATTATCAGCGCGTGTGCCCGACATTGCCGCCTCATCGCCTATGACACAAGTGTCACCCCCTCCCGCTTCTTTCGTCGAGCCCGCTTCGACGGAGACAGCCCCCGGTATCCTTGCAGATGAGATGTTGTCTCCTTCGGAGTCTGTCGATATCCCACCTCCTCTTCCGAGAAGGACGGACCCGCCCATAACGTAAAACACCGACCTGTTGATGGGTCGGTGTTGGTGCTCGGTGTGCCGTTAAAGAAACGCCACCTTCGCCGGAATAGGGTCTCCGTCTTCGTATTCAAGGAACCATTCCGGTTCAGGAAGCTCATCTCTCGTCGGATCAAAATTCTTCTTGACCTTGAAGACGCACGAGATCATGACGATCTCGCGAGACCGCAGATGATTCTTGTCCGTGTGTGGTTTCCAGAGACGCACCGGCCCAATGACGTCAAAGATAATGGCCGCGATGCCTTCTTCGGGAGCCCAGCAGAACTGGAGGTTTGTGAGGGGGATTCGCTCAAAGTTGTTGTGTCGACTGTTGAGCGTCATTGCAGCGACAGCCCATGATCCTCCTTCGGAGAGGTTGATCTTTGTGCGCGCTTTTTCTTTTGCAAGCGCAAACATATTAGCTGAAACATGGTGCTCAAACATTGCGAACTCCTTTTTTGTCTGAGGTGGGCGTGTTCAAATGAACCCAAAAAGTTGACTTCTGCCGAAAGAATAGAATATAGTACGATAAATGTCAAATGGATTTTGGGAAAAACTCGAGCGACCTTTCTTCGTCTTGGCACCCATGGCGGATGTGACCGACGCGGCGTTTCGTCGCCTCATCGCCAAGTATGGCAAACCGGACGTGACCTGGACGGAATTCGTTTCCACGGACGGGCTTTCTTCTCGTGGGCGCGAGGCATTGCTTCCCGATCTATGGTTCACCGAACCCGAGCGTCCGATCGTTGCGCAGATCTTCGGCGCGACTTCCGCGCATTTTCGCGAGACCGCCTCATTTCTTGCGGATCTCGGCTTTGATGGGATCGATATCAACATGGGCTGCCCCGATCGCAACATTGAGAAACAGCGAGCGGGCGCGGCAATGATGAAGGATCCCGACCTTGCACAAGAGGTCATTCGTGCGACCCAAGAGGGGAGTCGCGGGCTTCCTGTCTCCGTCAAGACACGCATCGGATACAACAAGATAGAGATTGACGACTGGATTCCGCGCATCCTCGAGACCGGCCCCGCCGCGCTTACCGTGCACGCGCGTACTCGCAAGGAGATGTCCGATGTTCCCGCGCGATGGGAATATGTCGCCCGCGCCGTCCATCTCCGCGACCGATACGCCCCGGAGACCTTGGTGATCGGCAACGGCGATGTGAAGGATCTCGACGATGGTCGCGAGAAAGCGGGCGCGACGGGCGCTGACGGAGTCATGATCGGGCGAGGGGTGTTTGGAAATCCATGGCGTTTCAATAGATCGATCAGTATCGAAAATATTCCGCTCGCCGAACGTTTGCACGTCATGATCGAGCACACTCGGCTCTTCGAGGAAACACTCGGAGAGATCAAGAATTTCTCCATCATGAAGAAACACTACAAGGCCTACGTGAACGGCTTTGACGGCGCGAAGGAGCTCCGCACGCGACTCATGGAAACATCTTCTGCTGACGAGGTGGAGGATATCGTGCGCGAATTTCTTGAACATCCTCACCCTGCACGCTTTTCCGAGGGAGCTTGACAGGGTACCAAGAGGTGTCCTATCATCATAAACGGTCCATTCCCATGTGAGGTGTGTCATGCTCCCTGATCCGTCCGATCACTTCTGTGAAAACACCGAGAATCCTTGTCGCTGTCGTCTTTTCTTGTATGCGCTCATTTTTGGCGCAGTGCTCCTTGCCCTCTACTTTCTGCTCCGGCCGATCTTCTTGTTGCATTTCTCGCCCGAAGTGACGCATCAGATCGAGAACGCGATCCTCCTTCTCCTTGGAGTGGGAGTCATCGGGAACTATTTTTTCGTGAAGAGGTTTCGAGAGTGAACTCTTCTCTGCATCGTCCGCCCTCGCTTTTGCGGGGGCTTTTCTTTGCATCCCGTTTCTTCTCATAATATAATGATGGGACACTATGGATGATTTTTTGAAGATGGACGTGTTCTTTCTGGTGACCACAACGGTTGTCATTCTTCTTGCGATATTCATCCTTGTCGCGCTCTACTACCTCATTCGCATTTTGAAGAGTGTCGATCATGTCGCGCACAATATTTCCGAAGAAAGCGACAACGTACGCGACGACGTAACGATCCTCCGCGCGAAGATCCGCGAGGAAGGTATGCGCCTCCAACATTTTCTTGAATTCTTTGCAGGAATAACGTCACGGCAACGCGCACGGAAAAAGCCCAAGGAATGATCACGAATCCGTATTGCGCGGTTCCGTGATACTTTTATTAACAATGTAGTAGCAATTTTATGGCAAAGATGAGTAAGAATGAGAAGGTCGGGCTCGGTGTTGGGTTGGGACTCGCAGCGGCCGCAGCGGCAGGTGCAGGCTACTTTTTCTATGGAAGTACCTCGGCATCGGCAAATCGCAAGAAGGCCTCCAAGTGGGCAAAAGACATAAAGGCCGATGTGATCAAAAAGGCAAAGAAGCTCGAAAAGTTTGACGAACAGGCATATCACGCGATTGTTGACCAGTCGGTCAAGGCGTACAAGTCGCTCAAGAAGGTTGATCCCGAGGATGTTGCCTTGCTCGCAAAAGAGCTCAAGGGTAATTGGGATAATGTCTCTGCGGAATTCGCTCGTGTCGCCAAGAAGAAGACCGCGGTCGCAAAGAAGGCGGTTGCCGCAAGTACCAAGAAGGTGGTTGCTACGGCAAAGAAGGCCGTGAAGGTGGCTCCCAAGAAGGTGGCGAAAGCACCGGCAAAGAAAGCCCCCGCCAAAAAGGCAAAGAAATAGTTTCTTGTTTTTGGATCGCATAAACATACACACAAAACCGGCCGCTCTGGCCGGTTTTGTGTCGTGCGAAAGTCCTGTTATACTCAAACACATGAACGAACAGTCTTTGTATCGAAAATATCGCCCCTCCACGTGGAAGGATGTGCGCGGACAGGACGAGGTCATTACGACACTCGAGCAGTCGGTTGCGACAAAGAGTTTCTCCCATGCCTACATGTTCTCCGGCGGACGAGGAACAGGGAAGACGACCGTCGCACGTCTCTTTGCCGCGAGTGTCGGATGTCTCCCGGTCGACCTCTACGAGATCGATGGTGCGTCGAATCGCAAGATCGAGCATGTGCGCGATCTGCGCGAGGCGGTTCGCACGATGCCGTTCCAGTCCCCGTACAAGGTCTATATCATCGACGAGGTTCACATGTTGACTCCCGAAGCGTTCAATGCGCTTTTGAAGACCCTGGAAGAGCCGCCCGCACATGTCATCTTTATTCTGGCGACTACCGACCTTGAGAAGGTTCCCGATACGATCATTTCTCGTTGCCAAAGTTTCGTCTTCCGCCAACCGCTTGCCGAGGAGTTGCGCGCGTACGCGATCGAGATCGCGAAGAAAGAGGGAGTCTCGCTCGACGAACCGAGCGCCGCGATCGTCGCGATGTTTGGTGACGGTTCGTATCGTGACACGCTCTCTGTGCTTGAAAAGGTCCTGCATTCCGCGAAAAAGGGAGTCCTTGATTCGGATACCGTCGCACGTGTTGTCGGGGCACCAACGCACGACCTCATCGACCGCGTCCTTCGTGCGATCGAAGCCGACGATCCTTCCGACGGACTCCGTGCGATCGGATCGGCAAAGGAACATCACATTGACATGAAGGTCTATCTTTCCATGTTGCTCGCAAAGATGCGCGCGACCCTGCTTTTGCGTTATGCGCCTTCTTCGGCAAAAGAACTTTCTCGCGAGTTCACTCCGGACGACCTTGCGCTTTTGCAAGAACTTGCGAATTCTCCGGCTCGCCGAGTCAATTCGCATGTCCTCTCCGCTTTTCTGCTTGCCGCCGATCGTTTGGGGTACAGCACTCTCCCGTCGCTTCCCATTGAGCTCGCGCTCATTGCCGTCACTGCCGAAAAGAAAAAATGAGCGATCTTTTCCCGACCCCCGCGCACAAGCATTCTTTCATCGCGATCATGGACGATATCGCCATGATGCTTCTTGCGCTTGTCTCCGCGCTCTTGCTTTTGCTTGAGCTCGCGCTCCCGCTTTCGCCGGAAGCACAGGAAGCATTCGCGACGCTCGACCTTTTGATCGCATTCGTCTTTTGCCTTGAGTTTGTCATTCGCTTCACGATCTCGCGTGATCGCGTCCTCTTCATGAAGCGTTACTGGTGGGAACTTTTGGCGGCGATTCCCGTTTCTTCGAGCATGATCCAGGCGTTGCGACTCTTGCGCCTCCTGCGAGTGCTTCGTCTCGTGCTCCATCTCCGCGAGGTTTGGCAGGATGCCCGCCATGTGGGGGAGTATCGGATCACCTAGTGTGAAGGGGAAAAGTGTGGTGATGCGTGTTCGCTGAAGTGGTATAATAAGGGAATATGAACATCTTCAGATCCTACACATATACGTGGTGGCAGATCGGAATATTTAAGCTCGCCCTTCTTTCGATCGGGGTTGTGATCGGAACCTATTGGCAAGAGTTTTGGAGCGCCCACCTCCTCAGACTTTTTGCTTTCTCCGTGGTCTCCACTGCGTACGTCATGTATGCCTCTTTTAGGCAGTAAATAAAAAAGACGGATTATCTAAAAAGAAAAACGATCGCCACGAAGGCGATCGTTTGTGATTCATGGTCGGTTACCAGGAGTCACTTTTGTTGCTTTTGGGCATTGTTGAAGCCGTCCCAGTACTCCTTGTTGTCTTGGTGGACCTGCTTGAGGTTCTCACCGAAGGAGCCGAACTCTTTCGCGTGCCCATGGGGAGGGTTGGCATTGCCTGTGCCCGGCTTCGCTCCGTCACGTTGGCCGTCGGCGTGATGATCTTTCGAATTTCCCATAATGCAATCTCCTTGCGTTGATGAAAAGTGCTCCGGTGCCTCCCTTTGAGACACCGTTTTTGAGTATATAGATTTTGTAACGTTTTGCAATTAATGATTCTTGTGATCGTTTAAGATAAATTGTGTTTTACCCAGAAAATGCTATGATTTTTCCGTGGGCATCATTTTGATGTTCACTCTTTTGCGGGATCGTCTAAAGGTAGGACAGCGGACTTTGGATCCGTTAATCTAGGTTCGATTCCTAGTCCCGCAGCATTGCGCGTGAGGTTTCCACATTCCGATCTCGCTCACTCGCTTGACGATAGGACAG
>JACCDV010210291.1_pt1 | contig 13675 bp, 20 predicted proteins | sample 7446131 | NCBI WGS metagenome assembly JACCDV01 (sample SAMN15323448, study PRJNA562643) | freshwater metagenome | isolation source: river surface water | place: USA:Blue River Watershed | collected 2017-08-17 | reverse complement strand
CCACGGTCGGCATTGTGATTCTTTTGCTGTTTTCCATCACACATCGCGGGAAGATCCCCTCCGTGCCCATCCCTTCAATCAACGGGGATGTCTCCTTCCATACGGAAAACACCCCCCTCACGGCAAACTCCACCTACGAACGCGATGGAAAGATCATCCACTACATCGATGAACCCACCACCCTCGAGAGACTGTGGACGACGAATAACCATCACATCCTCGTTGGCGTCACCGACAAATTCAATATCGAAGGATCCATCCATCCTTACGATCTTCTCCTGGGAAAAGATCACTTTGCCTCCTGTGAGGGAAACTCAAAACGTATCAACGACTTCTGGTTCTACGTCTACAAAGCCGACCGCTCGGAATCAACGACAGGATTCGAGAAATCCCGCTTTGGCATCTCCCCCTGCGCCGCGTGGAAGAATATGTTCCCCACGTACCCGAGCAGGATCGAAGACATGATCGACATCGAGGAAGGCGATCTCCTCTACATCGCGCTTTCTCCGGAAGAGCATGACAAATTCACAGAGAGAAACGAAGAGGCGAGGGTGGAGTATGAGGCTCAGAGCATTGATCCTGCTCCAACCACTTCCGTGCGTCTCTTTCCCATGCGCATGGATCAAAAATTTGGAACCTCCTGGTGGCAAGGCGGCCAATGGTATGGCGATGTGAGACCCATTGATGAAGGTGCGGAGAAAGCGGCAGAGTTCTACGACCATCTTCGCGCCAATTTTTCAAATGAGTATGGCCGTAACACCGATCCCGCCTCCACGGCATTCGCATTCTCCCGGGTACCGGACAATATGACCGGTGTCGATAAAGCGACCGCCCGCCTGGTGATGCATCCCTATGGAGATTTTCCAGATCATCTGCGTTTTAAGATTGTCGGATCAATATCCGAGGATCTGACTTCATGGACCGATATAGATTCACTCTCGTACTCGTCGATGGATATGGTGTCCATTCCTCTCGATGTTCTTCCGAATAAGCCCATTGCTTCGTGGAAAAATCTGCAACTCATCATGGAGGGGCGGTGGGATCCGTGTCCAACGGTTTACAACTGTCACAGCTATCAGCTTGATTTTATGCTCCATGCGGTCGATCTCATGCTCGATCTTCGATGCGAGGGGGAGTGCGAGGATGTCTCTCCCGTGTGTGGAAATGGCGTCATCGAGTATTACAATCAGGAAGTGTGTGACGATGGCAATCGCGAAGATCGCGATCATTGCGATAATGCCTGCAAAAAGACGAAGAACTGGTGGATCGATGAACTGAATATTCCTGGTCCCGTTTCCCCATGGAGAGAGGGGGATATGGCTGAAGGATCACGTGTCGTATTGCCTTCAGGGAATGTGGTACAGGCATGGGTTGCAGAGTATGTCTCGAGTTTTGGTCTGCATCAGTCCCTCTTTGTGAGTACCTATGCCAATGACGCGTGGAGTGTGCCGGTGAAATTGAATGAGGGTCTCGGCATGATAAGCGGATATACGAAAATCCCCACATTCTTTTCTGATCGCGAAGATCGAGTATTTGCATTCTTAAGTCCACAGAGCGGAGGATTCTATCGTGGATCCGCCGAAGGAGGGTGGCTTCCCTTGAGGAGTATCGGAGAGAGAGCGGGTATGGTCCAGACATCCGATGTCGGCGATGACAATCTGGGCATTCTCCTCTATGAACAGCAAGTGCCAATTAGTAGCGACCTGCGCAATGACCCTTACTTTGGGCGGCATCTTGCATCCTATACATACGATCAGGGTCTCTTTGCATTGCCGTATCGCGATGGGGAGTGGGGGACACCAATACTTCTCAAGACCCTGTACCACACGAGGATGTGGCAGAATGCAGTGCGTGCAAATCCGCATGCCAACGTACCGCGCAGCACAGCCAAAATTACCAGCAGAACCGGCACGGTGTATTCCGTGGAGTGGTACCAGGAAAATTTGACGGTGAATGTAGCGGAATAAGCGGAGAATAAGGGTAAAAGACGGATAAAGTCCTTGCGGGTGACATTTTTCGCCTGTAGAGTTCACCGGCTTTTGTTCATCGTGTCTGCTCTCCTTTATGGATAAAGCAGGCCAGGAACCTCTGATCCAATGCTTGGACTCATCGCCACCAAAATCGGCATGTCGCAGGTATTTACCGGAGACGGGACGGTGGTCCCTGTCACCTATTTAAAGGTAGATCCCAATACCGTCGTGCGGCACAGGATGAAGGACCGCGATGGCTACGATGCGATCGTCCTTGGAATCGGCGCGGAAAAATGGAAAACACGCAAAGGAAAGGAGCACACGCGCTACCGCATAGAGCGGGAGTTCATGGTGGAATCTTTCGATGGGTTTGATGTTGGAAAAACTCTCACAGCGGAAACGATTCCGGCGGAGAGCACGGTGAGCGTCACCGGAATTTCGAAAGGGAAGGGATTTGCGGGCGTCATCAAGCGATACCATTTTTCCGGAGGATCGTGGACACACGGTTCCCACCAGCACCGGGAGCCCGGTTCCATCGGATGCCGTGCGAAGCCAGGACGCGTGCAAAAAGGAAAGCGCTTGCCTGGGCGCCTGGGCGGTGATCGTGTGACAACCAAAGCGCGTGCGGTGGTGGCTTCGGATGCCGCGGAAAACCTGATTGCAATCAAAGGTCCGGTGCCAGGCCCCAATGGCTCCACTGTGATTCTCTGTATCGAATCTCTCCCTGATTCCAAGAAATCATGAAAGCAGATCTCTATTCCAGTTCCGGCGTGAAGAAGGGTTCGATCGAGCTCCCCACAACGCTCTTCGAAGCCGCGATTAACCCAGGCCTCGTGCACGAGGCGTTGATCCGCCAGCAGAGCAATCGCAGAACGCCCGTCGCACACGTGAAAACGAGGAGCGAAGTCGTGGCTTCTACCCGCAAGCTTTACCAGCAGAAGGGGACCGGCCGCGCGCGCCGCGGTTCCGCGAGCGCGAACCTCTTAAAGGGGGGAGCCAAAGCCTTTGGACCCCGCAATGACCGGAACTTTAAAAAAGATATGCCCAGGAAAATGCGCCGCGTCGCTCTCTTCTCCTGTCTTTCCATGAGCGCGAAGGCGGGAAAAGTGATCGGACTCGAAGGCTATGGTTCCGATTCCAAAACGAAAGCATTCGTCGATCTCCTCTCCAAGCTTCCGGTGTCCCCGGGCCGAAAAATCGTTTTCGTTCTCCCGAATCACATGGAAGCGCTCGAGCGCGGATCGCGGAATGTGCCCGGTGTGAAGACGATCCTTGCCCCCTACCTTAATCCCGAGGATGTGCTCGGAGCGCATAGTCTTGTCTTCCTCGTCGAGGCGCTCAAGGTTGCAGAGGAAACATTTGGAGGAAAACAGAAGAGTGAAAAGAGCCGAAAGAAAACTCCTTCCCTTGCTTCCGCTTAAACCATGGAACTCACCCGTGTCATTACCGGCGGTGTCATGACGGAGAAGGCAGAACGCATGAAGAGCGTGAAAATCTACACGCTCCGCGTCCACCCCGATGCCTCGAAGATCGATGTAAAGAACGCGCTCAGAAAGCATTACGGCGTAGAAGCGAAGGCGGTCCGCATGATGAAGATCCGCGCGAAGCGCCGCGAACTTGGCGGTGGGCGGCACATTCAGAAGCGTAATCCCGAGAAGCGCGCTCTCGTCACGCTGACTCAAAAGAGCAAAGTCCTGGATCTTTCCTCTCTCTCTTCCTAATCATGGCATTAAAGACGTTTAAACCAACGAGCCCGGGACGCCGCACGATGTCGATCATCGACTACTCGGTGCTCACGAAGACGAAACCCGAGAAGAGCCTTACCCGGGGGAAGCAACGGATCTCCGGACGGAATTCTTTCGGCCATGTCACGATCCGTCGTCGCGGAGGCGGCCACAAGCGGCTCCACCGCGAAGTCGATTTCGACTCTACGGACAAGCAGGGAATTCCGGCGGTGATTCAGACTCTTGAGTACGATCCGAACCGGACTGCATGGATTGCTCTCGTGTTCTACAAGGATGGCGAGAAGCGATACATTCTTGCTCCGGAAGGATTGAAGGTCGGCGATACGATCGTCTGCAGCGAACGCACGAAAGTGAAAACAGGAAACCGCATGCAGCTCAAGTACATTCCGACAGGGTTTAAAATTTACAACGTGCAGATCGAACTCGGGAAAAAAGGATCTGTCTGCCGAAGCGCCGGCTCCTCCGCCACTCTTACCTCTCTCGATGGTGATAATGCGCAGGTGCAGCTCCCGAGCGGAGAAATTCGTTACGTTCCCAAAGAATGTTATGCATCGATCGGCGTTGTTTCCAATTCCGAGCACAACCTGGTGACGATCGGCAAAGCGGGGCGCACGCGCTGGATGGGTCGCCGACCGAAAGTGCTTGGGAAATCCATGAACGCCGTTGATCACCCGCACGGAGGAGGGGAGGGTCACTCTCCCATCGGTTTGAAGCGTCCAAAGACTCCGTGGGGCAAGCCCGCACTCGGCGTGCCGACGCGCCGACGGAAGAACCCCTCGAATAAGTGGATCGTTCGCCGCCGCCCGAAGAAAGTCGGGCGCAGAAAGCGGTAGTATTCCCTTTTTCATTCCTCCGTATCCTCTATTCTCTCTCGGTCACATTTTTACCACCATGGCACGCTCCTCCAAGAAAGGCCCCTACGTTTATCCGAAGCTCTATCGGAAGGTCATGCAGATGGTCGAAAAAGGCGATAAGAAGATCATCAAGACCTGGGCGAGAAACTGTGATATCGCCCCCGAGTTCGTCGGATTTACCTTCGCCGTCCATAACGGCAAAGATTTTATTCCGGTCTATATCACGGAGCAGATGGTGGGGCACAAGCTCGGTGAATTCAGTTTCACACGCAAGTTCAAAGGCCACGGCGGCAAGATGGCGGCGGCTCAGGCTGCCGGTGTTGCAACCGCAGGTGCCGCTCCGGCCGCCGCTCCCGCACCGAAACCCGCCTCATGAAAGCTCACCTTCGCCAAGCTCGGATAGCCCCTAAGAAAGCGAACCTCGTCGCGGCGATGGTCCGACGCATGAACGTGGAAGAAGCACTCGCAATGCTGCAGAAACTTCCCAAGAAAGGAGCAGAGATCCTCTACAAGGCGATTCACTCGGCCATGGCGAATGCCGAACAGAACGATAACCAAAAGCGGAAGGATCTCTATATTAAGGAGCTCATCGTGAACCGGGGGCCCGCATCCCGCCGCTACGTGCCCATGGCGCGCGGACGCGCACGCCCTATCGATAAGTTCACCAGCCATATTTCGGTGCATCTTGGCGTCAGCATTCCGGAGGGTGAGAAGGGAAAGAAGGGGAAGATACTCAAAACAGGAAAGAAGAAAGAGGAAACCAAGAAACCGCTCGAAGCAGAGAAAGTAGAAGGACCGATCGCAATCGCGCCGGGGAATCCGGCAAAGAATATCCTCGCCGACGATCCGCATGCGGGAGCCTCGCACGATAAGCAAACGAGTGGAACATTTATTCCTCACCACCACTCATCGCGCGGCGAATAACGACCGATCTTCCCTTTTCATTTCCCCCTTCCTTCCACTCCTCCTCCGACCCTATGGGACAGAAAGTAAACCCCAACGGCTTCCGACTCGGCATCACGACAACGTGGCCGAGCACCTGGTTTGCCGGCCGCAAGAAGTACGGTGCGCTCTTCCGCGAGGACGTTCTCATTCGGCGATACATCATGGACAGGGTGAAAGATGCGGGAATTTCCCGCATCGAGATCGAGCGGACAAAGAAGGTATCGGTCGCCATTCACACCAGTAAGCCTGGCATCATCATCGGAAAGCAGGGCGCCGCGATCGAAGAGCTGAAGAAGGATCTGGAGCGAAAATTCCAGGAGTCTTTCGAAGTGAATATCCGCGAAATCCGGACTCCCGATGCCGATGCTTATGTGATTGCAGAAACGATCCGCGGGCAGATCGAGCGGAGAATGCCCTACCGCCGCGCGGTGAAAATGTCGTTGGAAAAAGCGACGTCTGCCGGCGCACTCGGGGTCAAGGTCCGTATCTCCGGGCGTTTGAACGGTGCCGAGATCGCGCGCGTGGAACTCTTTAAGGAAGGGAACGTTCCCCTCCATACTCTTCGTGCCAACGTGCAGTTTGCGGTCGTCCATGCGAAGACTTCCTACGGCACGATCGGAGTAAAGGTATGGATTTACACCGGAATGGTCTTTAAGAAAGTACAAGAAGCTCAATCTTCTTCCCTCGAATTATCGTAGGAATCTCCTTTTTTCACTCATGCTGCAACCCATCAAGACCAAGCACCGGAAGCAACATCGTCTCCGTGGTTCGTACGCCGGAAAGGCGACGCGCGGTGCAGTCCTTGCATTCGGATCCATCGGACTCAAGGCGCAGACTCCCGGCGAGATCACTTCCCGCCAGATCGAGGCTGCCCGCCGGGCGATGGCCCGTAACTTAAAGCGCGGAGGAAAAATCTGGATCCGCATCTTCCCGCATAAGCCGATCACGAGAAAAGCAGCCGAAGTTCCGATGGGAGCCGGCAAGGGTTCCGTGGAGTACTACGTCATGACGGTGAAACCGGGAACGATTCTCTTCGAACTCGATGGATTGACCGATGAATCCGCCCGCGAGGCGCTTCGGCTTGCATCCCACAAGCTGCCGGTTCAGACAAAAGTTATTTCCCGCCTTCGCTAACATGTTTGTTTCCGCTCTCCATCATTATTTTCTTTCCCTTCTGCCTTGCTTCGGCGGGCAGGCCCGCATGCGCTAATGGCAAAGACCCTCACCATGACCGAGCTCACGAAAATGCAAGAAGGAGATCTCCTTAAGGAGATCGCGGAGCAGCGAAAAACCCTCGCAAAGCTCCACCATGGCGTCAGGAGCGGTTCAGAGAAGGGGAGTCACCTCCTTCAGTCAGCCAAGAAGCACCTTGCCCGCCTTCTTACCGTTCTTTCTTCTTTGCAGAAGAACCGATCCGCACCTACAATTCCCGCTCCTTCGCGCTAAACCATGCGTACAAAGAAAGGCACCATTACCTCGGCCAAGATGCAGAACACCGTCACCGTGACGGTGACTCGTTACGTGACTCATCCTGTGTACAAGAAGCGTTTCCCCGTGAGTAAGAAATTCCTCGCAGATACAAACGGTGTGACTGTGCGGGAAGGGGACATGGTTCTCATCGGTGAGTGCCGCCCCTTAAGTAAGCGTAAACATTTTAAGGTGATCGAAGTTCTTGCAGCAGGGCTCCTGAAGGAAGGATCTCTGGAACAGGAACTTGCAGAAGCATCCGGTAAGAAATCCGAACATTCTCCCACCATTGTATGATCCAGCAGGAATCTTTCCTCAACGTGGCCGATAACACGGGTGCAAAACTCGTGCAGTGCGTCAAAGTGCTCGGCGGAACACGCCGTCGCTACGCGCACCTCGGCGATGTTATCGTCATCTCCGTCAAAGAAGCGACGCCCCGCGGCATCGTGAAAAAGAAAGCCGTGGAGAAGGCGGTGATTGTCCGTACGAAAGACATGACGCGGAGAAGCGATGGAAGCGGCATCCGATTCGATGAGAACGCCTGCGTGATCATCGGCGGCGACGGCGAACCCAAGGGAACGCGCGTCTTCGGCCCGGTTGCCAGGGAGCTCCGCGCGCGCGGCTACCAGAAGATTATTTCACTCGCTCCGGACGTTTTATGAAACTCCACACAGGGGACCTCGTGGTCGTCATTGCCGGCAAGGATAAGGGGAAGACAGGACGCATCCTTCGTGTTCTTGCGGAGAGCAGCCGCGTGGTGGTTGCGGGAATCAACATGCGCACGCGTCATATTAAAAAAACTCTCCAGGCCGCCGGCCGCGTCGTTCGTTACGAAGCGTCGCTCCATGCAAGCAATGTGATGGCCATCGATCCAAAGACCAAGAAGCGCACCCGCATCGGCTACCGTCTGAAAGATGGACTCAAGGAGCGTATTGCAAAGCGAAGCGGCGAAGAGCTGGCAACGGGACGCAAGCTGAAGAAACTGGTCGAAGAAGATGAGGCAAGCACGAAGGGCGAAGCGAAGCAGACGAAACAGAAGAAACAAAAGGTAGCTTCCGATTCTTCCGCTTCATAAGTATGGCGTTCTCCTCACTCCACGAACGGCTCCGCGGCCCGATTGCAGAAACTCTCAAGCAAAAGCTTGGGATGCAAAATATCCACTCGCTCCCACGGATCGAAAAGGTGACGGTGAGCGTCGGTATCAACAAGTCCAAGCTCGACAGCAAAGAGATGCATGAGTACGTCGCAGACAGCCTCAAGCTGATCACGGGACAGAAGCCCGTGTTTCGGACCGCTCGCAAAGCGGTGAGTAACTTTAAAATCCGCGAGGGCTCGATCGTGGGAGCCATGGTGACTCTCCGTGGTAAGCATATGGAAGCGTTCCTCGACAAATTGATTCATGTGGCTCTCCCCCGTGTCCGCGACTTCCGCGGCATCGGCACGAACCTGGACGGCCATGGAAATTACTCGATCGGCCTCAAGGAACACACGGTCTTCCCGGAAGTTCCGCCGCCCGATGCTTCCAAGGTCTTTGGCCTGGAGGTCACGATCACCACAACGACGCTTTCCGATGACGAAGCCCGCGCACTCTTTGTTGCTATGGGGATGCCATTTCGAAAAGAAAAGGAAAAAGGTAAAACGCAAAAAGAATGAGTCTTCCAAGACCAGAATTTCACATTCTTTTGCCTTTTACCCTCTCCCCTTTGCCCTTATACTTTCCCGGCTTTTCACCCCTTTCTCTCCTCATGGCTCGTACCGCCATCGTCTACAAGCAGCGCACAAAGAAAGAGCAGTACCTTAAGGCGCTGCAGGAGGGTCGAAAGCCGAAATATTCAACCCGTGTTTACAACCGCTGCGAACTCTGCGGAAGATCACGCGGGTATCTTGGTTTCTTCGGTATTTGTCGCATCTGTTTCCGTGAGCTTGCCGCGAACGGGGAAGTGCCCGGTGTTACAAAAGCATCCTGGTAACCCTCTTTTTTCATGCCCGTCTCTGATCCCATCGGCGATATGCTCACGCGAATGCGCAATGCGCAACATGCGCGTTCGGAGTCCTGCACCTGTCCATGGTCCAGGCATAAGCAGGAAATTTGCGAAGTGCTGAAGAAAGAACGATTCATCAAAGAGGTGGGAGTCGAAGGTTCGGGGATCGATAAAGTCATCGTCATTCAATTCGATCCGGATCGCCCTGTGCTGGAACTGAAGCGTGTCAGCAAACCCGGCCGCCGCCTCTTTAGCAGCGCGGAAGAACTGAAGCCCGTCCTCCGCGGACTCGGGATTTCCGTCCTTTCCACAAGCAAAGGGGTCATCTCCAATAAAGAAGCACGAAAAGAAGGCGTGGGCGGGGAAGTTCTCTGTACCGTTTCTTAAATCTCCTATGTCGCGTATTGGAAAAAAATCGGTCCCCGTTCCTGCAGGAGTCACTGTCACAGTGAAGGACGGTCATGTCTCCGTGAAAGGACCCAAGGGAGAACTTGCCATCGTGCTTCTGTCCGAAGTCTCCGTGAAAGTGGAGGGTACCCAAGTGATCGTGGAGCGAAAGGACGACGAACGATCATCCCGCGCGCGACACGGCCTTACGCGCCAGCTCATTGCCAATATGGCGGAAGGCGTCAGCAAGGGTTTCGTAAAGAAGCTCGAGATCATCGGCGTGGGGTACAAGGCGCAGGCCAAAGGTAAATCCGTCAGCTTGAGCCTCGGATTCTCGCATCCGGTGGAATACAAAGCGGTGGATGGCGTGGATATTCAGAACGATGCCGAGAACAAACAGATCCTCGTCATCTCCGGAATCAGCAAGGAGAAGGTGGGTCAGGTGGCGGCCGATATCCGGGCCTATCGACCCCCCGAACCCTACCAAGGGAAGGGCATCCGCTATGTCGGTGAATTCGTGCCGCGCAAGGTCGGTAAGGCGGCCGCAAAGGGTCCGGAATGAACCCTTCGTTTCTTTCTCCTCCTCTTCTCTCCTGCTACTCTCTATTGCTCAATGATCTCAGAAAAGCTCCAGAATCGGCTCCGTCGGCATCGTCGCGTTCGCGCGAAGGTGAAAGGGACCGCCGAGCGTCCGCGCTTGAACGTGCACCGATCGCTCCTTGGAATGTACGTGCAGCTCATTGATGACGAGGCGGGACGAACGATCGTTGCCGCTTCACTCAAGGAAGCAAAAGCCAAGGCGACGGTGGAAGGTGCAACCAAGCTGGGAAAACTGATTGCCGACAAAGCAAAGAAAGCGAAGATCGAAAAAATCGTCTTCGATCGTGCAGGATACAAGTACCACGGCCGCGTGAAAGCGCTTGCGGAAGCAGCGCGCGAAGGAGGTCTCCTTTTTTAATTTTCAATTCTCCATTTTCAATTTTCAATACCTCCATGGCTAAATCTACCAAAGACGACCGGCGCAGAGATCGCGGAAAACGCGATCGCGAACCCAAAGAATTCGATGAGCATGTGCTCCAGATCGCGCGCGTCACGCGCGTCGTGAAAGGCGGTCGACGCATGCGCTTCCGCGCCACGGTGGTTTTGGGAAACCGCAAAGGGCAGGTTGGCCTCGGAATGGGAAAGAGCGCCGAAGTGCAGGGTGCCGTGCAGAAGGCGGTTTCCGATGCGCGCCGCCATATGATTCATGTGCCGATCGTGAACGGAACGATCCCGCACGAAGTGAATACGAAATATAAGGCCGCTCAAATCCGCCTGCTCCCTGCTTCCGAAGGAACGGGCATTATCGCGGGGGGCGCGCTCCGCCCGATCTTAGAACTTGCGGGCGTGAAGAATGTGCTGAGCAAGCGCTACGGATCCAGCAACATCGTCGTGAATGCGCAGACTGCGATCCGCGCACTTACGTCACTCCGGAATATTCCTGCACGAGGTGAAGTAAGGAAAGAAGAAATGGAAACGACATCGTGACTGCAAATGGATCCGCAGTAGGAGAGGAATTCGGTAATGTGCCCCCAAAGTGACGGTCGGATCATGCAATTTTCATCCGCAATATAGTTGACATTATGCAAGCTCATTTTTTGCATGTCATCTGCAAGCATCATGATACTGTAATCTCGATGCAGACTTCCATAAAGACATTCGCGGTACTTCTGAGTGGAATCCTCATAGGAATAGTCATTGCTTTCGTAAGTTCATATGTGGGCTTTTCATTCCCGCTGACCGGACAGTTGGTACAACCACCACCGCCACCACTTGATCCTCTTTTCATTGGCATACATGCATCATGCAGGCATGTTGCCGAAGGAGAATGCTCTGGTACCGCAATTAGTGAGGATTCCGATGATGCCGCATTTTGGTCGAGCAATATGGCAACCGCCTGTTTTGCTGCCACTCAGGCCGCGAACTGCAATGCCAATGATCTCATAAATCCCACATTTGATTCTACGGTAGGATGCGATCCCGGTCCGGCAACATGCTATGGACCACCGCTCTTCAAAACGTGCTACAAATCATGTAAATGGGAGTGCAAGGGTGTACGGAAGTATTGCTGTGGCAATCAGCGAACGGAATCCCCCGAGAGTTGCGATGCCGGATCAGCAATGCCCACACCTTCCTGCGCAGAGGACTGTAGGCAGGTACGGTGCGGCGATGGCATAGTCGACGGGGGTGGTAGTGCCCCTTCCAATGAAGAATGTGATCCGGGAAGCGAATGCGACGGTCCAATTAATAATGCATGCACCACGGATGCAGACTGCGCGTTTGGTACCTGCGCACCGAAGGCAGATAATCCGTATTGCACGGCTGCGTGCACTCTCGTTGTGTGCGGCGATGGCCAGACAGAGGGCGCCGAGGATTGTGATGATGGCAATCATGACGATGGTGATCCTGCACTGGGAGATTCGTGCGATGCCGATTGCACAGCCGTGGAATGCGGGGATAGTTATGCGAACCATGCCGCCGGAGAGGAATGCGATGAAGGGAAGCGGTGCAGCGACGGATCTTCGTGCTTCATTGATTTGGACTGCGATCCTCCGGGGTGTTCACCGCGAGACAGCGGTACCTGTACTAGCGGGTGCAAAAGGCCTCCAATGTATTCATCTTCGTCTTCATCTACTTCTCCGACTTCGTCCTCTTCTGATGCGGGTTCGTCTGTGAGTGTTCCATACATTGATTTTCCGCAGGATGTTCTTCAAGGGGGATCTTCTTCTTCGTGAGTTCCGATACGCGTGCCGGTTTGCTCCATGCGTATCATTGCTTCATTGTCTGAGCAGAGGAAGCTCCTGCGCTTCGAGGATGCTCTCTTATCGGAGAGAGACTAACGTAGGACGGCGATATTGTGACTGGCAACGATCCGGCGACAGATCGAGAGACGTAAGGCGGCACTTGTTCCATGGCAAGGGTTCGCTACAATTTCCCCATGCCTCTTTCGCGTTCACTCAAATTTCTTGTTCTTTCGCTCCTCGTTGTTGTTCTGATCATAGGAGGAGTGGCGGCATTGCGTTCCTCTCAATTATCCGCGGGAATTCCGGAAGGAGTGGTGATCCCGACATTGAATGGCGAGGCGGCGGAACTCCCGAAAGCCCCTTTCCTCGCGACACTTGTATCGAACGGTCAGACCTCCGTTCATTTCTTTGATCAGGATGAATCGGGAAACGGATTCGTTGTGAGTCCTGAAACACACACTCTGTTCTTTACCTCGGCTGATACACCTTCAATGACTATGGAAGAAGCGGTGGGAGGGCCCCTTATGCAGGGATCCAGTTTCTGGATCTATGAATACCCTGAAGATTATAAGACGGGGGGTCAGGCGGGTTTTACGGGTCGCTTCGGGCTCTCGGAAGGATTACTCGGTGAAGCGGGAGATCAATACGAATCGCTCAATACTCCCGGGATGACACTGAAACCGGGGCGACTCTACTACCTTCGGTTGATGAAAGGAGATCCGGCGCAAGCCGGGCAATCGTTTGGAGTATCGACCGCGGATACGGATAACGACGGCTTGAGCGACGGGTTTGAAACGGGATACGACGGCAGGGTAGATGTGGGGGACAGCGATCCTCGAAATTCAGATTCCGATGGCGACGGTCGTGCAGACGGAGAAGATAAAGAAGCTGGGGGCAGCACCTGCAAACAGGGAGGAGGGTATTGTGATGAATGTCAGCGACAGGGCCTCGTGTGTACGCAATACCCGAACGGACAGTGCGAGTGTGAGCAAGAAGACGATGATGAGCCGATCTGCACCGGGGTGTTTTGCGATGATTGCCAAGCCTTGCATCAAGGATGGAATTGCGCGGAGAGAAATGGAACATGCGAGTGTATTCCGCCCGATGATGGGGGAGGTGCCTGTACTTATTCCTCCGATTGTGAACAGAAACCCTGTGATTGCGTCAACGGTCAGCAGATCTGCTATCAGATGTATTGCCACCAAGGCGCATGCATTGAAGACACTTATTACCCGGGCACATGCGATGACGGCGGTGGTAATGACACAGAAGAGCCTGCATGCACGGGAGTGTTCTGTGACGATTGCCAGAGCAGGGGACAGGGATGGAATTGCATGGAAGTAAACGGAGGATGCGAATGTGTTCAAATCGGCGGGCGTACTTCCAGCTTTTAAGGACAATATTTTTGAATTGTGAGGCGTAGTGGACAATTTTCTGGGCTGAAACACTGCTCACTCGCCTCGTAGGAACTCTTCGATCATTGGTTGTTTTTGATGGATACGGAGTCCTCCATGGAGACCAACACGCTTCTTGATGTGCGTG
>JACCDV010700085.1_pt1 | contig 13676 bp, 17 predicted proteins | sample 7446131 | NCBI WGS metagenome assembly JACCDV01 (sample SAMN15323448, study PRJNA562643) | freshwater metagenome | isolation source: river surface water | place: USA:Blue River Watershed | collected 2017-08-17 | reverse complement strand
TGGCCTTCTCCTTAACTCACGATGAAGATGGCCATTTGGTCGGTGTCACGGCTATTGCAAGGTTGGCAGCGTCAATAAATTAGTGAACTTTTCCATCAATTCTAGGATTCAAGAGCATTGGAATGTATCGGTAACCGATGATCGAAAATGTACCCAACCAACATAATGCTGATATGAAGAGACAGCTTGTGTACGCATCCGGTGCAAAAAAAGGAATGGCAATACGAAATACTAGGGCAAGCAACATGAGATAGATGGCTAGTTTGTCTATCTGAGTAAATGTGACTTTTCTGCCCGTATGGCCGTTGCTTATCCGCACAATCATTGCAGGAGCAATAAGCCCAATCGTTCCCAGCGTAAAGACATGGGTGGCTACAGAGTTTGCCCAATGGCCAAAGAAGGGCTGCATTCCTTGAAGTGCCAAATTTGCCACAATTGCAAGGTACCCTAAATACATCACGCCAATATCAATACGGCGTAACGCTTTGAATGGATGCCAGTAGAACCAGCGAATGAGCATCAGAAAGGCTGCAAGCAGAAAGATTGAACTCTGTAGATATGGTGTGATGCTATATGCAAAAATCAGCACGAAGCCAAGTGCTTTGATGGCGTGATCCATAAGCAGATGACGTTTTAGAGTTATACCCAAGGCCCCCTTCATAAAGGCTTCGAGGGTTCGTTCAAGCATGAGCAGAAAGCATAGGCGGAATAGTCCTAGGGTCATTGAAACCCCAAGAGCAGGATCAATTTCTGTGCTTAAGAGGGCAAACTTGGCGGCTACAAATAGTGGCAACGCAAGGATGAAGTAGGCGTTGTCCCTATAGCTATCTTTAGCATGATTACGAATTAAATCGATCTCAAGAAGTACGGTAACTAAAACGATGAACGGGAAGGATAGGCCATAGACAAGAGCCAATGGCCAATCCCCGCCATATGCCATAGATAGACGATCTAAGAGCCACAATATGATGAGGAGGATGAGTATTAGGCCATTGCGACCACGAATGCCCACCCAGTTCTTCGTTGCTGTGAGCAGAAAGCCACCTAGAAGTGCCCAACCAAAACCGAAGAACATTTCGTGCATATGCCAATGCAGCGAGCTAATGAATGGATCAAAAGCTAAGGTTGGGTATGAAATAGCGCCACTATATGCAGCAATCCAAACCAGGGGCATAAGTGCCCCGCTCAAGCATGCTGCGATAAAAAAGGGGCGAAACCCAACTGACCATAACGGTGCTGAAAAATAAGATGTTGATAAAGCCGCTGGTTTCATAGATCAAATTTAAGATCGATTATAGATTTTGCATACTTATCCAAGATTCGATACTTGCATTAAGTTCCGTAGCGCGCAAACCAGGCATTATTGGCTTGCCAATTACGACTCTTACAGTGCCAGGTCCTTTTACAGATGAACCCCTAGGCCATATTCTTCCAGCATTGTGTGCAACAGGAACTACTGGGACGTTACATTTACTAGCTAGATATGCCCCCCCAATTTGGAATGGCAATAAGGACCCTGGATCAGCGCGTGTTCCTTCAGGAAATATGACAACTGAAATGCCTTTTCGAAGACGGTCTGATCCTTGCTCTGCAACTTTTATGAGAGCCGTTTTGGATGAATCTCGGTCTATGGCGATCATTTCGATGGATTTAAGGCCCCACCCAAAGAAGGGAATTTTCAAAAGTTCTTCTTTTAGAACAAAGACACATGGATAGAAAATGCTTTGTAGGCCAACCGTTTCCCAAGCTGATTGATGATTCGAAATGATGATGCATGGAACATTTGGTATATGTTCAGAACCAACTATCTCGATTGAGATTCCAAGGATTTTGTGTTCGAAGAATGTGAAGCAATGACGCCAAGTTTTGACTATCCAGAGCCTAGCATTCAGAGGAAGAATCGGTCCTAGTAGACCTAGAAGAATTCCGATGGGTATTGTTACCAATACAACGGCAATATCAAAAACCTTAGACCGAATTCTGGAGTTCAGGGTGGCTTTCATGAACAATATCTATACTTGTACGATTTGTTCATTGCTGCATGAAACAATGCTGTAAACGTTATATTTACGCTTTTTATCAATACAAACAACCCCATCGTCATAAAGCTGCCTTAGTACTTTAGATACGCTACTTGATCGATAGCCTAGAGCATTAGCAATGTCTTTGGTCATCCGTGGCTCATCTACAGATGCCAAATACTTAAGGATCTTTTCTGTGATTGTGCCGTGCCCCAAGCTATGCAGAAAGTGACTGTTGGAAGGTCTAACAATCCTGCCTGATGGATTATCCTTTGGAGCTTTGCAGAAAAATAGCTGCTTTAGAGTGGGTGGCATTTCTATACTTGCAATATACGGATATCTACTGACAATTTTTACGTATGAATATGATGAAACGCTTCAGTAACAATTGATATACCGCAAAATGTGTAGAAGTTTGCGATTCTTAAGTACGGATCTAAATTCGGTTGTTTTTCTGGGTGATGTGGTCTCGTTGCATGAAAAGTTATCTTGTTTCACCCAAAAACCGGATTAATTTACTGGGGAGGTTTTAAGTTAACAGCGATTTTTTTAATTAGATTAAAAAGCGAATTGACCGATTGGGGTAGTTCCATACTATCTAGGGCATTTTTTACAACCAAACCTAATTCGGTATCTCCTTCGATTTCGAGGCGACGATTAAAGAAAAGTGTATCAGGGTCTTCCTGGCGTGTAGCTAGAAGGTAAAAATCGTATAGATCTGCACGTATTCTTAGATCTGATTGTAAAACTTCGTTAAGTGGTAAAAATAGATTGTTTTTCATAGTGAAACTGAATAGAAACCCTAAATCCTCAACACTTACGATGAATCTTTTGCCATTCAATACGGATAGGGATCCATCATCAACTAACGGTTTAAGAGCCTGATTAAGCGTTTTGGCCATCACAAACGAAGGAGGCCAAATAGGCAATTTGGAAATGAATCCTAAAGCTATACGCTTGAGTGCAATTGAATTCATAGTGTATGTGTAACTTGATAATTTCCTGGTTTATTGTGCCAGTAACCGTTGCAATGATCAGCAATGGAAATCTCTTGAAGAAGATGACTTGCATCTGATGAATCTATGGCTTGATTGAGCAGTGATCTATAAACCGTTGCCACATCTCCAGTGCCACAAAATTGTGGGCTTATTCTTAGAATTGTTACGCCTATATCACCTATATCTTGGGCTTCAGAGATCAAGCAGTGAACACTAGAGGATTGAGTCTGTATACCGTTTAGAGTGAGAAAATCTTTAGAATCCTGAGTCTTCATTTTGAGGCCTGCAGGATGCTCAATACACTTAAACTGACAGTCATCTTTAGGCAGGTCGTAATAACGTGCAGTAAAGCATCTTGAGGAGAATGCTAAAGGAAGGCGTCCATAAGCAAAAATCTCAGTTTCGATCTTAAAATCTATGCCACTGAGAATTTGACGGATTTGATTGCCAGACATCTCAACTTGAGGAACCCATCGGTAAGCGCCTAATTCAGACATTAGTTTGAGTGTCTGATGGTTATAGATGTTTAAGTGTGTTCCTGCAACGAAAGCACGGCCATTTGTAAGTCGTACAGCGCCCATATCATTCGCTTCAATGCTGAATATTCCGTTATCAGTAAGTTTACGGAGCCGTTTTAGATCTGATTCAGATTCAAGCAATGCTTGGGAGGAAAGAATTACTTCTTTTCCCTCAGCTCCAAGCATAGCTGAAATATCAAGCCAGTCTTCGAGCCTCATTTCATGTCGTCTTGAACAGACTACTTCCCCCAAGTAATAGACATCGATAGGCCACTTGAGCGACTCAGCGTAAAATCGTTTTACATCGTCCCGTTTCCAGTAATAAAGTATGGGACCAAGAGATAGTTTCATTGACCTATTTCCATGATCTATAGTAAGCACCAAGCGTATGTTGTTGACCTTCTGACAGCTTTTCAAGCTGGCTCATTGATTCTGGTCTAATTTTGAAATTTTCAGGGCTATTTATAGCATCGTCGATAGCCCGTCTCCACGAGCGAGTAACTTGCGCTACGTAAGCGGGGCTGCGCTGCCTTCCTTCGATTTTTACAGCCGATATTCCCATCTTTATCATTTCTGGAAGTAGCTCAATTGTATTGAGGCTGGTGGGTTCCTCAAGCGCGTAGTAAGTGTCATTTCCAACCTCAAAGCGCCCTTTGCATAGCGTCGGATAGCAAGACTTCTCGTTAGCGGCATATCGATCTAATAGAACTCCACCTAACCTTGACTCAAGCCCTTTAGGAGTTTTGTGCCATTGGACAGCTTTAGCTGGTGAGCAAACGCCAGCAGTGTTTGGAGACTCACCAGTTACATATGAAGAAAGTATGCACCTACCTTCAACCATGACACATAAACCACCAAATCCGAAAAGTTCGATCTCTACGTCTGTGTTTTCTACAACGTGAGACACCTGTTGAAGAGATAGGACACGAGGCAATACCGCTCTTTGGATTCCGAAATGATCACGGTAAAAATTGATGGCTTCGTAGTTGGTTGCTGAGCCTTGAACTGATAAATGTAGACGAAGTTCTGGATGTGTCTCACATGCGTACTGGAGTAATCCAGTATCTGCCATAATCACCGCGTCAACTCCCAGTGTTGCTGCGTGATCAACAGCTTCAGTCCATTCCGACCAACGATCATTCTGAGCAAAAGTATTGAGTGCAACTAGTACCTTTTTGCCATGGCTGTGAGCATAATTTACGCCAACACGAATGCTATTGTGATCAAAGTTAAGCCCTGGAAATGCACGTGCATTAGTCGTGTTTTTGAACCCAAGATAAACAGCGTCTGCACCATTGTCTACAGCAACTTTTAGAGCCGGAAGATTTCCTGCTGGGCAAATGAGTTCAATCGACATAGATATTTTCCTATGCATTTTCTGAGAGGTGATAACAACCACGTCGCACATTGTCCGACACAATGATTCACCATGAAATACCCCGAATTGGGTAGCTCGTGCATAGATGTTCTTGATCTAAATCAAGAGGGTAGTACCTCCGAATGTGTATTTTCACAGCGGTCATGACGTGAAATGATTGAGCTCACTTTTTTATAGCTATCAAAGGGAGATTCATCATGGGTGGTTGTGCGTCTAATCACGCAAATTCAGAGGGCATCTATGTTTTTGATGCGCGCGGTGTTGCAAAGCGCTTTCGACATGCTGCAATTTTTGGTGCTCTAGATTCGTTAAATCCTGGGGAGACAATGCGCTTCTATAACGATCACAACCCATTGCCTTTACTAGATCAGCTTCTGGCACGTTTTGGGTCTGCGATTGATATCAACTATGTTGCCCAAGAACCTGCCGGAGTCATAATTGATTTCAAAATGCGCTAACTATTGCAGGAAATAGATAGGATGAGTGCTCTCAAATCGGTTGCAAGTGGTGCTTTGAGGATTATTCCATTTGATGGATACGAGTTACCGTATGAATCGACTGAAAGCGCTTTGATGAGAGCTTTTACGATGATCAATCCAGGCGAGGTAATTCGACTTTCTATTGATAGGAAGCCGCATACAGTCATTATCAAACTTGCGTTAAAGTATGGCTCGAAGCTTATTTTCCAATACCTTCATAATAGAGATGGTGGCGTGATCATCGACTTCAAAAAAGTGTGCATGTAATGCAGTACCCAGCATTTTATGACGATATCCCTAGACTCACCGTTTATGATCCTCTTGCTGGATTCTTGGGGTCAACTTTAGGCGGAGTTATTGACTATAACTATGTAGATGTTGTGAAACTTACGGGGCATTCATGTCCGACAGTTGCATCCGCATACTGGATGACATATCTGGCAATTAGATGTCTGTATGGGTCTGAACTACCTTGCAGGGGAGGGCTTCGAGTTGAGTTCAGTGAGCCAAGAACTGAAGGTGTTACAGGGGTTATGGCCAACGTCGTTCAAATGCTGACAGGAGCAGCTGGCGACGATGGGTTCAAAGGGCTCTCAGGTATTTTCTTCCGAAATGGTCTGATGAACTTCGGGGTAGGAGGCACCCGGAAAATTCGATATCAACTACGAGATAACCTTCGTCATGTGGATGTTTCTGTAGATATGTCTAGGATACCGATATCTAGAGATCTCAAATCACTTATGCAGAAATGCCTTCATAGTGAAGCAAACCCCTCTGAGTTAGCCTTGTTTGGAGATCTCTGGCAAGAACGCGTCAAGAATCTTATTCTTGAATATGGTGAAGACAGAGATGTTTTTAGAATTATAGTAGGTCGATAATTCAAACAGTTAAGAAGAAAATTGAAGAAGATATTCCCTATCAATCCCAAACACCCAGAGCGTGTATGCTGGGGATGTGATAAGTATTGTTCTGTTGATGATTTGCGATGCGGAAATGGATCAGACAGAACCCAACATCCTATGGAATTGCTCGGGGATGATTGGTATGAGCATGGTGACTGGGGTTTAGATATTCCAAGTTTGGTTAAATCTAAAAACTAATCTTGCTAGAGAAAAACCATTGTGACTGTAAGTCCGTAGCGAGTTTCTATTCGGAGACTGTCTAACATCAAAATATATTGTGTGAAATCGCATACGCTAATATCAATGTTCGTCATCTACCTGGCGACTTGGATGTGTTCATCATCACTCTTCACGATCTAACCACATTTCGATACTGATTGATTCTAAACGAATTAGAGATAGCAATTGGAATCAATCGCATGAGATGTCATTGCTGCCAAATTGATTTTCCGGTTAGCGCGAGAAGGAAACGGTATTTGCGGTTAAGCATGGCCAATGATTGCCAGTAACGCGATGCGCAGGGAAGGACGTGCCGGAATGTTTGATTTGTCTACAGCGGGAAACATCGAACTTTTTTTACTGACATCCTGTTGCGTCATGCGATGTTTCCTATTGGCTAGAAGATAAGGCTGCTGCTCAGTTTAAGGCCTGCAATGAGTAATGTAACAGCAAGTAGACGTTGAATCGTTTTTGCCTTGAACCGACCGCTTCCAAATTCTGCACCAATCAACCCACCCAGCATTACTGCCAACATCCACCAGGGTAGACCGGGTGCCATATCAATATGGGTGGTGAGTAGACCGGCTAAGCCAGAAATTGAATTCGAGAGTATGAACGCTGACGCTACGCCGGAAATAACCCTGATAGGTGCCCAATGCATCAAAAGCATAAGTGGGCTAAGAAATACGCCACCACCAACGCCGGTTAAGCCAGATAGGAAGCCTAAACCAGATCCGCAAATTAGTAGGATTGGCCAGGATACAGGCTTTATTTCAGTTAAATCGCAGTTGCGAGACGATGCTATAAATCGCCAGGCTGAATATAGGAGAAATATGCCGACTAAGGGTTTGTAGTATTGCGCCGGTAGGGTGATGCTGCCGCCGAGATAGGCAAAAGGAAATGAGGTTAGAACGAGCGGTACAAAAAGCGACCAAGAAAATGCACCTCTACGGTAGTACTTGTAGGTTGCGATAGAAGCAACGACGATGTTTAAAATAAGTGCAGTCGGCTTCATCAAGGCAGGGGACATGCCTGCGATGGCCATTACAGCTAGGTAGCCAGTTGCCCCTGCATGTCCAACCGATGAATAAAGTATTGCGACTGTTAGAAATGCAGCTGCAAGCAGAACAATTTGGCTATCCATGGAGCTGCGACCAATCAACCAGAAGGTTGAAGGCATCGAAGCCATGCTCACGTAAATAACGCATAGCATTCAGGCTGCGTATGCCATGCTGACAGTAGATAACGACAGGTTCTGTGCGATTGAGCTCATCCAGTACTTCCGGTGCCGTGAGTAGGCGGCCAAGCGGGATATGCAAAGCCCCTTCAAGATGGCCCGTGGCCCATTCATGGGGCTCTCGAACGTCGACCAGGGTAAATGGAATGCCTGATTCAAAGAGACCTTGTAGGTCATTGAGCGCCATGTCTGCGGGCGTTGTGCTTGCGCAGTGTGGTGCGCTTGTGTCGGGCATCTGAATATCTTCCGGTGGGATACTGCACACGGGGCAGTCATTACGTTTAGGAATGCTGAGGCTTCGAGTTTGCCAGTTGTGTGCATCCGCCAGGAATAATCGTCCAATTAAAGGCTCTAGACCCTGTGTGGCACAGTGGGTGCGCCCAAGGGCTAGTTTGTAAGCCTCAACGGCTTGAATACTGCCAACCATACCAGCAATGCCGCCGAGTGTGCCAGCCTCTGCGCAATTAGGTACATGGGTGAGTGGTGGCGTGGGATAAAGGCATCGGTAGCAAGGGCCCTGTTGTGCCCAGAATACGGATGCCTGACCTTCAAAGCCGAGAATTGAGCCATAGACGACGGGTAGCCCCAATTTTACGGCGGCATCGTTGATCAGGTATTTTGTATCAAAGTTATCTGAGCCATCAATGATGATGTCGAACTGGTTCAAGATATCCAATACGTTTTCTGCAGAGAGCCTCGTATTGAAAATGCGTATGTCACAGTCGCTATTAAGAGATTGAAGCCGATTGCTTGCTGTATCAGCTTTGCTTCTGCCTTGATCAGCTTCTGTAAAGAGAATCTGACGTTGTAAATTACTCAAATCGACAGTGTCATTATCAATGACACCCAGGTACCCATCAGCACTTTTAAGCCCAACACCTGCGGCGGCCAGATAAAGTAGTGCGGGTGAACCAAGGCCGCCAGCACCGACGACTAAGACGCGTGCGCGGGCGAGGGCCGTCTGGCCATCGATACCGATTTCCGGGAGTACGGTTTGACGGCTATATCTCAGGCCCACAGTCAGTTCGCCCCTTTCTTGCTATGCAGATCAATTTCAAGACCTATGGACAAGAGTTCACCACCGACAAAGGCCAGGTGTTCGCGTAAACCATCTTTGCCACACTGACCGGATTGTAGATGTGACACGCCATTAGCGTAGAGCGTTAGTTCGAGCCTGGTGCCGTTAGATAAAGCGGTGGTAGACAATTCAAGTACACGGCCTTCTTTGGATTTCTCTGCGGTATTTGTTCGAATTACGTAGACGCAATGTAGTGCATCAGAAAGCTGTACGGTATTTTCCAGAACGCCGGTGGCCATAAGAGATTCAAATTCGTCGGCCGAGATTCGGAAGCGAATCTGTTCAGGTGCAATTCTCAAGTTCACGGTTCAGTGACTCCCATTCGTTAGGCGTATTGACGTTAATCAGGAGGGGCTTTATCGCATCACTTTGCGGGATATGTACGAGCGTGAGCGGATTCAGAAAGCATCTGACCGAGACGGATTCGCCTTTTATGAGTTCTTGAAGCGTTGCGTCGCATTGCTCGAGCACGTTAGCGGTTGTCCTGAGGGCTAACGGCAGGGGTGCATCTGCAATGGCGCAGCCATCTTTGTCATAGGCCTCATGGGTCAGGTCTTGTAATAGCTCTGGCGATAGCAATGGCGTATCAACAGGGATAAATAATAAGACTAAAGGTTCCGTAGCAGTCGTAGAGGCTGATTGAAGTGCACTGATAATCCCCCCAACGGGGCCGGATTCAGGAGCGAGGTCAGGAACAGCTTCATCAGACCAATTTGGCCGAGGTAAGCCGCTGAGGAGTACGCGGGAACAGCCGGCCGCTAATAAGACGTTGCGTGCGCGATGCAATAGTGGCTCACCAGCCAGTTCTAACGTGGCTTTATCCCTACCCATACGGGAGGATTTGCCACCGGCCAACACGACGCCAATGGTCTCAGTGATGGCAGTGCTTGGTTTCTGGTCCGTCATCATATGAAACAGGGCCGTGGGAACAGAGCGCATGGCCTTGTACCCATTCGCTGTCGCCATCTAGATAGTGTTCCTGCTTCCAGATTGGTGAGCGATGCTTAATTTCTTCAATTATGAATCTACAAGCTTTAAACGATTCATCACGGTGAGGCGAGCTGACGGCGATTAATATGCTTATTCCTCCAATATCGAGGCGGCCCTTGAAATGCTCAATGTAGATATTGAGCATTTCACCCCATTTTTGACGTGCTTCACTTGCCAAATCTCTGAAAGTCTTCAGGGTGAGCTCATCAAAAACGTCGTACGAAACCCCCTTAACTTGCTTGCCAAGATTGTGATTGCGAACGGTTCCCACAAACATATCGGCGGCGCCGTGAGCATCGTCCCCGACAAATTGAATAGCCTCTTCTGTTGAAATAAAAGACGTTGATACTGCAAGATAATTGCGTCCGCTCACATTAGCCTCCGCATACGGGTGGAAGGATTGCTAATGTGCATGATTCAGTGATGCATTCATCTTGGGCCAGAATTCTGGTGTTATCAGCCAGAACTGATTTGTCGATGAGTTCATTCTCGATGAAGGTGGGGATTGATTGGCGAAGTGTTTCAGCAATTAAATCTTTCACGGTCGATGTTGTAATGCCGGGAGAGGCATTTAACAACAAGTTTCCATTGTGGTGCTTTCTAAAGGTGCCGAACATTCGTATTGTTAGGGTTATGGATTCATTCATAATGTATTCCTTAAAATGCCATAGGAAAAAGCTCCATTGGAGCAATGCAAACAGAATCGTCTTTGCGCAAATCATTCTGGCTTTCATTAATGATTGCCCAGCAATTCATATCTAAGAGTGGCGAGATCTTGAAAGACTGCTGCCCGTCTAGAATCGTTAGATGTGTTTGACCGTGGTCATCGCTATCCAATCGTGCTTTGAGAAAGTTTCTCAGATCCCCTTTTTTGTGAAAATCATGGCGGAGTTCTGCGTAATGAAACGGTTCAGTCTGCATCGATAAGAGCATACGAACCAGCGGTTGAATAAAGAACCGCAAACCAACGGCCGTAGATACTGGATTGCCAGGAAGCCCGAAATAATATCGGCCGTCTTTTAGAACAGCGAAAAGTATAGGTTTGCCCGGTTTAATGCCTACCCCATGAAAGATGATCCTAGCACCATGCTTCTTCAAAAGATCAGGTATGAAGTCCCATTTGCCCATAGAGACCGCGCCAGAGCTGATTACGATGCGTGCATCTGTGCTTACATTTAGAGTATCGATGAAAGATTGCTCATCATCACCAATGCTTCCCATATACATTGAAGGTATGCCTGCTGCCTTTAGCTGACAAAGTAGATAAGGCGTATTCGAATTGTAGATTTCACCGTCTTGAAGAGGGACATGATAGGCATCACTGACTTCTTTGCCTGTTGTGAAGATTTCGACTTCTGGCATGTGAAATACTTGCAATTCATGGATGCCGGTGGCAGCCATAGCAGCGATATGGCCAGCATGTAAACGTGTGCCGCGTGCGGCAATAGGTTGTTCTGCTTTGAAATCTTCCCCGGATAAACGCACATGGTTCCCGGACGCAACTTCATTGCTAAGGACGATTTCGATCGCATCGCCATTTGAGTTTCTGATGACCTGTACATGTTCGATTTGTACGACAGAATCAAATCCGGCAGGGATTTTGGCGCCTGTCATGATTTCTACGGCAAGATCCTGGTCTGCAGTTTCTAGGACGTCACCGGCTGCGATGCAATGACTGACTTTAAAGCGACGTGGTGAATCAGTGCTGGCACCAACCGTTTTGATGGCGTGCAGCGCGAAACCATCCATGGCAGAGTTGTTGAATGGCGGGATATCAAGCCCTGCAACGACATCTTCTGCGGCAACGAAGCCCAGGGCTTCATTCCGGTCTACTCGGTGCTGTGGCTGAAGTTTTGCTTCAGAAGCAATGAGTTTGAGCGCTTCTTGATAACTAATCATGCTTGATATTGTCGATCGTATTGATTAAGTGGGGAATTTGCTTGTGGAGGCATTCGATGCCCTCACGAACAGCCTTGGGTTTGCCGGGCAATGTAATGATGAGCATGTTGCCGAATGTGGCACCGATACCACGGCTACTCCAACTAAATGGTGTGAATTGAGCCCCGTATAATCGGAGCTGTTCACCGATGCCCGGAATAACACGATCTGCCAATGCAGCGATGGTTTCTGGTGTTTTGTCACGGGGCGCGACACCGGTCCCGCCTGAGGTAATGATGAGGCGTGCTTTTCCTTCCGCCTGAATTTCTTTGATAACGCGGGTTAATTCGGCGGGTTCGTCTGGAATCACGTGGTTACTGTGAATAGTGGCGCCCAGCGACTCGAGAAGCGCCACGCCGACTGGTGTGGCTTTGTCTTCATAGATGCCAGCAGCAGCGCGATCACTTAGGGTAACAAAGGTTGCGGCGATGCCCTTAAGCGTTTGCGCAGGTTTCGGCGCTACTTTCTCTTTAACCCATTCCGGTATGCCCGCGGGGTTAAGCCATAAACCTGATTTGCCACCCACTTTGGCAAGGAGTCGCACGCCGTCAATCTTCAGATCAGGTTCCACCATTTTGGTTAAGTCCCAGATGGTCAGTAACGCTGCGTTGACGCCGGCCAGGGCTTCCATCTCCACCCCTGTCTTTGCATGCGTTGAAGCAATGCAGGAAACACGGATGGCAGCACACTCATCCTCCAGATCGGTCAAGATTTGTACTTGATCCAGACCCATGGGGTGGCAAAGCGGTATCAGCTGGCTGGCATTTTTGGCACCCTGGATACCAGCAATTTCGGCCAGCATAAGCACATCGCCTTTGGGGAGGGCGCGTTGTCGGATGAGTTCAAAGGCATTTGTGCCAACGTAGATTCGACCTTCTGCAATCGCAAGACGATGCGTAGGCGCTTTACCGCCTACGTCGATCATGTGAAATCCCTGATTCATGAGGCTAACCACCCAAAGAAGCTAAATGAGGCGTTGTTCCAGTTTTATGGAAATGCAGTAGATGTGTAGGGGCTTTTTGTTCGAGTAAACCGGCAATCGTGGCCTGCAGTTCAGACTGCTGGTCTCGGTTTTGCAAGAGGTGGCGAAGTGAATGGCCGCCGTTGCCGAAAAGGCAAAGATGTAGCTTGCCGCGGGCAGTCACTCGCAAACGATTACACGTGTTACAAAAATCTTTGGAATAGGGCGCGATGATGCCGATCCGGCCCTTGTAGTCGAGGTGGTCAAATTCCTGTGCTGGGCCAGCGCCTTCTTCACGCTGACGCATCGTCCAGCCGAGTGCGGTTAGCCGGTTCTGGATTTCCTGGCCGGAAATATGATGCCGGTCGAAATAATCCTTATTAGTCCCTGTTTCCATTAGTTCAATAAACCGGATGCTCAGGTCTTCATGGCGGATCCACTCAAGGAATGAGGTTAATTCCTGATCATTAATACCGCGTAGAAGAACGGTATTGATTTTGATGCTATCGAAACCGGCTTCGCGGGCAGCTGCAACCCCGTCTAGTACCTTATGAAGGTGATCATGTCCTGTAATGTCGGCGAAACGCTGGCGATCCAGACTATCTACGCTGACGTTGATGGCCGAGATGCCTGCATCACGCCAGAGCTGCGCATTTTCAGCCAGGCGGTAGCCATTAGTCGTTGTGGCAACCCGGCGAATACCTGGTGTTGAGGAAACGCGGGCGGCGATTTCGGTGAAATCTTTTCGTACCGTTGGCTCGCCGCCAGTAAGACGCACCTTCCATAGTCCGAGCTCAGCCATGCCGGCGACGAGATTCTCTATTTCATCTGTGCTGAGGAACTGAGGCTTGCTGGTTTTTTGATACCCATCCGGCAGGCAGTACTGACAACGGTAGTTGCAGATATCGGTGATGGATAGGCGCAAATAGCTAAAACTCCGGCCGTGCGGGTCAGTGA
>JACCDV010562553.1_pt1 | contig 13678 bp, 20 predicted proteins | sample 7446131 | NCBI WGS metagenome assembly JACCDV01 (sample SAMN15323448, study PRJNA562643) | freshwater metagenome | isolation source: river surface water | place: USA:Blue River Watershed | collected 2017-08-17 | reverse complement strand
GTTTTATTATTAAAAAAAAAAAACCTCCTTAAAGATTTTCTTGTTTTCAGTAAAATTTTAAAAAAAAATTTTTTAAAATAAAAATTACCCCTATCTGCTTTTTTTACTTTAATATTTCTTAGCTTTTTTCTTTTTTTTAAAATAATTGAAAGTCTTTTTGACGCTAGAGTTTTGGGGTTGTATTTTTTTTTAAAAAATAAATTTTTTTTTAAATTAATTTTAGTAAAAAACTTATTGTTAACTACTTGTTTTATTTTAATTTGTTTTAAAAACCTAAATAAATAAATAAATAAATAAATAAATAACCTATTTCTATTATATTTGATTATCAATTAATAATATTACTTGACTTTATATTTCAATGATTGTTTAATAACATATTTTGTAAAACCTGGATCAAAACCTACCAAGTAGCTTGATTGTTTTTTCTTATCTTTAACTGATACATTTGCACTAGCAATTGCTTTTAAATCAACCTTATATAAATTACGGGATTTTTTTGCTTGTACCTGACGTTGTCTTTTTGCTTTTTTTCATTCAGAATCTCATTGAAGTTTTCACAGACTATTTATCTGTTCTGCTAGATAAGCTATATTTAATTCACTTATAGTTATTGATGTGTATAATCTTTTAGATAACCTAATCTTAAATTGCCTTAATATAAGATTAGATCTGTAGGCAGATCAAGCATTAGTTCAGGTTCTTTGACCTCTAACAGGTAAACCGAAGGCGTGCCTTAAACCCCTATAAGAGTTTATTAAATCTAAAATGAAAATATTAAAAATAACTTTTTTTTTTAAATCTTTATTTTCTGGCACAATATTTAATAATATTTTATATATACATACAAGTTTAGATATTTTAAGGTCTTTTGTTTTTTTATCGACTCTAGTCTCTAATCTCGAATTAAGTATGTTATACAATTTTTTAGAAAAACCATAGCATGAGTATTTAAAAAAAAAATCAGAAATAGAATAACTAGAATAAAATACATGACCATTTATTTTTTTTCCTTCACGCAAAATTAAAAAAATTTGGTTACTTGTGGTAAAAATAATTTTTTTTTAAAATTAAGACCTTTTTTTTTTTTTAAAAAAAAATTAAAGGTTTTATTAAAAATTAAAAAATTCTTTTTTTTAAATTTTTTTTTTTTTTTTATTTTAAAATAAAAAAATACAAATGTTGTCAACAGCATATAGTTGTTATATTTAACGAATAATAATCTGGTAAAATTATACCTAGTTTTTTTATTTTTAAATATTTTTTTTTTTTTATTTTTTTTAAAAAAAAAAAAATTTCTTTTTTTTTTTTTTTTTTTAAAAATTAATTTTTTAAATAAAAAAGAATTAGAGAATTCATTTTTAAAGTTTTTAAAAAAAAATCTAAAAATTTTATCAGAAAACAAGAAATAGAATATTTTTTCAAAAAATAAGATCTTATTAAAAAAAACTTTTTTATTGAAAAAGTTAACCCAAGAATTATTTCAGTACATGTGTGTACCCACTCTATTTAAAACCGGTAGACTTGATTGACCTATTATTAATAAATAATTATCTCTTTACCTTTTTATCTTTATTTGGAAAACTAAAAGGTTTTCTAGTAACACCAAACTCACCTAATTTAAAACCTACGTGGTGTTTTGTAAAGGGCATTTTTATAAAAATATTACCTTTATATAAGGGGATTATTTTTTTTAAAAAAATTTTAGAAATAATAGAACTCCTAGAAAAAATTTTAGAAATTTTTATATTTTTAAATTTACTTAAAAAACTATATTTATATAAATTTGAATTTATATAATGAAATTTTCAACCAGAACGCGCCATTTAAATATTATTTATTTCTTTTAGCTACTCAACCTCACATAGAAACCTCAGGTTGGTTTGTTTTAGTTCTACCGCCATGTGGGTGATCGACAGGATTTTTAGCAACACCCCTAACCTTAGGTTTTTTACCGTTAAGTAGACGAATACCAGCTTTACCTAAGCGATTGTATAAATAATTTTCTTGTGAATTTTTACCTAAAAATACAAAATTCCAACCTGAAAATATTTTAGTTCTTTTTGAGGGTAGTGTTATTTTTATAAGATTAAAATCAAAAAAACTTTCTAAAACCTGACAATAAGTACCGTTTGATAATGCAAATTTTTTAAAACCATTTACGTAAATATTACTAAATATAGTGTATCGTGTTAGGTATCTTAACAAAACTAAATTACCTGGTAGTTTACTTATTCAATAGTTGGATGGTAAATTTGAGGAGAATATAAATTGACCAATGCATGAACCAGATATAAATGGTCTTACAGAAAAGGAACCTGTGTGGTGTCTCACCAAAGAGATTAATTTTTTTTTATTTCTAATAATAGAAACTAATAGTGAAAATTGTTTATCTCAGCTAACTGGTTTAATGGCTGGTATTGTATTATGTTTTTTTTTAAAACCCTTTGAATAAACAGTTATACGACCTGTGTTATTCCTACCTGATTTATTTTTATAAAAAATTTTAAAAAATTTAGAAAATTTAGAAAATTTTATTAAAAATGATGTTTGTTTAAATCTTTGTGTTGGTGTGGTTGATTTAATCGTTTTAATAAAAATATTAATTAATAAACATTATTATTGTATTTAATAGTGGTTTTTTATTGTATGTGAAAATACCTTGTTTTAATAAAATTTTATTGGAATAAAGTTTTTTAAAAAAACTAAATTTAAACTTATTTTTTTTAAAAAATTTTAAAAGAATTAAACCATTATACTTAGATAAGTAAAATGAAAAATTTTTTAAAAAATTTTTATTTAAATGTATTTTAATTTTAAGTTTTTTAAAGGTATTTATCAAAACCTTGTTTTCTGTTAAGTTTTTTACCCTCTTCATTAATTTGTCTAAAAACTATTTTTTGTAAATGAATAACACCAAACATCAATGCTTCTGCGGTAGGTGGACAACCCGGTATATAAATATCAACTGGTATAATCCTATTACAACCACGAACAACGCTATATGAGTAGTGATAATAACCACCGCCATTAGCACAACTACCCATAGATATAACTCATTTAGGATCCATTGTTTGTTCATAAATCCTACGTAACGCGGGTGCCATTTTATTGGTTAAAGTACCAGCAACTATAATAAAATCAGCTTGTCTTGGTGTTGGTCTAAAAATGACACCAAACCTATCAAAATCATATCTAGCTACAGTAGCATGCATCATTTCAACAGCACAACAAGCTAAACCAAAAGTTAGTGGTCAAAAAGAACCTTGCCTAGCTCATGAAACAACCGCTTTTGCGGGGGTAACAATATAATCAACTCTCATCTAAACAATAAAGAATTAAGATACTCTAAATTTTCTTCTTAATTTTTTTTTTAAACTATCTGGTCTTTTAACACCATAAATTGAACGTCTTCTAACTTTACCAACAACAGGTGATAGATCATAAACACCACGTACACAAGAGAAATGTACACCAGGCAAATCTCTTGCACCAACACCAGAAATTAAAACCTCTGAATGTTTTCTCAAATTATGACCTTTACCTGGTATATGGGCAACACGTTGTTTTTTGTTAGATAATAAAACTTTAACAACCGGTCTTCGTGCTGAATTGGGTTTTCTTGGTGTGGTTATACGGACTTTAATAACAACACCCTTTATTTGGGGCCTATTAAAGAGGATGGGGTTTAATTTTTTTTTAAAAAAACGGCGTTTAAAAAAAATTTGATTTAAAGTTGTCAACAAAATAAAATAAATCAATTAGTTAAAAAATTATTCTATAAGAAGTAACGTATATAAAAAAATATATTATATCCTCTATGTAAAGGATACCAAAAAAATTAATAAAGTTTAATAAAATCAAAACATTGATTAGATGTTTGTTAAAAAAAACAAAATAACCTGAAATTAAAAAATAATTATATTGTGTTTTACTTATTAAGAATCTTAAATTTTGTATATAAAAATATATTGAAAAAAAATTTAATAAAGAAAAAATTATAATATATAAATATTTTTGAGTTAGAAATAAAAAATTAAAAATTAAAAATTTACCAACAAACCCAGCTAGTGGTGGTATACCAGACATAGACAAAAACACTAATACAGCAGTCATTGATATGAAATTAAGCCTATTTAAAACCTTTAAGGAGTTTATTGTTTTTATTTTTTTTACATCAAATAAAAACAGTAAAGAAAAAAATAAATATAATATATATACATATATGTATATATTCATATATACTATTGAAAACCCAAAAAATGGATTATTAGAGAATAACATTAAAGTCTTCTGAAGAAACAAATGTATTACATGAATAGAAGTATATTCCAAATATGGAAACCAAACGTACCAAGAGATATAACTAACATGAAAAATATAAAAACGATGAATATAAATTTTGGACCACAACATCCAGCTGCACACGGTGTTTTAAGATTAATATTACAACTAAACGGTGAGATAGTTGAAAAAGCAGACCCACATATTGGATTATTGCACAGGGGTTCGGAAAAGTTAATGGAAGATAGATTTTATTTACAATCATTACCTTATTTTGATAGATTTGACTACTGCTCTATGTTAGTACAAGAACACGCATACTGTTTGGCTATTGAATCCTTAATTGGTAGTACAAACTATACAGCCACATGCTCTCAAATAAGAACACTTTACGATGAACTTACAAGAATACTAAATCATATGTTGGCAATAGCTTGTCATGCTTTGGATGTTGGTAGTATGTCATCTATTTTTTGAGCATTCGAAGAAAGAGAGAAAATAATGGAATTTTATGAAAGAGTATCTGGTGCAAGAATGCATGCTGCATTTTATAGACCTAATGATGCGAACCTAGATGCTGTGACGTCTTTTATGATTGAAGATATATTGGATTTTACAAGAAATTGTTTTACAACTTTAAATGAAATGCACAATATATTAACATTTAATAAAGTATGAAAGCACCGTTTGGTTAATATTGGTATTTTTAATTATCAAACTTGTTTGGATTATGGTTTAACTGGTGTGATGTCAAGATCAGTTGGTGTAAAAAGAGACTTAAGATTAAGTAAATTAGAAACATACTCCAACTATTATTTTTTAAATTTTCGTAGTTTTATCGGTCAGCATGGTGATTCTTATGATAGATTCTTAATTAGAATGAACGAAATGGCCGAGAGTCTTAACATTATAAATCAAGTTGTTTATAAAATTATAAAACATAAGAATACAAACACGAAAAAAAATTATAAATACACAAATATAAGTCCACACAACATAATCAAATATACAAACCCAGGTTTTTGAAACAGAAGTAATTTAAAAAACAGTTACAATAGTATGGAAGATTTGATAAAGCATTTTAAACACTGAAGTGAGGGTGATAAAATAAAACCAAACTGAACTTACCAATCTGTAGAATCACCAAAAGGTGAATTTGGTGTATCATTAATTTCAAACAACACCAATACACCGTATAGATGTAAGGTGAGATCACCAGCATACCATAATATGCATGTGCTACCACAAATATCAAAGGGTCATTTTTTGGCGGATTTAGTTGCGTTGATTGGTACAATAGATGTTGTGTTTGGTGAGGTTGATAGATAAATTTAACAATAATTAATAATTAAGGTGAATAAAAATATTAAAAATATAATTAAGGAAAAAATTATTAGAGTAAAACTTTCAAAAAGGAATATTTTAACAAAAATACTTAAAAGTATAAGCCAAAATAATAATATTAAAAATAAAATCAAAATATATACAAATTACCTTTTTGATAAAAATTTAAAAAAAAACACAATGCAAACTAAAAAACATAAAATATGTTTTTATACTGGTAAAAGAGCTGGTATAATAAATGGTTTTAATTTTTCTAGATATAGGGTTAAAAATCTAATACTAGAGAATAAGTTAACAAATGTAAAAAAACATAACTGATAATGTACATTAATAGTGATTTAAATTTACAAAACTTTAATTTAAGTATTTTTAAAAAAAACACACTAACATATTTGTATATATATAATGTAAATTATTTTTGTTTTCTAAAAATTAGCAATAAGATCAAAATTAAAAACAAACAAATTATAGAAATATACAATCAAAAACAAAGTGATTTAAATGATGTGAGTATTTTTATTAAACAATTTACATTGTGTGACTCATCTAAAATAAAATTTACTGGTAAGGGTTACAAAATTAAAAAAAATAGTAAAGAGAGCTTAATGCTTTTATTTAATAAATCTCATATAACTACAATTTGATGAAAAAATATTTTTGTTAAAAAATTAAAAAAATATAAAATTTTTATTAAGTACAACCCTTTAAATAAAAAAATTATTGAAACTATATTAAACATAAGACCAATTAATATTTTCACAAAAAAAGGTTTAAGAAAGGCTAGACAAATACTTTACAAAAAAAAAGGTAAAAAATAATAAATTTAAAAAAAGATTAAAAAACTAAAACCTAAAGTACCTGTGAATGTTCATACTGGTGAAAATTTTAAATCCATTTTAACAAACCTAGAAGTTATACTATGTTTACCAAAATAAAAGTAATATCTTCTTTTTTTAGCACTACCACTAACACCAATTTTACCTTTAATATTAAAAAATACACCCAAAACACCTAAAAAACAAAAAAGTGGTTTAAAAAAATCCTTTATAAGTTTTCTTAAACCAAGGAATAACTTTTTGTGAAGTTTTATATTAGATTTTTCTAAAATAAGTCTAAAAAAAGTCACAAACATAGAAGAGTCTTTAAGGAGGAAAGAATAATACAAAACACCTAGTATTTGTTTACTTACTTTTAAGTTTTTTTTAAAATATTTTATGGTGAATTTTCTAAAACTTATTTGTCTGATTGGTAGCTTATTAGTACCTTTTTTAAGGTTAAAAATAACCTTACTTTTAAAAAAAGATTCTAAAAAACCCAAAACAAATCTATTAAGAAAAAAAAATAAATGAAACCTATTTCTAAATCTCATGAGTTTGATAAATTTTAATGTTATTGTTGATTTTTTAAAAAATTTTTTATTTAATTTTAATTTAAGTTGATTATTTAGACCTATGCTTGGTGTATTTATGAGTGGTGTTTTAGTTACTTTTTCAAATTTTTTTAAAAAAAAATTTAATTTATTAACTTTAACTAAAAAAATTAAATTAATATTCAAATTATTAAACTATTTATTAAGGTATTGATTTTTTGTAGATCTGTATAGACCAAAATAAGAAGATCTTTTAAAGAGTGGTTTTCATTTTAGTTTAGGATTTAAACCTAAAAATAAAAAATACTTAAATAAAAAAGATTTTAATGAGATTAAATTATGAAATAATACATTAATAAAATTTTTAAAAACATAATTAAAATTTACGCTAGATATAGTATTTGTGTTATTATAATAAATAAAAAACAACACAACGTATAAAAAATAGAAAAAAAATAAAATAGTATTGTTTATAAAAAATAAATCAGAAAATATCAACACAGTTAAAAAAAAAATAAAAAACAACACATGTCCGGAATTGGGTTTGAACCAACGACCTTCAGCTTTTCAGGCTGACGCTCTACCACTGAGCTATCCGAACCACAAATAAACCAACTTTAAAAAAATAATAAAAAATAACTAAAATTACAAACTAAATAACCTAACCAAACAAAAATAAAATGTTTTCAATTTAGCTGGGTAATTTGATCAAATCTATATCTGGGTAATGTACCTCTAATTGCTATTGCAATTAAACAAACTATTAGTGTTTTAAAAGTTATTATTATATAACACATAAAATTAAATAAATTTTATAAAGAATAAATTAAGTAACCAACAATTAAGGAAGTAAAGACGAATGTCTCCATTAAGGCAAAACCCATTAATGTAGCATTAAATAAGTTTTCATTTTCTTCTGGATTTCTTGCAACAGCCAAATTGTAACAACCAAATAAAATACCTGTACCTAAAACACCAAAGGCAATAGGTGTCATACAACCACCAAGAACGTATGTTTTAACAGCTAAAACTAATAACATGTAAAAATTAAAATTTAAAAAACTTTTTAAAAACCATTGTTTTAAGTTTAAATAAGTAAGAGTTTTTCCAATCTAAAAAAGAGTAGGTTAAAGACTTATAAAGTCTTGTAGAAAACTTACCGTCTGTAAATTTATTACTATAATAATTTAATTGTTTGTAAGAATTTTTCAATCTCTTATTTTCACTTTTATAAACTATTTTTATTAAATATTTTTGTTTTGTTTTTTTTCTAAGTTTTTTAGGTATCAACATGGATTTAATAACGAATGGTGGTTTTATTAAGTTACTTACTATTGTAAAAACATATAAATAATTTAATTTTTTATCCACCATATCTTCTATTATTCATTTTTGTGATGGGTAATTTTTATAAATAAATTGTTGGTTATAATAAAAAAAATAATTAAAATTTTTAAATACTTTAGATAAAATATATTTACTTTTAGTAAAAAGACCATTTTTTATTAAAAATTTATTAAACTCTATTATAGGGTAATCCCTTTCTATTAGGTTAGAATCCGTTTCAAAGAATTTTTGGGGTATTTCTTTTGTTTTTAATGATTTTGAGTTTTTAAAAAATTTAAATGAAAAAAACTTCAACGTCTACATAAAACCAATCCACTGTAATAACTACAATATAGAAATAAAAGCAGTTAAAAAACCAATAGTATTTATTATTGTACTATATGTAAAAAATGCTTTCAAAAAAGTAACATCAAATAAAAGTATAACAACATAAATAGAACCAAAAGATAAAATTAAAACTAAAAATAAATAATACTTATTAATAAAAGAGTATAAAAAATCTGACATCAAAAATACAAAAAATGTAAAGAACACAACAAAATAATAAGTTGTATAAAAAAAAATAGATAAGAAAGGTAAACCCTTATAAACCTCTATTTTGAATAAGTGAAATGGTGTTACACCCAATTTAAAAAAAACACCCAAAATGAAAATCAAAACTAATAAACGGATCATGTTTGATTGAGTATAGTTGTTTTCTAGATCAACAGAATTTAAAAACTGAAGAACAAACCATTCACTCGTACCATATATGTAAAATATGTTTATGTAAAAATATACAATATATATTGTAGAAAAAAAGGTAACCCAATACTGAAAAAAAATCATATTTATATAGTTTTGGGGGATATTATTGTTAATATTTTTTGTATTATTGTTTTTAAATCAAATCTTCGAAGATATAAGTTTATACAATAAAACCACAGAAATTAACTCCAATAAAAATAAAAAAGTAAAAATTGTGTTAACAAAAAACAAGTAAGGAAAAATTAATACCAAGTTATTAATAGAAAAAACATAATCAATCGATTTGATCAAATTTGTTTTTGTTGTTGTTGTGTTTTTTAATAAAAAAAAAACCGTAAAACTAATAAAAATAAATAAATAAAGCATATTTGTGTTAAAATTATTTAAATTAAAGTGGTTAAACCAGAGTAAATCGTTTTTACCCCTTACTAAATACATATTTAAAGAAATACAAAAAACTAAAAAAAAATAAAAATTGACAAATGCGGTATTTTGATTGATTTTTAATAAATTACAAGAAACTGTATTGGTGTTAGTTATTTTTTGTAAATTACTATTTAATTTAAAAAAGAAAAACCACAAAAAAGTCAATAATAATAAAGGGTTTAAAAAAAAATAAAAATCGTTAAACGCTAATGTAACCAAAAAATTAAAATAAATCCATTAATACTCGACTAATTGATTACATAAACAATAAACACCAATAATATTTATATAATTAATATTGTTTATAACAGACTTGTTATTAAAATATAGTATAATAATAATATTTAAATAATAATTAAATGGGCTTTTGCTTTTATTTTTAAAAAAGGTAAATTTACTTAGGTTTTTACTTGGTGAAAAATATAAAAAGTACTTATTAAACAAAAAAAATAAACTAAATCAGATAAAAAAACACGTACGAAAAGGATATGGAAATTTTTAATCTATTTAAGGTATTAGATCCGATTTTTTGAAAAATTTTATTAAATTTTTTAAAGATGTTAATTGTATTTTTTATTTCTTTAAAGACTTTATTAAACTTAAAAATAAATTTTACTTGAAAGTATTCATAAAAAATTTGGTGAAAAAATTTTTTATGCCTAGAAGGAGCTTTTAGTAAGCTAATTTTATTTAAACTATCTTTAGTAAAAAAAAAACTAACCAAACAATTTTTTAAAAAAATTTTACTAAAAAGTAAAAATATGAAAATGTTTTTAACAAAAATTCTCTTGGAATTATTTTTAATAAATTTTTTTTTAATTTTAAAGTGGCTTTTAAAAACTGTTTTGACTACCATAATCTACACCAAATATTATGTTAATATAAAATTTACTTTTGATATTTTTTAAAAAAAAAAAAGTTTTCATTCAAATTTGAAAAAACATAATTTTTATTTTTGAAAAAATCACCTATGATTTTTGTCGGTATATTGACTTTTTTTTTTAAAATTTTTCTTAAAACAAAAATCTCTTTTAAGTTAAACCCACTAAAACCCAATAAGTTGTGATTTTGTAAAACCCTAGAACAATATCTGCTTAACGCACCCTTACCCTTACCCATACGGGCGTTTTTAGATTTTTTTGTTAATGGGTAATTTTTATGTAAAAATAATCAAACCTTTTTTAAACCACCTTTTTTAAAACTGTAATATTTTTTAAGGCTTTTTTTAAAATTATATAAATAAATATACTCGAGATTATAACTTTTACAAGTTATAATTGAAAAATCACCAAAAATAACCTCAGGGAAATTATAACCTATTTTATACCTTTTTTTGAATGATGTTGTTTCTTGGTTTTTTACATTAAATCGCATTTAAAATGAGCTAATACTAAAAATAAAAACACTACATTTTATTTTTATCATAATGTTGGTGTTTTTTATATTTTTATATACATATACATATTATTTTTAGAAACATTGAATAAATTCAAATACTAATCAGTAACAAAAATAAAAAAATGTTAAAACCAGATATTTGTGTTAGTTTTTGAAGATTATAGCTATACAGCTCAAATAAATAATTATTATTAAATAATACATTTTTTTCAAAAATATTCTTATTCAAACCAGATAAAAAATCGAAACGACAGTCATAAAGATCGTAGTTTATATATGTAATTAAATTTAAGTTATTAAAATAATTAATACCAGTAAAACATGATTTGATGTTTGTAAAAATATTATTAATTTTAATTACCCCTGTACAATAGATATTTACACTCAGTAGTTCTGGGTAAAAAATGTATAGTTGTTGTTGTGTTACAAAAAAAAATAAAATACAAAAAACGTGAACTAATTTCAATGCTGTGTTATTGATAAATATCTTTATTAAAAATAAATAAACAAAAATTATTAATATAAAGTTATTAATAAAGTTTATATTAAACAACAAAAACATTAAAAATATAATTTTATTTTTCTTAAAAATTTTTAAGAAAAATAAAACTAATAAAAACATTAGTGTGTATGTGTACATGTATTTGGTATTAAATTGTATGTTTTGTAAGGTTTTAAAAAAATTTATAAAAATCAAATTATGTACAAAAAAGTAATATAATAAAAACATTAAAATTAAAAAAAATGTAGATATACTTATTTTATCTTGGAATAGTTTTATTTTAAAAAAAGATAAAATACCTAAAAGTAATAGAAATAGTAATAATACTATATAATAATAATATTGATTTTGTGATTCTATACTAATAAAATTGTGAATTGAATTAATAATATTAAATCTAACAACCAAAACTGATAAAAAAAACATAAAAAAACCAAATAAGTAGATATTGAATTTTTTTAGATTTTTATACTTATTGTGAGTTTCATATAAAAAAAAAATTAAATAATTTAAAGCAAGTAACTCAACAAAATCTCAACTTCATCAACCACCCCAAGAAAGTTCTTGCTCAGCCCACAGACAACCAAGTATTATTGATAAGTATATAATTAAAAAATTTTTTATCAAACTAATTTTATTATACTTAATAAATTTAATGTAATAAAACTTCAGAAAAATTAAATTAACAAATATATTTAATACCACACCTATAAAAAAACAATAAAAAGTATATAAAATATAAGGGTGTACTAACATAATACCATTCATTAAATTTATATTTAAATTATTTTTATTACCAATATTATATAAATATTGTTGATTTATTTCATTATGTCAACACACATACATAAATAATAATAATAAATATTTATTATTGGTTAATTTTTTTTTATTTGATAAAATCAAAACCAAAACCAATAATAATACAACAACATTGTTTTTACTATTTAAATAATTAATCGTTTGATAATACATTGATATATTGTAGTAATTATGGTTATAACTATATAAAGTAAATAATATATTATAAATTACTGTAATAATAATAATAGTTGTATTATTATTTTTTAAAATACCTGAACAAATAAGTAAAAATACAATAGAGTCAATAATTGGGTTTATATTTATATTATTTATTTTTTTTAAATTAAATTGTTATACTGTATTTTTAATAAAGTTTGAAATTATTTTTTTTTTTAATCTTTTTTTAATTGCTTTTATTTTTTTTTCTTTTTTTTTAGTGAAACTAATTTTTAAATTTGTTAAAATTAATAAATTAAATAAACAATTACTTTTAATGAGTGTTTTTATATTTTTTTTTAAATTTACAGTATTGTAATCCATACCAGATAAATTAAATACAATGTGTTTATTAGTCCCCTTTAAGTAAAATTTCTCTAGAATAGTTTTTAAAAAGTTTAGAAAAATTTTTAAACCCTTTAAACTTCTACGTATATATTTAGATTGTTTAACCTTAAAGTATTTTATTATAGAACCGACACTAAATGTGTTTAGGTTTTTACCCTCATATACAGTACACTTGGGGTTAAATTTTTTTTGAGTTATTGATATGATTGTTGGTTTTTTGTAAATTACTGTTTTTTTTAAAACTCTAAATAGATTTTGATTATTTGGTTTTTTTGTTGTTTGGTATTTTTTATAAAAATTTAAATTTTTATAAATCCCTTTTTTTAGGTTTATTGATGTTGATTTTATTATTCTACTATTTAGTAAATAAATTTTTTTTTAAACTGTTTTCTTTTTATTTTTTTTTTTTTGAAGAAAGTAATATTACTTATAGTGTACATAGGGTAGTTAGTAGGATTTGAACCCACAACCTTTAGTGCCACAAACTAACGCTCCACCATTGAGCTACAACTACCATAATTAATAAAATTTGTTTAAATTTGTCATCCTAATGAATTTGTTTGTCAATCATAAAACAGTGAAGCTACAATCAACAAAACAAATACTATAAAGTAAATATACTGTAATATGTTTATGTTTCATATATTAAATAATATAGGGAATAAAAGAGTAAATTCTATATCATATAAAATTAAAAAAATACACAACATAACAAAATTTATATTTATTTGTATGTTAATATCAGACAAAGATTTAAAACCACACTCACAGAAGTGCCTTTTGCTTTTTTGATTTTTTATTTTATAGAAATAACTACTTAATAGTAATAAAGCTCAAAATATCAATGAAAAAACTAAAATATTTTTTAAAAAAAAAAAAACAACCACGTCACC
>JACCDV011198644.1_pt1 | contig 13680 bp, 9 predicted proteins | sample 7446131 | NCBI WGS metagenome assembly JACCDV01 (sample SAMN15323448, study PRJNA562643) | freshwater metagenome | isolation source: river surface water | place: USA:Blue River Watershed | collected 2017-08-17 | reverse complement strand
ATATTTTGTGTGCATGGAGGGTTATCACCAAGTATTGATACATTAGACCAAATTCAATAACTCGAGAGAGTTAAATAGATCCCTCATGAAGGACCAGTTTGTGATTTCATGTGGACCGACGTTCATTAATCTTAGTCTGGATGGTATATGGCGCCAAAGGCTTCTGGCTATGCTTTTGGCCACTAAGTTTCATCCCAATTTAATCATAATAACAAGCTAAATTTGATAGCTCGAGCTCACCAGCTCGTGATGTAGGTATTATGCCTATTATCTAGGGATATCAATAAGCGCACAATAAGAATGTGGTAACCATATTTTCTGCACCCAACTATTGCTATCGCTGTGGAAACCTAGCTGCCATAATGGATATTAGTGAGGACATGTCTCGAACTTACATTCAATATGATCCGGCACCAAGACAAAAGTCTAGTTCTAAAAGAACTCCTGATTACTTTCTATGATGGCTATAGAAAAAGGTTCGTAAATAATCATTTTCGCTAATAAAATAGCATATATGCATCTCTTCCTTAGACCTACTGGCGCTCCAGCTATTTGCACACCTCATCGTTAGCGTACTGCCAAAGCTCCTTTTTTTACTATGTTACCTTCCTCGTCCTATGGGTGTAGCAGTAATAATGGCCTTTCGTGCTCTTTGATCCCTTATGCACTAAAACACTTTGCAAAATATATTTCGTATCTCCGCAGTGTCCCTTTGTTATCCTTTATTAAAGAATGCTTACTTTTTGATGTCGATTTATAGAGGATACTTGACCCTTTCTTAAATCTTTTTGCCCAGTTGGTTAAATTTCTTGAGAGCGAATATCAAGTAATTGGGTGTCTTAGTGAGATAATATTGTTTAAAAGCTTTGGTCTTCCTCCTACATTTTTCGCAGTCATAATCCTCAATTTTTTCGACTGAAAAGTGTTTGTTGAGGCACCTTTAAAGAATAGTATCTACAATTTAAAGTTCGATATCTATGATAGTATTAAAACTTGTTGAAACCTATTAGCATCTTGTACAAGTTAATGAAGTCTCAATCTGCCCTATAAATAATTTATCAACAATAGATCTATTAGCAGAAAGATACGCTGTATATGCTGCTTCAGCGGATTTGTTACTATCCTTATTAAGAGAGTATTTGGTATTATCGATTTTCGCTTATTCCTGAATGATGTCCATCAAATAAAGGAAAAACTAATGAGCATCGTGCTGCTAATCAGGGTTAAATCGCGATTATATTAAGGAAGTCAGTTATTTGACATCAATTTTACTGGTTTGAACTTCAGTCATATTTTTTATGAGTTTGTGTAAAGCATTATGGAACAAGTTCTTTCCCTTATTGTTCTAGAACAATCTAAATAAGACAATAGTTACTTTTTATAGAAGTAGTGAGAGAAATGCTGATTGGTGATAAGGCACTGCAAGACTGCAATCATGAAGCATTGATTAAGTGGGTTGATAATACCCACAAGAGGAACTTAATGCTTTTTAATGTTGACTTGGAGGACAGGGAAGTACACATCTTGCTTTATTTCAGGTCCGCCCCCATACATCTGCTGCACGAATTTCCAAACACGGTCATTTATTATGAAGTAATCTTCTTTCTACTTTATGTCTCCTCGGATCATGTTCTTGTGGTCGAACAGTTTTGTGTTGTTGATGCTTCTTAGCTATCGCTGGCTTATGTTTTTTAAATATGCTGTATATTGTTCTGACCATGATTTTTAAATGAGATAGACAGTTGCAGTTTTAGCTCGTGATAAATTCTGCCTGATGAACTCAGATTCCATAGCCTTTCTGGGTCAAAAAATATGTACCTCTAAGGCAAATCTAGCTTGCGCATCTGATCTATCTTCTTGCGGATGTATGACTACTAATCTTCAGAAATGGAAGGAGCCGTGTCAACGGTTCGAAAAGTCATAGTGGTGGCTGATCGAGACTTATCGTCTTAGAAGTCAGTCAACTGCTTTTTGTTACTTTATTATTCTATTTATACGAATTTTATTGCTACACTTGAATCTTGGAGGGAGTTATGGGAATGGGCTGTGGACTAGACTGAGTTATTATGACATTTACGACGGTATTTGGCTTTTCTCCGCAAGAGAAGCAGGAAAAAAATGATTACATGCAAAGTTTTAATTATAAAGAATCTCAATAACAATAAATATAATGGATAGTTATCAGGAAATAGCACTTCCACATCCAAGCCTTAAATTAATATTAATATGTTGATAGTGTTTGGTTATACAATAAAAAACCGTTACATCATTTGGGTTTATCCTTCTCATAGTGGTTGACCTCAGTATCAAGATAAAATCTAACCAACTGCGAATACTAGAGTTATTATGGGGAGTAATTGAGTTCATGAGGATTAATGAGGTTCAGCTTTTTGAATTTTTAAAATTATCGCTAGTTAATCTCATCGAAATCGGCCTGGGTCTACAAGATCTCGCTCTTCTATTTGATGAAGCACAGTAAGATATCGTTGTTTCTTTATTCATTGTGGCTGGCTGTGAATTTATCGATGAGGCGAAGCAAACGAAACCTCATGGTGAATATTAACTTTCTAGGAAACAATCTTAGTTTATTCCTGTTAGTCGGAATTGCAAGCTATTTCAAATGCTCAGGCCTTGAAAGCAGCTACTAAATGTATGTGAGCATGTAGAGTCCGCAATCGTGGGTATTAAGTTGTCTTGGAAGCTATATACTATATCTATTACTAGCAACTGGTAGGAGTTTATATTCTATATTAGCTTGCTAATGCATTTACCCTTCTTGTCCAGTATTTCGAGTTATAGGTACCTACCATAGAAGAAAGCTTACTTTTTGATAGCCTATATTATTATCTCCTTTTTCTAAAACATACTGTCACAATAAATGATTTATATCTTGTTTTGGGAGGTTTAATGAGTGTTGAGGTTGAGGACCATGACGCAAAACCAATGCTTGAATGCATTAATAGGGAAGATTATTATTTCCTTTGTAGTTATATCTAAATGCTTAGTCCATCTCTTCACGTTAACATAATTTTAGCTCACACTCTGTTTTATTTAATCAATGTCCTTTTGAGAGTTGCCTTCGAAGTATTAGTTGCCTGTTCCTACAAGTTTGGTGAAGAAAAATGTGGAGAATATATGTACTTTAGACAAAACCTAAGAATGAAGAAAAAAGTATTTGAGCATTTTTAAGTAATTCTCAATGATGCTGTCGTTAACGTCACATCCAGGATGGAGTTTACTAATGTCCTCAGATAAAAATACAGCATTTTCTATTTTACGACTATTTCCTTTGAAAAAAATCTATTTTCGATTTTAGGTCTCACTTCGATTTCTTCTACCTCTTGTACTCTTGTAGCTAGCAAATGACTATTATTTGGTAGAATATTCTTTTTCGACTTCCTCCATCTTGACTAATAGAGCCCGCTCTTGCTCAGTTCTATATCTCCTAAAAAGTTTTTCCCTGTCTTTTTGAAGTGAACCAAAAATATCAAGATTCAGCATTCTGCATTTGAACTCTTCGTTGATGTCTACCTTTGAATACTCATCGATTGAATCATTAGCCTCTTAAGATTGAATAGACATTCCTATATCGTTATTCTCATGTTCATTGTCCCTCTCCATACTCTCCACTAAAATACTCAAATTAGATGTTTATTTCATGGCCTAGCCGTGAAGAGTTAGAGCGTTGATGTTATTTAGAAGGGCAATAATCTCTTCGCTCTGCGATGGGTGTTTGGACATTCCCAATTTTGAAATATTTAACTGTATTGGTCGAACTAGCTAGTAAGAAAGGTATGTGTATAATTTGGAGGGAACTTTAATGATATAATAGTTCAAGTGTATATAGTTGTAGTTATTGCTTTAGCCAATTAATAAATTATTAGATGAGTAGGCATTTTAAAACCAATCTTCGACACTGGCTTGCCAAAGTCTATACTCTCTCCAAAAAGCCCAAAAAAGCCATTTCCGACATCGCCAAGAAAATGACCAACGTAGAACTCAAGTAGTCCAAAAACATTACTGAAGAAAAGATAGTAGATTGCCTTTTTGAATCTTTTGAGCAACTCAAGACCATTAACGCTGACTTCCAAGAGGGGATATATGTGCTGTAGAAGTTCATTGAGGAGCATTAGTTGTAATTGAACTAGAAGCTGCGATAAAACATGAGGCAGTTCATCTAAAAATATTTCGCAGGAGTGTAGTAGAACGCAAGAAACTACCAATAGCAGGTCCCCAATATCTGGAACTAGAATATGCTCTCCTATGATTGCGTCTGCCCCAAGACAACCAAGGATCTTCAGTTCAGCGAGCTCAAATAAGTCTGCTATCGTTGCGCCAGAATTTGCCATGTCAACTGCCTTTGGGGCAAAGATCACAAATAATAACTGTACTAATGCCCCATGTGCTTTCTTTTCAACTGCATCCCCAATAAAGAAGTCAAGCAAATTCAATTTGCCGGGTTTCTGCGCCAAATCAAAAAGGATAAAATTTAATATAAAATCAATTTTACTTTGTAAGGCTCATTAAGAGAGGACTAACTAGTTGAAGTGAGATGCGTTAGGCTGTGCAAATAGAGCAAGTATGAGCTGACTTGGCCTGTAAACTGCCTGTTGACTCTTAACTCCAAGAAGATTGCCGATTTTAAGCCTCTTAGTATAAATTGTTCGTTGAAGAAGAGAACAGACGACTAAATAAATTTGTAAAGAAAGCATTTGTCGAATAATAATACGCTCATAATCGAAGAGAGGCACCAGTATCAATAAGGTTGCCGCCCTACTGTCTACTAAAATCATCTTGTTGCTGTACTTATTGTTAAACCGGTTTCTTCCCTACAAATATAGAGGATAGTGATGAACGAAATGCTGAATATAGAATAGTCCAGAGAAATCCTTCTAAGGCATTTCAGCAAAGGCATGCAGGACTGTATCATAGATAAGATCAAGGTAACGCTAAAATGCCAGTTGTACAATACTAAGATTAAAATTCCAGTTAGGTCAAGGCATTGCACATCCCACTACCAGCCTTTCGATTTGAATGGATTCCTTCTTGCTAACATCAACATTCGTTCTTCGACCAAGAGGTGGAAGTGCCCCATCTGCAGATAGAGGGCATATCATTTAGTTGTTGACTCATACCTGCATAAGTTCATTCTCAATAAGCCCAACATAGGGGAGATAGAGTTCGACAGAAAAGGGTAAGCAGTGCTTATTGAGCAGCAGGATGATTCTGACTAAGAGTAAAAAGGCTATGAGATTATCCAATGTGAAAATGAGGAGCTAGTTGAAGGCGAGCATGAAGAAGGAAGGCTTAAATCTGTAGATGCGAGCGATTTCATTGAGTTTATCGAAATTGAATCTGAATCAATCGAAGAGGGTGAGGAATCAACCAATAAGAGAGGTTTTTATGAGAGAAAGCTCTAAGCATAGTTGAATACATAAAGCCCAAATAAAAAGATTAAAAATGACAATATTGTAAGTCAAAAAAACCCTTTCCATTTCCTTGCAATAAAGTAGTCAGCTGAGCTAGTCGACCAGTAATAGGCTGAAGGATCGATTCAAAGTTTAAGCTTGGAGTCCAAATATAGCCCTAATTAGTCGTGCTCCTTTAGGCCTCACAAAAAGCAGAGGAAGTAGAAGAGTATAAAGGAAGACAGCAAATAATTTGACCCTATGGCCAAGACACTAATTCCTTCACCCGCCATCAGCACAGTGATTCCTCAGGCCATCCGCATCCTTGAAAAGAAGATACCTGATGCACCAAAGAAGCCAAACAATATCGAGCTAATTGAACTGTCAGAATCATAAGAGAATGAGCCCATTTAGAAAAGAAATGCAAAGAAGCTACAGTACCACAAAGAATAACTTTCCAAAGAGAAAAAGTTGCTGGGCAATACATTTGGGAAAGTGGCTAACTTTTAAATCACAGCTTCCGATTAAAGCATCTTCCTTTCCTTATGTGATAAATTCATGAAATGCCTTTGAATGATTGATTAGTAGATTTATTCAAATCATAGTTAAGCTTGCACTTTGAAAGCACTTGACAACTAAACTTAACTCTCTGTCCTCTCCAAAGAAGAATATGAGGGTTACTCGATCGTCTTTAGTTACTCACGCATTGAACTACTTTCCCTTTTTGGTTCTCTGCTTTGCGTGTCTTCAGCATAGACGAACTCCCCAAGATACTTTTTGGTGAGCTTTTAGATATGGGACTAAAGAAAAATACATTTTTGAGCTAGTTGTTTAATTATCCTGTCTTTTTAATCAATTTATGCGTGGCGGTGGAATCTACTCATCTACACATTTGTATTGAGAGTTTATTTACTTTTCACTTGGATGTTCTAAATCGGATTAAAGATGTTATTGCTCTACGCTTTAGAGTCCCTTGGGTTGGAGGTATTGAACTCTTTAGGATTGTTTTAAGGACGACGATTGACAGTATCAAGGTGAAGTACACTATACTCTATAGATTAACAATTCTTGGTGGCTAATTGTTCAAGTCTTTTAGAATTGTCTTTTCCAGGTGTATTGTATTATTTGCTCTGCTTGTTTTAAGATTGGTTAGCAGGAGTATTATTGCTTTAAGGCTTGTGCTGCACCTTAGCTATGAATGACTGCTTTAATTTCTATATTTATCTGAGCTGTTCCTTGATTTTATTGGTTGACCAGCTTAGCTAAAGCTACATCTGCTCCCTCTTCTTCTTTTACTTGCTAAGCTTGCCTTACATTTCCTATGCTTTTTTCTTGAAGGCGATATCCCTATTTTCGAGAGCTTGCTTTAAATGCTCGATTTGGGATATACCTCTGTGTACCTATTTTTGCAACTGGACAAATTATTACTACTTTTCTTCGAGCTTCATTCTGTTTTAATAGTTCTCGAGTGCCATTTTCTGGACGAATGACTTCAAATCGCTCTTCTTTATTATTTACTCCTCACCATTGAATTAGGGCTAATTGCTTTAGTAACACTTTTATGAGACAGCTCTACAGTCCAATGATTCGCCACTGTTCTTCCTGCTCTTGGAGATGATCCTATTGAGGATGATTTCCACCACTTTATTCTGTTAGTTCATAAATTTTAATTATAATCTTGGGCTATAATAAGATTGGTGATTTAACTAATGAAGCTAAAAACATTTACGCAGGCATACTTCCTCATCAAGAACAATGAGTCCTACTCCCACTCGCTCGTCAAGAGGGCCAAGGCTGTCATCAACGGAGGTCTCATCCTCGGAGTATCAATCTACGCATGGTACCCCAATAGATTGTATGCCACTGAATATGTGGTTTGATCACTCTAACAATAATCAATATCCCCCAACTACAATAATTAACCTCAACTAAAGACATTTACTTTTTCTCGAAAGCAGGCGTTGTTAGCTGATAATAAATAAAATATCACTTCATTTGTATTTCTGAGCTTGCCTAATCAAAACTTATGGGAATAATTCGGCCAGGATGGTCTTATTTTTGTACTGAGTGCCTGTAATGGCGAACGTTGAAGCACACAATGCAGCACAGTGCAAAAAACAAGCCAAATGCCAGAATGCCCACTGTTACCAGAGTGAAATACACTCTGTTATAACTTGTTATGCAGAGCGTCTCCTTTGCGTTCACTCCATTCTATTTTAGCAGTCTGCAGTCCAACCCAGTTAACACTCCTGTAGAGGGGTCAAAGATCGAGAGAAGGTTGTTGGTTTGAGTGAGGTTGTTATAGACTTGCGTGAATAAGGTTTTTACATTCCCATTCATTTCGTTCTTCAAATTGGTTATTGGCGTCTTTGCATTTGTTGCGAACCGGCCTGCCAGTTTGTTGACATCAGCAGAATCGTCAGCTGAGTTCCCGATATTGTCGACAACTTTTTTAACGTAGTTATTATGAAAATTATTAAGGTAAGTATCGAAAGGTGCACAGGTTCCATATCTTACATCAGCATCGGAGATGAGGTTAGCTAGAGTTGCGCCCCGATAGTAAGTGCTGATCATTGAGAAGGTATCGATACAGCGCGAATATGGGCATACAGAAGTGTCTTCAAGCTGTAGGCCGCAGGTAGTGTTATATACTTTGACTTTACTTAGGCAGTCAACATACTTTTCGTAGGTGGTGGAGAAACCAGGAACCCACACATCTTGATAGAAGATATTGTATGAGGCAGAGGGACAGTTTACGTTGAATAAAGATTTGCTTGATATCTGGTTAAACGTATTAATCTGGCTAATACCGTTTGCTGAAGTCACATCAAAGTCAGGAAGATGCCCCATCCCATAATCGTCTATCACTGTCCCAAGGATGCTTAACTGAGAGTTTATTGAAGCGGTCATCGTCGTAAAGTCATATTGCTGAGAATTGAAGACAGAGCTCTTCAGCTGAGTAATATAGCCTTGTAGTGTTGGATTGACATCTGTCATAAAAACATTGGTTCCTCCAAAGCACTATTTGAATTTATTAGCAAGACTAGCAAATTAGTTGCCCTGAAGAGTTAAAATGCTGTTGGTGAAGTCAGTTGGGGAGGTAAAGGTATTTTCGAAATACGAGCAAGTGTAGAATAGTGTTGGCATCATGATGGCTAAAATGATTGCATAAATGAAGAGGATCATGCATAAGAAGACAAGGAGAAAGCAGATAATGTAGATGAAGTAGCGGCATTTTATTGCATTAAGGCATTTAAGAAAGACGATTGCCAAAAGAGTTAATAAAGCCAGCCCTAAAATCACCCCATATAAGATGATTGAGTACGTAGTTATTTGAGTATCTATGTTTGAGAGAAGACTGAGTAGATTTTTTATCTGAGAGTGCAGTGAGTCCAAGTTGTCTTGAACTCCAGCTAAGACGCCATCAGCATTTGTTATTTCCACGCCCATGTCGCCTGAGGTGAGATGTGGGGAAACAGAGCTTGCAGAACTGGATATTGTCGACATATTTGTTGACAATTGAGTTATATACTTATATAATGAGCCAAGTAGTGTTGTGTCAACTCCGTATGTTCCAAACAGAGGGCCTAAAACTGAGTTGAATGTCCCACTCACAGTTAAGCTGTCTAAAGGATAGTTATAGGTCTGTGAAAACTGTAAGGAGTCTGTTCCTCTTGGGATATTTTGAAGACTGGTCAAAACCGCATTAATGTCAGTTTGAAGTGTCTGCATTACTGAACCGGCACTGGGCATTAGTTTTTGCACTTAAGTTTGCACTTGTGGAAGTTTTGGAGAAAGGATAGATGATAATTGGTATCTAATCTATGTAACGCCCGAAAAGAAATATTATTGACTTTCAGTTGGATTTCCGTTAAAGAAATCGTCAATAAACTTCGAAGTTTTGCAATTGAATTCAGAGAAGAAGGGCTTGGAGTTAGTCATTGAAGGAATGGCCGTCCCAATTATTAAGAGGCAGGTTAGAACCAGAAATACTGTTGGGGGTGTCAATTAAGAGTATGAGTAATTAGGATTTTTGCCTCTGCAGCATTTGGGTGGGCAGGAAGATTGGCAAGTACAGCAACAAAGCAGGCAGGGCAGGGTGAGTAGCAAGAAACAAAAGCCAATAATAAAGGGCGAGATGAAGATGATAGTGCCTGTTCCATTGATTTGAATCTCAGTCATTAGATCGCCAAAGTTACCTTTCACTAGATCGACCACTAATCTAGTGGCATTGGCTTTCATATAAGTGGAGAGTGAAGACTGGTAGCGAGAGTTCTTTTAGCGATCTGCAGACTCAACTGTGCTCGTAGCAGCATTCGAACAATAAGTTGACACTATTGGCAGTCTGGTGGTACTTGTTGTATACAAGCTACGGCTAGCATTAATTTTATCTTTTATTTATGAACCATCACCTTAGTAATAGACTAACACCGAAAGGATAATGGTCAATACTATCACCAGCTTCCATTTCCCATTAGTTACTAATCTGTTATTCATTATTATTAATATACAATTTATTTCATCATCCAAAAAGCTGAATAAAAGTCTTTGTCGCTTTGCCAAATATAAGGAGGCATTAAAATTTCTAAATATGCGCTTTTAAATGATTTGATTAGTTATAATTATAATGTACCCAGACCAGCAACAATCATCGCATCCAAGGCATTTTGATTCCCTGTACGATGTGCCTGCTAACAGCGAGCAACCCGCTTCGATTCCTAACCATAACGAACTTACCACTAACGGCGTCTGCAAAAAATTCATTCATGGCAAATGCCGACTATCAGATAATTGTCCTCACCCGCACGACAAAAGTAAGATAAAGCCTTGTAACAAATTCGAGAGCATGGGCACTTGTGGATACGGAGATAAATGTAATTTTAGCCACGATTTAAAAATATGTCCTGAATTCATGAAGGAAAAATGTGAGAAGGGAGAGCACTGTTCCTTCAGGCATGTCTACAAAAGCTGCCCCAACTTCGACATGGGCTTCTGTTTTCAGGGTAAAACTTGCAAATTCAAACATATTGTCCGCAAGTTATGCTGGGACTATATGTATGGATTCTGCGAAAAGGGTGCCAAATGCCCCGACTATCACCCCAAAATATTTGTGGAAGAGGACTTCGTCGGCACCAAGAAGCTCTTTGAGCAGCTTTCAAAGAATGACCCACAGTACTACATCTGTAACTACTGCGCGCAGATAGGGCACAAAGTAAGCAAATGTCCAAAGAGGGTGTAGATTTAGCCGAAGGACGTATTTAAGTGTGGACTATGCGGGAACGTGCACTCTTTTGCAGACGATTGCAACTATAAAGCTTGATTGCATATATTGATCAGATAAACGCCTTATTTTACTTTCAATCATTTAAATCAATCGACAAATATTATAAACACATATTTGAATTCGCATGATAATCCATCTCCTCCTTTGCTTCTATCTAGTTCACAATAAAGTTCTCATCAATAATCAGTAGAAGCACTTTTAAATTGAGATAGGAGAAAGCTACTCTTAAGCCATTCCCTTATTTTTTACCAGGTTTCAGCATAGTCAAATTGAAGATTTCAAAAGACCAGCTTCATTCTATTGGCAACCAATTTGTTCCATAAAATCACTGTAAAAAGGAGATGTAAGACTGGTAAGTTCAGTTGAGCATACAAACACAAGCATTGCAGACAAGCTCAATAGCAAGATTGTATATCGATTTGAGGATTTAAGGTCGCTGCGAGTATTTTTAGACGCAATCCAAGTTCAATTTGTAATAATTGCAGTATACACTTCAAGCTAAATTGTCTTTTATGTGACTCAAGACAATAATGGGACTCTCCATTCTTATTAGAAGAAAAAAGTAGTGGAGGAATAATTGCAAGATGCTAGATTTATCATGGTCAATAGAACCATTCTACTCTTTACCAACAAACATGTAATCAAGATACACATGGACGGAAATTATTAGATGGTTTCAGGATATCAGCCAGTGACCAGCATGTTTGATGATGTAAAATCAAGTGGGGATTATATTTATATTGGGGGAGACTAGGGGCTCTTGGTGTATAGATTTGACTCTAGCAACAATAGTCTTCATATGGTTGCTAATAAAACATTCACTATTTCAGACAACTATTCCTCTTCAACTGCTTTTGATGTAAATTAGATATACATCGAATAAGCTTATTAAGGAAATAGCTTAATTTACATTTTAGATCGATAGTAGGGTTTGCTGGCTTACTCTTTAAGCGATATAATAAATGGATCAACTAGCAAATAAAGAGTGAAGATACTAATGGGAGGGTGCTAGCACTTTATAGTAACTGGCATGAATATTTATCTAACTTGTCCTGAATTACTTATTCTTAATAAAAAGGGAGTGCCAGTGGATAAGAAGCATAATAGCTTCTATCCCTACCAAATCTCACTAATAGGTGAAAGGATATTTATATTCGGCTATCAATAGCTAGCTATTTACGATGTCTTTGGTACCATACTGCAGTAGCACTCGCTTCACACCATTACCTTCAAATCATTTCTACTTGATAAGTATCTAGTCTCATTCTCCGATTCCACTGTCTCAACCTCACTCATAGATCCCGAAAGAGAAGAGCTGTATTGCTATACAGCTAAAGAGGATGATGCGGGAGAATATACAGGCAAGTATGTAACCTCAGGGTTATGCAGCTAGTATTTATTTGGTCCTTAAGATAACAAATAAGTATGCCAGATCTCATACCCTTTCAAGCTACTGGTTAAAAACACAGCCTACGTGAGCTACCAGATTGAGATCATTGTGATTGGCGTGTGGATAATACTCATGGCGGGCATCGCATTGGCCTTTACAATAAAGCATCATTTAGTGCACAAGCACTACAGATAGCTCATGGAGGAAGAGACGAATGAGAATATTGAGGTTGTTCCCCCAGTTAACTTAAAGAAGGGCAGCAATGAGGAGGTGAGCTGAGTGATAGTCTTTCATTGTTTTATTATACCAGTCTAATATTAATATTAAATGAACAAAACTCTGACCAAGAGGCAAGGTGGCTTCGAGCAAGTAGACCCTAAGTTCATTACATCCATCTTCGAACTATAGTTCCACGCAGGTTTACCCTTGCCTATTCAGAGATATTCTTTTCTCGATGCCAAGATACAGGAGAGAAGCCAGATTTATAGAAGGCGAAGATGTTCAAGTAAAGTTTGAACAAAGTTAATTCTAAGAAATTTCCCCACATTCTCAACTTGAATTCGATGCGTTTGGGAGTAAACACCATAATGAAGCTCATTAGTATCCTCGAAACACATAAGTAAATGTAACTTCATACAGCTTCACGGACCTCAACCTCGCAGATAACTCCATCTCAGAGTACGGTATGCACGCAATCAAGAACTTGATCAGCAGTTCTAAGATCGAACACTTGAATTTAGCCAGCAACATGATTAGCGAGGTTGGGCTGTCCCTTATCCTGGAAGAGCTCATCAAAAACAGTCATTTGAAAGAATTGAACTTGGGCATAGAGGAGGGGTCTATTCGCAAGAATTCATTTGGGATTGATGGGGCAAGATGTTTGGCAGCTGTGTTGCTACAAAACAAGTCCCTGGAGATATTGAGATTGTAGGACAATGACATTGGAATCAATGGTGCAGAAATTATCTCCATTCCTCTAAAGAAGAATAAGCAACTCAAGGAGCTCAAAATTTCATAGAATTTAATCAAAACCGAAGGGGCATAGTATATCCTTATCAATGGGATCAATCTGGTCTCCCTTGATTTGGGCAAAAACTTTATCAAATCCTCCATCGGCCCAACCCTTAGAAAGTATGTCGAGAACAATAGAAATCTTAGGAAAATAAACTTAGAGTATAACTAATTATTAGGAGATGGTGTGGAAACTTTCTTTTAAGGGGCAGTAAATTCGTTACTGTAAGACATTAATTTGAGAGGCAATGGCATTGGCGATAGGGGATTGGGTTTGATTGAGCATATCTTTAACTTTATGGATAAGAGTATGGAGAATCTGAAAGTACTCAATCTATCTTCTAATTAAATCACAAAGGAAGGCGTCAAATCGCTCATCACCATCATAAACTGTGGACGGTTGAGAACGCTCAACTTAAGTAAAAATTTACTGGGAGACTAGGGCTTGATTGAGCTGGTTAACAGTTTAAAATAATCGGCAGCAGGAGAGCTGATGGAAAAGCTTGACTTCTCAGGATGCAAGATATCAGATAAAGGATTCATGCATTTGGTCGAAAATATTAATAGTCTGGTCGAACTCAAGTACT
>JACCDV010001988.1_pt1 | contig 13681 bp, 8 predicted proteins | sample 7446131 | NCBI WGS metagenome assembly JACCDV01 (sample SAMN15323448, study PRJNA562643) | freshwater metagenome | isolation source: river surface water | place: USA:Blue River Watershed | collected 2017-08-17 | reverse complement strand
TTGGGTGGTGAGTACGGTGGTGCTGCCACTTATGTGGCCGAGCACGCTCCTCACGGCAAGCGCGGTGCCTACACTGCCTGGATCCAGACCACTGCAACATTGGGCTTGTTCCTGTCGCTGATGGTGATTCTGGGTACACGTACCGCCATCGGTGAAGAAGCCTTTGCTGATTGGGGCTGGCGCGTGCCGTTCATCGTCTCGATCCTCATGTTGTTCATCTCGGTCTACATCCGTTTGAGCATGAACGAATCGCCTGCTTTCGTGAAAATGAAAGCCGAAGGCAAGACATCCAAGGCCCCTCTGACCGAAGCTTTCGGCCAGTGGAAAAACCTGAAGATCGTGATCTTGGCCCTGGTCGGTTTGACCGCTGGTCAAGCTGTGGTCTGGTACTCCGGTCAGTTCTACGCTTTGTTCTTCTTGACACAAGCGTTGAAAGTGGACGGCGCCACCGCCAACATCATGGTTGCGATTTCGCTGATCATCGGTACACCTTTCTTCATCGTCTTCGGTGCCCTGTCTGACAAGATTGGCCGCAAGCCCATCATCCTGGCTGGCTGCTTGTTGGCTGCTCTGACTTACTTCCCTGTGTTCAAGGCATTGACCAAGGCTGCTAACCCAGACCTGGCCGATGCTCAAGCCGCATCGCAAGTGGTGGTGATCGCTGATCCAGCCGAGTGCTCGTTCCAGTTCAACCCCACAGGCACCAAGAAGTTCACATCGTCTTGCGACATCGCCAAGCAACGTTTGGCTGGCGCTTCGGTGAGCTACTCCAACGAAGTGGCACCTGCTGGTACCCCCGCCATCATCAAGGTGGGCGCTACCACCGTGCAAGTCAAGTACTCTGCTGAAGACGTCGCTGCAGCCAAGGCCAAGGCCGAGGAAAAGCTGGCCGCTCTGAACGCTGCTGAACCCAAAGATGCCAAGGCCATCGAAGCTGCCACCAAGTCTGTCAAGGACCTGGGCAACGAGAAGACCGCTGGTGCGACCCTGTTGGGCGCCAACCTGGGTGCTGCTTTGAAGGCTGCTGGCTACCCAGCCAAAGCTGACATGGCCAAGTTCGACAAGACCATGGTCATCATCATCCTGACTTACCTGGTGATCCTGGTGACCATGGTGTACGGTCCTATCGCCGCCATGCTGGTCGAGATGTTCCCCACACGTATCCGTTACACCTCCATGTCCTTGCCTTACCACATCGGTAACGGCTGGTTCGGCGGCCTGTTGCCTACCACCGCTTTCGCGATCGTGGCGCAGACCGGTAACATGTACAACGGTCTGTGGTACCCCATCATCATCGCCGGTGCAACCGTCGTGATCGGTGGCTTGTTCATCAAGGAAACCAAAGACGTGGACATCTACGCTGAAGACTGATCTTCACTTGTAAGCAACCCGAGGGGACTCGGGTGCTACATTCTGGGCCTTCCCTCTGTGGAGGGCCTTTTTCATTATTGGAGATGAACTATGTGGAAAATTGCTGTGGGTTTTGCGGTTTTTGCCGCCATCGCTTTGTACGTGATCGGTAAGGGTGGCGACAGCCTGGACATGAGCGGTGAAAAACACGGTGCTGACGCTGTGCACACCGAGCCAGCCAAGGCCGACGCGTCGGCGCCCGCTGCTGCACCTGCCGCAGACGCCAGCGCTGCCAAGTAAGCGCATCGCTTGAGCACCCCCTGTGTGGGGTGAGCAGCACAAAGCCACGCATCAGCGTGGCTTTTCTTTTGGGCGCCAGAAATGTCACGGCCTGCGCCCTAGAATGTTTGGCCTTCACCGAATAAAGCCAACCCATGTCCCAAGGTCTCATCCGCATCCGTGGCGCCCGCCAGCACAACCTCAAAAACCTTGACCTGGACATTCGCACCGGCGAGTTGACCGTGGTCACCGGCCCCAGCGGCTCGGGCAAATCGAGCCTGGTGTTTGATACCTTGTACGCTGAAGGCCAGCGCCGCTACGTGGAGACCTTCAGCGCCTATGCCCGGCAGTTCCTCGATCGCATGGACAAACCGGCAGTCGACAAGGTCGAAGGCGTGCCCCCTGCGATTGCGATCGATCAGACCAACCCGGTGCGCAGCTCCCGCTCCACGGTGGGCACCATGACCGAGCTGAACGATCACCTGAAATTGTCATTTGCGCGTTTGGGTCAGCTGTTCGACAAGGACACCGCGCAGCCCGTGCGCCACGACAGCCCCGAGACGATCTACGCCGAGCTGGCGCTGCGTGCGGCGCAAGCCCAGGACCCGCGCCTGTATCTGACCTTTCCGGTTGAGCTGCCTGCGGGCACCAGCGCCGAACAGGTCGAGCAATGGCTGTCGGCCAGCGGTTTCACCAAGGTGCAGGCCGAACGCGAAGTGGCCACGCCCACCGGCCCGCGCAAAGTGCTCGATGTGGTGGCTGACCGTTTCCGTTTGGGTTCGGCTGAAAAGATCCGCGTGATCGAGGCGATTGAAGTCGCCCTCAAACGCGGCAGTGGCCGTTTGAATGTGTATGTGGAGGGCGATGCCGGCCAGGACATGTGGCGTTTCTCCACCGGCCTGCATTGCCCCGACAGCGACCAGCGCTACACCGACCCGATCCCGTCGATGTTTTCCTTCAACTCGGCCGTGGGCGCGTGCGAAACCTGTCGTGGCTTTGGTCGCGTGATTGGTGTGGATTACGGCCTGGTCATCCCCAACGACAAACTCACTTTGCGCGCCGGTGCCATCAAGACCATCCAGACCCCTGCCTGGAAAGAGTGTCAGGACGACCTGATGCGCCATGCCGAAGCCGAAGGTATCCCGCGTGACACGGCCTGGGCGCAGTTGTCGGACGAACACAAGCACTGGGTCATCCACGGCTCACCTTTGTGGAAAGGCAAGTGGAACCAGCAGTGGTACGGCATCAAACGCTTTTTTGAATACCTGGAGAGCAAGGCCTACAAGATGCACATCCGTGTGCTCTTGTCCAAGTACCGCAGCTACACCGAATGCCCCACCTGCAATGGCGCACGCTTGAAGACCGAAAGCTTGCTCTGGCGCATGGGCTCGCTCGACGACGCGAACGCGGTGCTGCCGGGCGCCAAGCGCTTCATGCCTGCAGGTGTGAAGTGGCGCCGCGCCCAGCTCGAAGCCCTGCCTGGCCTGAGCCTGCACGACATGATGATCATGCCGATCGTCCAGCTGCGCACTTTCTTTGACCGCATGAGCGCCACCGCAGTGGCCGAGGCCTCGCAAGATGCTGAAGCACAAGCGCTCAAGCTGTTGCTCGAAGAAATCACCACCCGCCTCAAATACCTGTGCGACGTGGGCATCGGCTACCTCACCCTCGACCGCCAAAGCCGCACCCTCAGCGGCGGTGAGGTGCAGCGCATCAACCTGACCACGGCTTTGGGCACCAGCTTGGTGAACACGCTGTTCGTGCTCGACGAGCCCAGCATCGGCCTGCACCCGCGTGACATGAACCGCATCACCCAGGCCATGCACCGCCTGCGCGATGCGGGCAACACGCTGGTGGTGGTGGAGCACGACCCGGCCGTGATGCTGGCCGCTGACCGCATGATCGACATGGGCCCCGGACCGGGCGAGCGCGGCGGGCAGATTGTGTTCGACGGCAGCACCGCCGATCTGCGGAGCGCCGACACGCTGACGGGGGCTTATCTGGGCGGCCGCAAGCAAGTGGGCCTGGGCTTCAAGCGCATGGTGACCGACAGCACGCCGCGTTTGATTCTGGAGGGCGCCCGTGAGCACAACCTGCAAAACATCAGCGTGGACTTTCCGCTGCAACGCCTGGTCACCATCACCGGGGTCAGCGGCTCTGGCAAATCGAGTTTGATTCAGGATGTGCTGGCCCCGGCGTTGATGCGCCACTTTGGCAAAGCCACCGAAACGCCTGGCGCACACGACCGCTTGCTGGGGGCCGATCACCTGAGCGATGTGGTGTTTGTGGACCAGTCACCGATTGGCAAAACAGCTCGCTCCAACCCCGTGAGCTATGTGGGCGCGTGGGACGCGATCCGTGAGCTCTTTGCCACCGCGCCCGAGTCTCGCCAGCGCGGCTACACCGCCAGCAAGTTCAGCTTCAACAGCGGCGATGGCCGCTGCCCCACCTGCGGCGGCTCGGGCTTTGAGCACGTCGAGATGCAGTTCTTGAGCGATGTGTATTTGCGCTGCCCCGATTGCGACGGCAAGCGTTACCGCCCCGAGATTCTGGAAATCACCATCGAGCGTCAGGCCATCGGGGGTCAGCCCCGCCTGCTCAATGTGGCCGACATCCTGGACCTCACTGTGAGCGAAGCCGCCGCCTTGTTCGCGCAAGACCGCGACGTGATCCGCGCCTTGCAACCCATCGTCGATGTGGGCCTCGAATACGTGCGTCTGGGCCAGCCCGTGCCCACGCTCTCGGGCGGTGAGGCGCAGCGCCTCAAGCTCGCAGGCTTTCTGGCCGAGGCGGCCAAGAGTGCGTCCAAGAGTCGCCAGAGCCTGGCGCGCAAGGGTACCTTGTTCTTGTTTGATGAGCCGACCACGGGCCTGCACTTTGACGACATCGCCAAGCTCATGCGCGCCTTGCGCAAGTTGCTCGAAGCCGGGCATTCGCTGATCGTCATCGAGCACAACCTGGACGTGATCCGTGCCAGCGATTGGTTGATCGATCTGGGCCCCGAAGGCGGCTATGCCGGGGGCCTGATCGTGGCCGAAGGCACGCCTGAAGATGTGCGCCAGCACGCGACATCGCACACGGGGATGGCGCTGCGTGAATACGCCGAGGCCATGGGCGAGGTGCATGGCGTCAGTGAAAAAGGTTTGGGCGATTGGGGGGGCGATGCTGGGCCGGCACCGGGTTCCTCAGAAGTCGCTTCGCGCCACACATCGTCAAACGATGCCAGCCCAGCATCGCGCAGGGCCATGAAGGCGCAAGGTCCAAATGCCATTCAGATTGTCAACGCCAAAGAACACAACCTCAAAAACCTGAGCGTGGACATTCCACGCGGCAAGTTCAACGTGGTCACGGGCGTCAGCGGTTCAGGCAAGTCCACGCTGGCTTTTGACATCCTGTTCAACGAAGGTCAGCGCCGCTATCTGGAAAGCCTGAACGCCTACGCCCGCTCCATCGTGCAGCCTGCAGGCCGCCCCGAGGTGGATGCGGTTTATGGCATCCCGCCGACGGTGGCGATCGAACAGCGCCTGTCACGCGGTGGCCGCAAATCCACCGTGGGCACGACCACCGAGGTGTGGCACTTCTTGCGCCTGCTGTATGTCAAGCTGGGCATTCAGCATTGCGTGCACGACGACACGCCGGTGCAACCGCAAACGCCAGACAGCATCGCTGCGCAGTTGATCACCCAGTTCAAGGGGCAGCACATTGGTCTGCTGGCGCCGCTGGTCGTGAACCGCAAAGGCGTGTACACCGAGCTGGCCGACTGGGCGCGTCCGCGTGGTTACACGCACCTGCGTGTCGATGGCGAGTTTTTACCCACGCAAGGCTTCCCGCGCATTGACCGTTTCAAGGAGCACAACATCGAGCTGCCTGTGGCCAGCCTCGATGTGCTGCCGGGCAATGAAACCGCCTTGCGCCAGGCGTTGGGCAAAGCGCTGGAGCATGGCAAAGGCGTGATGCATGTGCTGAGCGATCTGGGCAACTTGCGCGAAGCCATGTTCAACGGTGAATCGACCGCCCGCATTGGCCAGCACCGTGTGTTTTCCACGCTGCGTGCCTGCCCCGCTTGCGCCACGTCTTATGCCGAACTCGACCCGCGCCTGTTTTCGTACAACAGCAAGCACGGCTGGTGCCCCGACTGCGTGGGCACCGGCGTCAAGCTCAGCAAGGACGAGCGCAAGGTGTTCGACGACTCGGTGCGTGACGAGAAAGAAAAAGGCCGCGAGCAAACCTTTGCCGAGCCTGAAATCGAAGACCTGGCCAACGTGGTCTGCCCCAGCTGCGAGGGGACACGGCTGAACGCCACGGCGCGTGCCGTGCGCTTGAGTGCCGCCAATGGCCAAGCCTGGCGCATCACCGACATCGCCAGCCTGTCCGTCAGCGACGTGCGCCAGTGGGTGGAGAAACTCCAGCTCGTGGGCCGCGATGCCGACATCGCCCGCGACTTGGTGCCCGAGATCAAGAGCCGTTTGGAGTTTCTGGAAGAGGTCGGTCTGGGTTACCTCACGCTCGACCGTGGCGCGCCCACGCTGTCGGGTGGCGAGGCGCAGCGCATTCGCCTTGCCGCTCAGCTGGGCAGCAACCTGCAAGGCGTCTGCTATGTGCTGGATGAACCCACCATCGGTTTGCACGCCCGCGACAACCAGATTTTGCTGAACGCCCTGCACAAGCTGGGCGACAAGGGCAACACGCTGGTGGTGGTGGAGCACGACGAAGACACCATCCGCCGCGCTGACCACATCATCGACATCGGCCCCAGCGCCGGCAAACGCGGCGGCCGTCTGGTGGCCGAAGGCTCGGTGTCTGACATCACGGCTTCGGCCGATTCGCAAACCGGACGCTATTTGTTGCATGCGATGAAGCATCCGATGCAGTTGCGCAGGGTTGTGGATGCCTCTGCGCAGGGCCGTGGCGCGGGCGCCTCATACGGCGGGGGTACGCCAAAATCGGCGCCCACGCCACCGCCCCACGCAGAGGCTGTGGCGGCTCCCCTCCAATGGCTCAGCCTGACCGGTGCCAGCCTGCACAACCTGCGCCAGGTCGATGTGCAAGTGCCGCTCAAACGTCTGGCCGCCGTGACCGGTGTCAGTGGTTCCGGCAAGTCCACGCTGGCCCGCGATGTACTGTTGGCCAACGTGCAAGCCTTGGTGCAACAGCGTTCGACCTTGGCAGGCCGCACCGCGCAAGACGCGGGCCAGCGCGTGGCTTTGAACGCCTGCGCCGATGTGCAAGGCTTTGAGACGATTGACCGCGTGCTCGAAGTCGACCAGACCCCGATCGGCAAAACACCGCGCTCCTGCCCCGCCACCTACATCGGTTTTTGGGACACGATCCGCAAACTGTTTGCCGAAACGCTCGAAGCCAAAGCCCGTGGCTATGCCGCCGGGCGCTTCAGCTTCAACACCGGCGAAGGCCGCTGCCCTAGCTGCGAAGGGCAGGGCATGCGCACCATCGAGATGAGCTTTTTGCCCGACGTGAAAGTACCGTGCGAAACTTGCCATGGGGCCCGCTTCAACCCCGAAACCCTGGCGGTCAGCTGGCGCGGCAAGAGCATTGGCGACGTGCTGCAAATGGAAGTGGACGAGGCGGTGGACTTCTTCGCCAGCATGCCCAGCATCGCGCACCCGCTGCAACTGCTCAAAGACGTGGGCCTGGGTTACCTCACGCTGGGTCAGCCTTCACCGACCTTGAGTGGCGGCGAAGCGCAGCGCATCAAACTGGTGACCGAGCTGACCAAGGTGCGCGACGAGGTGGGCAAGCGCGGCAACAAAGCGCCGCACACGCTGTATGTGCTCGACGAGCCTACAGTGGGCCTGCACATGGCCGATGTGGACAAGCTGATCAGCGTGCTGCACCGCCTGGTCAATGCGGGTCACAGCGTGGTCGTGATCGAGCACGATCTGGACGTGATCGCCGAAGCCGACTGGGTGATTGACCTGGGGCCTGAAGGCGGCAACGCCGGTGGCCGCATCGTGGCCGCGACCACACCCGAAGCGCTGGTGCGTCTGGGCACGCACACAGGCAAGGCGCTGGCGCCAGTGTTGGCGCGGGTTTGACTTCTGAGTGAAGGCGTCGGACCTGAAGGTGCCGACCTACCAATTCCACGTAGGTCGGCACCTTCAGGTCCGACATGCATGCCGTCCGGTGGCGCTTATGCTGCCGCGCCCAATCGCCACAGCGAAGTGACTTCTGCCGCCCGCGCTGCATGCAGCGGGTCTGACGCGTCCTGCGCTTTGCCGTGCACGGGCTTCACGTCCATGCGGCCCAGCACCTGCAGGCCTGCGTCGGCGATCCAGCCCAACAAGGCTTCGCGGGTGCGCAAGCCCAAATGCTCGGCCAGGTCCGACAAGATCAGCCAGCCTTCGCCGCCTTCGCACAGGTGCTCGCGCAAACCTGCCAGAAAGCCCTTGAGCATCTGGCTGCCTTCGTCATAGACCGCTTGTTCCAGCACTGAGGTGGGGCGGGCGGGGAGCCAGGGCGGGTTGCACACCACCAGTGCAGCCTGGCCGGGCGGGAACAAATCGGCTTGCAGCAGCTGCACCTGGTTTTGCAAGCCCAGGCGTTGCAGGTTGTCGTGGGCGCAGACCAGTGCACGCTCGGCCATGTCGGTGGCCACCACTTGGCTTGCCCCGCGCCTGGCCAGCACGGCCGACAGCACGCCGGTGCCCGCGCCAATGTCAAAAGCCACCGGGTGTGCTTTCAGGACCGCAGGCAGTGGTGCCTCATTCACCAAGGCCACATACTCGCCACGCACCGGTGAGAACACGCCGTAATGCGGGTGGATGCGCAGGTCTTCGCCCAAAGCAGGCACTTCGACACCGTTTTTGCGCCACTCAAAAGCACCGATCACGCCCTGCAAGGCGCGCAGCGAGATCACCGAAGACTGCCCATTGGCGGGGCCAAAGGCTTGCGCACACGCTTGCTTGGCATCGGGTGCGCGGCGCAGTGTGATGCCGTAGTCGCCGTTCAACTCGATCAGGATCTGGCTCAGCACACGGGTGCGCTGGGCCTGCGCCTGGCGGTGGGTGTGGAAGGCCGCGCCCGGCATGGGGGCTGCTGCATCGGCTTTTTTGCGTTTGGCTTTTTGCGGTTTGTCGATGCGCCTTGCCATCGCCTGCAGCAATTGGCGGGCGTTTTGAAAGTCGCCGCGCCACAGCAAGCCCGTGCCCTCGCATGCCAGGCGGTAGGCCGCATCGGCGGTCAGGGTGTCATCGGCCAGCACCACGCGGGCGGGCAGGTTCTGGTCCGAGCGCCACAGGGCCGAGCGTTCGCTGTCTTTTTCAGACCAGGTCAAAAGGGTGGGGGTGTTCATGTTCACGAGAGGCCGTTCAGCAGGTGTTGTGCCAATTCGGCAAAGCCCGCGCCACGTTCACCGGTGGTGATGTAGCGGGGAGGGTGGGTCAGCTGCGCTTCAAAGCGCCGGATGTTGGCCACGCCCACGCTGTGCGGGAAGCGTTCAAACATCACTTGATCATTGGTCGAGTCTCCCACATAAACCCAGCGCCCGATCTCGGCGTCCAGATCGCGGCCCCACAGCTCGCGCACGATCCAGCGTGCGCCAGAGAGCTTGCTGTGCTCGCCAAACCAGCCGTTGATGTGGATGCTGCTCACGGTGGCGGTCATGCCTTCGCTGCGCATGATCCGCACCACCGCATCGATGGCGCTTTGCGGCAGGTGGGTGAACTCGCTGTGGTCGACGGCGATGTCGGTCTCGCGGCCCGCATGGTCTTGCGACAGCTGTGCGCCAGGTACCTCGCGCAGCACGCGTTGGCCAACGGCTTGCATCCGTGCAAAGTTGTGCGCGCGTGTGGCAGCGTCTTGCTGGTAAATCTTGCGCAGACCGTGCGCCGGGTCGGGCAGCAAACCCACCGCGCCGTTTTCCGCCACGATGGCATCGACCGGCCAGCGGTTCACAAAGGGTTCGCTCCAGCCCACCGGCCGACCGGTGATCGGCACCACATGCAATCCGGCGGCCCTCAGATTGGCCAGGGCCTGCAAGGCATCGGGCGTGATCGCGCCCTCGGTGGTCAGGGTGTCGTCGATGTCTGTGAAAACGCCGATGGGGCGCAGGCCGCGAGTGGACCAGGAGGGTAGTTTCAGCATGTTGGAGGCTTCAGATCAGACGACAGCGAGGGTCTGAGCTGGGTTGAATGGACGACGCTGTTCAAGCGTCCGTCCATTTTGCCTCAACGCATTCAGGACGCAGAGGCCAGCAGTGGCTTGAGCCTCTCGGTGACTCGGATGCGGGTGCTGGTGCGCCAGTCCAGTCGGGACACGTATGTTTTGGCACGGTCTTCGGACCGGAAGGGGCCCGTCACCACGGCGAACTGCCAATCGTCTGTGTGGGGTGTTTTGCGCATCGCGATGATCCTTGCAGTACCCAACTCCTGGTGCTTGGCCTTCAGTTTTTGAGCCTGCTCCAGGCTGTTGAACACGCCATGTTCGACCACATAGGCGTCTGCAGGCAGTGTCTTGAACCAGCGTGCGCCCATGCGTGCGACTTCAGGCAGGGCCTTCGGTGTCTGGGCAACGGGAGCTTTGGATGCGCTGGCAGTTTGCGGGGCCTCAATGACTTGGGGCGTGCTCTTTTGTGTCGGGTTGGCAGCAGAGGCGAGCGCTGTTGCGGGTGTTGCGGTGGCGGTGGGCACCGTTTCAGAGGCAGCGGCTGCAGAAGCGGGTGTCAGCGCAGGAGCAGAAGGGTCTGACGATGCAGACATCCATGCCACGGCACCCAAAATGGCAACGCCGGCCACGGCTGTGGCAATGGTCGTCTTTTGGCTGATCCTGTTTGTTGTTGCTTCGGGCATTTCACGAGGCTCTGCGAACGCCTGATCCAAAGGGTCGGGCATGTCCGAGGCCTTGCGCAAGGGCTGATCGACGGCATCCAGGTCGAGGAAGATGCCATCGGTTGGGGTACGCTCATTCCAGGCCTGCAGGGGCTGCTGGCTCAGCCAAATCACCCGAAAAGGCAGGGCCGGGAACAATTCGATGAGCCGGAAAATGATGGTCTGTTGCTCGGCTGACAACTTGTCGGCCAGCTTGATGACCCAGATGTGAATCGGGCCAGGCTTTGCAGACGGCGCCGCCTGTTCTTGCAGATGGGGAGCCACTTCCTGGTTCAGTCGACTGATCAGGTCCAAAAACTCATGGCCGCTGTACTCATCGACCTGCACAGCCGCATCGATGGTCCGTACGCTGTCCAGCACGCGCCTGGAAAAGTCTTGCAACACCACCTCTGACTGGCTCACCAGCCCCAGACTCCGAACGTCGCTGACCAAGGCCTTGGCCAAATCAACGGGGGTATGGGCAGGATCCATGCGGGGAGGATCCAGGGACTCGGATGGCGTTAGAAGATTCATGGCGTTGCATTGTAGAGTCTACAAAAGATGTATTTTGAATCGGTGCGCATGCTCGCAATCCCTGACGTGCTGGCATCGCACCGGTGACAGTTTTTCGGCCTCAACATGGCATCATGGGTTGATCAGCAAACTGTCTGGAGACACACATGATCTATTTGAAACGCCGTTTTGTCCTGAAGGCTGTGGCCTTGGCTTTGTCCTTGACGGGTGTGGCCGCGCTGGCCCAGACGGCCTGGCCCAACAAGCCGGTCAAGATCCTCGTGCCCTTTGCACCCGGCGGCACCACCGACATCCTGGCCCGCGCCATCGCGCCCGACCTGTCCAAAGCCTTTGGCCAGCAGTTTGTGGTGGAAAACAAAGGCGGTGCTGGCGGCAACCTGGGCGCTGAAATCGTGGCCAAGTCGGCGGGTGACGGCTACACCCTGCTCATGGGCACAGTCGGCACACATGGCATCAACCGCGCTTTGTATGCCAAGCTGCCTTACGACCCTTTCAAGGACTTCGCGCCCATCACCCTGGTGGCAGGCGTGCCCAATGTGATGGTGGTCAACGCCGACAAGGCCGCAGCCCACAAGATCAACACCGTCAACGATTTCATCAAGTACACCAAAGCCAACCCCGGCAAGCTGAACATGGCTTCCAGCGGCAACGGCACCTCGATTCATCTGGCGGGTGAGTTGTTCAAGAGCCAGACCGGTACCTTCATGGCGCACATCCCTTATCGTGGCTCTGGCCCGGCCCTGTTGGACCTGGCCGCTGGCAATATGGACGTGATGTTTGACAACTTGCCCTCGGCCATGCAGCTCATCAAGGCCGGCAAGATCAAGGCCCTGGCGGTGACCAGCGCACAGCGCTCGGCGGCTTTGCCCGATACCCCGACGGTGGAAGAGGCGGCAGGCCTCAAAGGCTTTGAAGCCAGCAGCTGGTTTGGCTTGCTGGCCCCTGCGGGTACGCCGCCCGATGTGGTCAGCCGCATTCAGCAGGAAGTCGCCAAGTCCCTGGCCACGCCTGCCATGAAAGAACGTCTGGCCACGCTGGGCGCGATTCCCAGTGGCAACACGCCAGCGCAGTTTGCTGCGCTGATTGAGAGCGAACACAAAAAGTGGGCCGAAGTCGTCAAGGCCTCTGGTGCCAAGGTGGACTGAGGCCCTGGGTTGACGGGCCCTGAACGTTCAGGCCCCGCAACACTTCTTGAATTTCTTGCCGCTGCCGCACGAGCAAGGGTCGTTGCGACCGGGGGTGGCGGCTTTGATGACTTGCTCCACGCGGGGGCCGATGTTGCGCCATATTTCGCGCAGGTCGTACACCGCCCACAGGGCTTCGCCGTAGGCGTTCAGGCGGTTTTCGCTCACACTGGGTGGACCGTCTTCGGACAGGGCGGACAAGGTGGGGGTATCGGCATCGTCTTCGGTCAGGGCCACGATGGCTTCGAGCGACAGGTCGTGCCACTTGGCTGCGTCTTTGTCTTTGGGGGCGGCCCATTCGTCGGACCAGTTCTCGACCGCGAACATGAAGCCCAGAGCCCAAACCTGGGCGAAAGCGGGGATTTCGTTGTCGTCGATTTCGGCGCGTTCTTCTTCGGGCAGCGTGGCGATCGCGCCGCGCACGTCCATCACTTCGGGGGCGTAGGCCTTGTCGTCGTCCAGCGCTTCCACAGGCGTGTCCAGGGCCAGTTTGATTTCGTCAAAACGGCGTTGCCACAAGGCTAGGAATTGCTGGCGCTGGGCATCGCCCGAAAAGCTGCCGCCTTCTTCGCCCTCGTCCACGCCCAGAAGCATGGGCAGCCATTCGCCCTCGGGAATGGGGCGGCGGCAGCAGACCAGCGCGGCCATGAAGCCTTCGCAAAATTCCCACTGCGGCGTTTCTTCAAAACGCTCGCGCAGGTCGTCGAGGATGTTGTCCAGGGTGTCGAAGTCTTCGGCTTGCAAGCCAGCGGTGGTGTTCATGGGGTGTTCCGGTAATCAGGCGTGGATTGTAGGCGTGGGCTTGTAGGTCGGTGGCTTCAGCCCCGACATGCGGTGTGTGCCGAAGCCTGTCATGTCGGGGCTGAAGCCGCCGACCTACAGGGATGGGTTCAGCGCTACGCCGCAGCGCTCGAGCCGTTTGCGCATGCACAGCACTTGCGCGTCTTTGCTGTGCAGGCTGGCGCTGTGCGCCACGGCCAGGTCGATGAATTTCTGGTCGTCCGGGTCTTTGCAGGCGTATTCGGCCTTGGGCGCGTCCGGGTGCAGCTGCGCCCAGCGGTCAAAGTGGCCGAGCACCGTGTCCGCCGGCAGGCTGCGGTGCATGAGGCGTTTGACGATCTGCGGATAGGCCAGCACGCGGGCCAACTCTTCGCGCATGGCGGCAGTGGCCAGCCATTGCGTGCTGCCCGTCTCGACGCTGCCGCGCAGCGTTTGCGCACGAGGTTCGTCAAAGACCCACAGGTCCAAAACGATGTTGGTGTCCAGCACGCGCTTCATGCGGCAGGGGGCTCGCTGGCGCCTCGCTTCAAGCTGCCCTTGATCATGTCAAAGCGGAACAGGCGGCATTCGATGGGGCCGTTCCACATGGGCACACGGCGCGATTCTTTCAGGCGCATTTTGCTGGGCAGCTTCAGATCGGGCGTGAGCATCCAGGCGCTCCAGCCGCTGTAGTTTTTCTTCCAGTGGCTGGCCAGTTGGGCAAAGAAGTCGCCGCCGTCGTCAACTTGTGCG
>JACCDV010598282.1_pt1 | contig 13688 bp, 11 predicted proteins | sample 7446131 | NCBI WGS metagenome assembly JACCDV01 (sample SAMN15323448, study PRJNA562643) | freshwater metagenome | isolation source: river surface water | place: USA:Blue River Watershed | collected 2017-08-17 | reverse complement strand
GGTTTTTCGCGCATTATCCAAAATATTATAAAAAAAAGAATACGATAAAATATGTCTAGCATAGGGATGCAATCAGATTTCTTAATCGCTTCAGGTGTAGTGCCTGATCGAATCGAAAAAAAAGACGAAGCCGTTTTATATATCTACAAAGACCCTTCTCAGGCTTTAGCGCAACTAGAACGACTCCAGTATTTCCCGGTCCTGGACTCCGCTACCCCATACGGTCCCGCGCTTAAAATTTCTGCGAATACAGACGGTGAAAGCGTGGTTTGCCTCACAAAAGCTCAGCATGAATATTTTGAAGAGATTCGTTGTGGTCAGCATCTCTTAGCCAAAGTCATTCGCACCGATAACAACTGTTTTATTGAAAGTTTTGCGAAAAGTTTGACGCATTTTGATGATCGTCCTCGCGAAGAACTGCGAGCCCCACATCCTCGAAAAGCTTTTACTGTCCATGGAGCGGGAGTTTTTGAAACAAAGCAATTCTCGCCATACCCTGTTCATCGACATTCTGAAAAAAAAGATCTCTCCAGACACCAATCTACAACCTTTCTTTCCAGAGAGGTGCAACCGCAATTGTTTCATGGATGGGACGGTGTTGCAGGAGTCTTGATTCAAGAAAATTTAGCCTTAATTAATCGAGTACTGGGTTCGGATGCGGGAACGTTCTTACGACCTTATGATTTTGAGACTCGAGAACAAGCGGAAGCCTATCACGAGGAGATGATCCGTGAAAAAAAATTATTTACGGATATAGAAGCCTTAAAATCGGCTCTTAAGGGATCTACAAGATACAATGAAGTGCTGGCTCGTCTTCATTGGGACTTAAACAGTAGTGCGGTCGGGATTTTTTCAGAAAAATTGAGCGCCTGCGGCACCGCGATTTTATATGCCCAAATCATTAGAAAATATGCGAAAGCTCGAGCCATGGAAAAGGGCGAACCTTGGGATGATCGTTATCAAGTTCCCCTTGTTTATTATCTTCCAGGGAAAGCAAAAAATTACCGAGCCTACACCGCCGAAGCGCAAGCCGCAGATCAAGCTCGAGTCGATGCAATATTAAAAAATCCCGCCGAACTCCAAGCTACCTTGGCGAAAGGTAAATTTTATTTCTTAATGCTCGCGAGCCCTGAAAATGCTCACAAAATTCTCGATATTCAATTTAAAGACCAACCCATTATTATTTATTTGATTCGCCAAGGATTATTTCCCCTGGCCAATGGATTGTTGGAGCGAATTTCTGCAGTACAGCGGGGTGAATCCGTTGCTATAGCTGGAGTCGGAGCTCCTGCTAGCTCTGACTCAGCAAGTGGAAGCTCTGTGAAGGAATATGCTGAAGAAAACGAACTACCAGCGTATCTTTTATATCTTCAAGAATATTGTCACAAGAACCCCTCTCCGTTTAGATCAGAAGATCGAGTACTACACGGGGCGTTCTATCAAGAAAATCCTGAAGTCATTATTAAAAAACTATCTCAGTTAGGCGCCAAGGTGACGCTGCATGAAAAAAATAATTTTGGACAATCCATTTTGCACATCGTCTCTGAGCTCGGGAAAACCCAATGTTTTCAAGCACTAGTAGATGAAGGAGCCGATATCAATCAAACCAATACGAATGGCAAAACACCTCTTTTTATCGCAGCTCAGAATGGTCATCTTGGTATACTGCACGCACTGATCGCAGCAAAAGCAGATGTCAATAAATATGATAGGTATGGTCAAACAGCACTTCATCGTGCATCTCAAGCTGGCCATCTTGCTGTCGTTGAGACACTCATCGCGGCAGGAGCGGTTGATATGTATGATGTTAACGGCAACACACCCCTTTATCTTGCAGTTAAACCTGGTCATCTTGCCATAGTTCAAGCGTTGATTAACGCAGGAGCCAATGTCAACACTTCTTCTAATGACCGCGAAACAATACCGCTTTTGACCGCATCTAAATCTGGTCATCTTGGTATCGTTCAAGCACTGATTAAGGCAGGAGCAGATCTCAAGAAATATAATTCCGATGGTCAAACAGCGCTTCATTTTGCAGCTAAATTTGGTCATCTTGCTATAGTCAAAGAACTAATTAAGGCGGGAGCAGATCTCAACAAACATAATGCCTATGCTAAAACACCACTTTTTATCGCCTCTCAATATGGCCATCTTTCTGTGGTTCAGGCACTGATAAGTGCAGGCGCAGAGGTAATCAAGAATACCTTCTCTGCCGAATACTCTCCGCTTTATATTGCAGCTGAAGATGGTCATCTCGACGTCGTTCGAGAACTCATTGCTGCAGGAGCCAAAATAGACTTCGTTTTACCCCCTCTCATTAAGCGCATGTTCAGTGGACTTACCGACCATCAACTTGTGTTAAAACTCATGCTCATGGAATATTTTGAAGGAAGCGTGGAATGCCTCTCGTGTCCAAATCCCAGACGACATGACCCGACTCGAACTCATCGAGATTTAGTCCATCAGCTCATGTATTTATTTTTCTTGAATTTTGAAGACAAGAAAAAAAGGGGCTCAGCATTTTCTCGGAAGATCGCAGAGGTTTTTGTTCATTTTGGGATAACGCCTAAAGTTCTTTCACAAGAGATTGCTGAACTTAAAGATCCTATTCTAAAGCTTAAAATTCTCGATAAAATTTTATTCAAAGATCCAAAAGACAAAAGCTCTTTTGCTCATCAATGTTTTTGGAGAACCAGATTTTCTTTCCGAAAATTCGTGCATCCAAAAGTTTTTAAGAGGTTGACCGAACAACGAAAAGCCCTATTAGAGGACTTTCCGGGATTACTCCCTCACCTCAAGAGAACTCAGATGCAAGAGCGAGCACTTGAAGGGTCTAGCACCGCCCGGACGGCTCTATTATTAATGGGCAGAGATCCCGCCGAACCTCATGCAGGAGGGATTTGTGGTGCAGGCGCGGGCGCGGGTAGCACATAAAAACATCAGAACACTCAACATCAATCTTTAAGTGCTTTAGCTTTTCTGTTCTGATTGAAAAAAAACCTGCCATAAAAGCGTGACCACCAACAGAATAATGCCCAGGCACATCCAGATCGTACCAATCATTTTGAAACCATGAGAGAAAAAATGAAACCCTTCTAATGCCGGCGTGCCAGGAGCGGGAACGATAAAGTGCGAGAGTCTTTCCGTCGTCAGAGCGCCCAAACCAATCGCCAACTGACACATCCCCATCATGATTCCATAGAGACTCGGCGCGCCATAAATAAAAACTATTTCATAAGCAATCGGCGCTAATAACATTTCAGCACCACTCAGAATGGCATAGATCAGGATGACCCAGGCGGTTGAAAGATTACCATTCGGATTTAACACAGAGGCGACCCATAATAACCAAAACCCAAAGCCCATGAAAAAAATGCCTGAATAAATCCAAATATTCGGCAAAAAAGACTTTTTAGAAAATTTTAAGCCTGCAAAAATCAGACCTCCAATAATCAAATTAAAAAATGGATTGAGCATAAAATAGGTCGCTGAAGGAATATCAAACCCCATAAAGGCTTTATTCACATGGTCTTCAATAAAGACCGTAAGAATATCTGGCTCGCTGTTATATAAAATAAAAAACAGAACCGTCACGATCGTCAAAAATATAAAATCTAATAAGCCTCTAAAATGAAAATTTTCTTCTTTTTTTTCTAATTTTTTACCTAAATAGAGCAAATATCCCACGGTCAAAATAGAAACTCCGATCAGAAAATAATCTGCCAAAAACGGCGCATACAGCAATCTATCCACCAGCACAATCACTAAAATTAGGAAAAAAACTGGCCATATTTTCTGAAACCACTTTTGATGTTTTTTCTGCTTCAAAAATAATAGGCTCGGTGACAAGACATAATTAAATAAAACAAATAACACCCCTAAAAATAACATTCCAAACAGAAAATTATTTCGATATTGCAAAGGATTTCCCCACAATCCAGAGAGCCCCACTCCGAGAACTCCTCCAATATTCATGCTCATATAATTCAACACAAAATCAGAATGGGAGCGCTCCGCATGATGCTTCCCTCGTTGCAAATTCTGACCAAAAATCGAAATCACGCAGGGCGAAATTAAGCCATACCCGACGATTAAGAGGGCCAATGAAAAAATTAAAAAATAGGTCTGATGAAAATACAACCCCAAGGATCCAAGCCCAGCCAGCAGAACGCCAAAATTCACCCCAGTTTTATACGAGGTTAACCTTCCCCCAAAGAGCCCCCCCATAATCGAAGAGCAATATAACAACGCAATAAAAGTCGTCAGAAGCTCGACGGAATAAAGCCTAGAAAAACCAAAGACTTTTTGAAAAGTTAACGTCAAAATCGACAACGAACTGGCAATCGCTGCGGTCAACAACACCACCATCAATAATAAAATAATGCTATTTCTGCCATTTTTATGAAGAGTTTCTGATTCTTTCTGCGGTGAAGGATTTAAATGATTTAAATCTTTTTCAGCGTGATTCTCAGAGAGTTCCGAAGATAAAGCAGGATCAATAATGGGATGCAGCAAATTCACTGAACAATTCTCTTAATATTTGGGTTTTATATCCCTCAAGAATACCCATTTCAGGAGTTCGCGAAAACATCCCAATCATTTTATTTGAGAATTTTATCTTATTGACGGACTCGTGAAACTTTGGCCCCTAAGCTTCTGAGCTTTTCTTCTAGATAGGCATAGCCACGATCCAAATGATGCGTGCCGTCAATTTTAGTTTTCCCCGTCGCCACAAGCCCGGCAATCACTAAGGCGGCAGCGGCTCTTAAATCCGTCGCATGCACAGGGGCTGCAGAAAGTTTTAATTTTCCGGTCGCTTCAGCAATATTTAATTTGAGGCCAATCTCCGCACCAAAACGACGAAGCTCTGGAACATGCATCATGCGATTTTCAAAAATGCGTTCTTCTATCGTCGATACGCCCTCTGCAATACACGCCAAGGCCATCATTTGGGCCTGAAGATCCGTCGCAAACCCTGGGAAAGGCTCTGTGACAAAACTCACCGCTCGAGGTCGGGTTTTCATGATTAGACCAATCCCTTCTGGATTGACGGTAATTTTTGCACCAGATTCTTCCAACTTATCAATTAATTGTCCCAAGTGCGCTCTGATCGCCCCTTTAATAAACACATTCCCCTGAGTGGCGCAGGCTGCAATTAAATAAGTCCCGGCTTCAATACGATCAGGAATAATCTGATGCTGAGCGCCGTGAAGCTTTTCAACACCTTCTATGATCACCGTGCGGGTTCCAGCCCCCGTAATTTTTGCTCCCATTTTATTGAGCAGCACCGCTAAATCTTCGACCTCAGGTTCAGCCGCCGCATTATGCAAAATGGTTTTCCCTTTGGCCAAAGTCGCCGCCATCATGACATTTTCGGTTCCCGTAACCGTCACTTCTCGGAAATGAATTTCTGCCCCTTGCAGGCCAGTACGCTTTGTTTTCGCAATAATAAAACCATCTTCAATGCTAAATTCTGCGCCCATCTGTTTTAAGGCATCAATATGCATATCAATGGGACGAGAGCCGATCGCACATCCTCCTGGATAGGCCACTTTCGCTTTATGAAATCTGGCCAATAAAGGGCCTAAAACGACAATAGATGCTCGCATCGCCCGAACTAAATCATAAGAGACTTCACGAGAGCGAATTTTCGAACCATCTACCGCGACTCGATTGTTATCTAACAACGTGACCATGGCACCCAAATCTGAAAGCAAAGTCATCATGGTCGAGACGTCTTTAAGATGAGGAACATTAGATAATTCGACCCAGCCATCCGTCAAAATAGAGGCTGCAAAAAGCTTCAATGCTGAGTTTTTAGCCCCCGACACTGAGATTTTACCTTTGAGACGCTTACCACCTTTAATAATTAATTTATCAGTCATTTTTTTTATCTTCCAAGTTCGCCCACTCTTCTGGGGTATAGGTTTTTAAAGCGATGGCATGGATGCGACCATCCATGATGTCTTGTGAAAGAGCAGCATAGACCAGCTGAGTCCGTTTTACACGACTTTGATTTGTAAAAAGTTCACTAATAACAATTACTTGGAAATGAATTTCATCATCACTCTCCACGATCACTTGAAGAGAAAGATCTCTTGAAGGCGCTGATAAAGCAGATAATACCGCATGAGAATTCATCGAACTCTCGATTAATTCTCGAATTAATTTTTGAACAGGCTTCACAGATTCGACCGACATCATCACTCTCAACTTCCTTCTAGCGGCGCGGATCCTAACGAGTGAATCAAACAGAAACAACCTAAAATCAGAGGGTTTTGGAATATTTTAAATAATTCAAGCTATTTAAATTCAGGCCATTTAAATTCAGACTAAAAGCTTCGCCCTGTCTATCGATGCTATATCGATGCTATCCCTCATTTTGGCGTTTTTTATCTGTCGTTTTTTATGTTTTCTCTGCTAAAAGCGACTGAGCCCAATCACTATATCACCCTGCTTTTTTGATGCGAAACCCGAGGTGAAACCCAAGATAAAAGAATTGATTTGCTATAAATTTACATAAAAAAACTTATTATTTTTAATAATAAATCGTTAATAATCTGTATATAAAATAAACACGCCCCTACAAAACAAAAATAAAATTAAGGAGCTACTTATGTCATTTGCAATTTATGAGCCAACTCATCATTACGATATTTGCTCAGCAACAGATTTCCCTGACATGTTTGATATGGATGGAATCTTCGGAGATCCCATCGATGCTGAAGGTTTCAATGGCGTGGAACTTTATCGTCCAGCTTTGGATCAAGAAACGAGGATCAACCATATTGTTTCTACAAGCAAGTCGACAGAAGAGGCGCACAAGCTTTTCCGTCAAAACATGGATCTTTTTTCTTATGTAGATAATTTAGGCTTCAACCTTTTAGCTTTAGTTATTGCAGCATCACCAGTCTTCCCCCACAATACGCAAGCTGCTGATGCAGTGTTAGCGATCCAGCCAGATCAAATCAATGGAACCGGTAACGCTTTCAGTCATTTTTCTAGGATTAACAACTTTATGACCGCGGACTATCTGATCATGAAAGGCTTTCATGACGAAAGCTTAATTCGTGAGCACTTAGCACGAAAAGAAGAGGCGCTTGCTCGTCTAGCACGTGTAGACCACGCCGACAGTGCTTCAATGCCAATGTAAGAAAATCATAAATAAATCTTTTTCGAGGGTTTTATTTTAGGAGAAAAGCTTATCTTCAGTCTCTAAAGATAAGCTTTTTTTTTGACCGTTATGAAATATAAAAGAATGCCTAACGCATTTCGGGATCAAGAGTTTGAGTGCCCATACGTTTTTTTTCTTCACATACCTTCAGAAAAGGGCAAAGTTCCAGACTATAGATCTGAGACATCTTCTCAAAAGAGGGAGCACCGCTTGATCCGAACTGGATATTTTTCAATATATCTATTGCAAGAATGTAAAACTGTGAGGCCACTTGATACTCTTGCTTCGCAAAAAGCAAGTTTGCTTGAATTCGTAAGCAGGCCAGAGAATAGGCAGCGCTTTTATCAATCAGAGGTTTATTACTTTCGTACAGGTTTCTGAGGTCTTCCAAAATTTGATCAATTTCTCGAGTAGAAGCAGGAACGCCTGCTTTTCCTTTTACATAAACACCACTCATTCGCTTTGTGAGAAAGGTGATGGATTCAGCAACGCTAGGTCCAGAATAATAAGACATGTTTTATTACTTAAAAAAATGCTACTTAATAAAAAGATAAATAATAGGATTTACTGCTGAATGCAATGCCCCCCTGATGACTCATTCCCGCTTGACCTGTCCACTGCCCAACAGACTGGACTTTCTGTCTATAAAAAAATTTCGCATCCCGGGTTATTCTCAACTTTGACGATTCACAGCCACATCACACAAGGCCAACATCGCTCTTTTCGCCTGGGAATCAGGCAAAGAAGTCAGTGTTGATTTGGCCTTTTGGGCTTCCTCTCGAGCTCGCTGATAACAATATGCTAAGGCTCCCGAGGTCTTCACAGATTCCGCAATAAAATCAAAATATTGATCCGAACCTAGCGTAATGGCGTCTCTAATTTTCGACGCTTGTTCTTTAGAACCATGCTGCATGACATAGATTAAAGGCAGGGTTGGATTCCCTTCTCTTAAGTCATCCCCAGGCTTTTTGCCTATCGTTTTTTCATCGCCAATATAATCCAAGACATCATCAATAATTTGAAAAGCATTGCCAATATAACGGCCATAATCCCGCAAGGTCTCACGGAATTTTAAAAACTCGGTATTTTGATGAATCACGGCAGGAAGCTCACAGGAAGCTTCAAACAACTTTCCTGTTTTGTGATAAATCACTTCAAGATATTTTTCTTCGGTCACTTCAGGATTTTTACAATTTAGTAATTGCAGGACCTCTCCTACAGAAATCTTATTTGTAGTCTCTGCCATCACGTCAAGCACCCCCATATATGCAGTACACACCATCATCTGAAAGGCGCGGGAATATAAGAAATCTCCCGTTAAAACACTCGCAGAGTTCCCAAAGGCGGCGTTGGCGCTGGGTTGTCCGCGACGTAAATTAGATTCATCGACGACATCATCATGCAATAACGTTGCGCTGTGAATAAATTCAATAATGGCAGCAACCAACACATGATTCTTCCCGCTATAACTCAAGGCTTTTGCAGATAAAAGCGTTAATAACGGACGAAGTCGTTTCCCACCGTTATTAATCAAATAATGACCTATTTCAGAAATCAGCGGCACTTTAGAATTCAGCTCATCTAAGATCAGCTGATTCGTTGCTGAAAAATCTTCACGAACCAATGCGGTGATTTCTTCTATCGTCATTTCTATCGTTTCTATCATTTCTGTCGTGACATCAGGGGTAGACTGCATGAAAACTCTAAGCTTGAGAAAAAGTGCGCGGATGCTAATGGAGTGGTTTACCTGCATCAAGTAAAAATTTCTCCATATTTTAATATTTTAAATTAAATCCTTTGCTCGCTACTTTTTGCTGATTTTTCCGTTCTGATAACGCGCAATAATAAAGGGAATTGCCGGAAGAGCGGAGACTAAAATACCCATACAAACCATCCAAGCATAATGTCCTGCACTCCCAACATTAATGCCATCAGGAGGAAAAAATCCTATCGAAAAAGTCGCCACGCTGCCAATCATCCCTAAGCCCCCGACACACGCCGTGCCCCATTTTCCTCCAGGAATGCGATACCCTGATTTGGGTTTATTTTTAAATCTGAGTCGAATACCTGCAGAAAACATCAAGACATACATCACCATATAAAGCTGGGCAGCCAAGACGTTTAGATACCAATAGGAAGCGTTAATACTAGGCAATAAGACAAAGGCTAAAAGGCAAAGAGTCACCACACCGCCTTGAATAAATAATAAATTCTGAGGCGCGCCATATTTATTTTCTTTCACTAAAAACTGGGGAAAATGCCCTTGCATCCCGGCATAGTGCAAGCCTCTTGTCGGGGCGATGAGCCAGTTATTGAGACCACCTAATCCCCCCAAAATTAAAGCTAATGCTAAGAATGGAAGAATCCCATGCAGATGATAGGCCGTAAAGAACACATCAAAAGCCTGCATTAATCCGGCGATAAAGCTCAACTGATCAGAGGGAATCACGAGCGCAATCGACAAGGCTCCGAGCGTCAACGTAATTAAAATAAAAACTGTAGAAATTAATAACGCTTTGGGGAAGGTTCTTTCAGGATCTTTCGTCTCTCGAACATGAATCGTTGCAATTTCCATCCCACACATCGACAGCATCACGCCGGCCAACGTAATCCATAAACTCGGATGCGCAAAATTCGGAATCAGTGCAGCTGGATGCAAATCCACATGCAAAGGCTTGCCGGAAAAAAACCACACCACCCCCATTCCTATAATCAATGCCATCGGAAGAACCAATCCAAAAAAAGCACAGGTATTCGCCACCCAACTTGAGCTCTTCATGCCTAATAGATTTAAAAAAGTCACCGCCCAAAACGCCACCAGAATAAAGCTGCCCAAAAAAAGTTTATTTTGAACCAAACTCGGATGAATCAGATAAGCAACCGTTCCCGCGATATAGGCTAATAAAGCCGGGTAATAAACGACGTTAGAAATCCACTGAAACCAAATGGCAATAAAACCAGCGGGCTTTCCAAACGCCTCCGTGACCCATCGATAAATTCCGCCCTGCCCCTCTTTAGCCTGAGAGGCAAGCTCTGCAGAAATTAACCCCGAAGGAAGCAAGAAAAAAAGCGCGGCCACCAGAAAGAATGCGATGATATCACTGCCAAATAAGGCCGTTGCGGGAAGATTACGAATGCTATCGACCGACCCCACCGTAATCATCACTAAGCTGAACACTCCTAAAAACGCTTTTTTACTCATGACATCACCCTGTTTTTCCACATACTCTCATTTTTTAAAGCGGCGGAGCTTACCAGCAAATATTCGAAGGTCCTATCAACTCAATGGTCAAATTAATGGTCAAGTTAATGGTCAACTTATATGATCTATTTATATGCTCTATTTATATGCTCTATTTATATGCTCTATTTAATGATCAACTCAAAAGAGAAGACTCAGACGCTTTCAAGACCCCATTCATATCACTCATATTTTTAACAGAGGGAATATCCGTTCCTCGATGTTTTTGCAACAATCTTCCGCATCCAATCGAAACCCATTTTGCCTCTGCATCGGCTTCAGCAGGAGGACAACGAAAGGTTTTATGAGCATTCTTGGCGCCGGCCTCTCCCCCATAAATCAAACGCTCCGCCATCAAGCCTACAAAAACTGGCTTTGGTCTTGGTTTTGATTTTGATTTTGATTTTGGTTTTGCACGCGACCCCTTTTCCGTCTTTTTGCTCCGCCTTGGATTCAGAGCTCCCATTGCAAAGATCAAAGGCATCTCTGCTGAGCCTTCTTTTCTCGACGAAGTTTCAAGCAAAGCACTTAAACAATACAGTGTTTTCACTGCAAACTCTGTTTCTTCTGGAGATAAAGGTAACGCCCCGGCACCCAAAGAAAATTCAGGAGGTTCTAATTCTCTTGCTCTTCTGGCATCAGCACTCGTGACCGCAGGGACAGGCGTCGAAGCCGCACTCAACTGCAATCCTGAAAAGCCAGCCAACAACTCTTCACTCTCTCGAAAAGCACCAGAAGCACCAAACTTCTCTGTGGCTGCCTGAGGACCAGGAATCTTAAATAAATCTTTCACCGAAGATGCTTCCCCCGCTTGAGGCTCTTCAGAGTCAGAAACGACATCAACCGCGTGAGTTTCTTCTTGCGCCCCAAGAGAAGCTTCTGGGGAAGCTGCATCACCTATACCCGGGGAACCCGCAGGAACTGCGATTCGAAATCCGTAGGCCACGCCGGAGTGCGGCCCCGCTCCAGCACCTGCCATGCAGACGTCGGGTAATGTTAATAATCCTGATAATGCGGATACTGCTGAAGAATTTATTGATGACATTTTTTATTCCCTTTATTTTTGATAAAAATTTTTTTAATTTTTTATTTAAATAATTTAAATAAATTAAATAATTCAAGTACAGAGTGAAAATTGCGCTTAAAAAAACTGCTTTTAGAATTCTCTAACCAAATCCAATCCACTGTTTTCTGCCCTAATTTCTGCCTGTTTTGATTGACAGGATGATCATGTAAAAACATCTGCATTTCCGTCATCCAGCGCCGCCACTTCGAAGAATCTGGTCCAAAGGGCATATATCCCGCCATCTCTCGACCGACAATTTTTTTGAATGGATAGGTCTTTAGACCCTTTAGACCCTTTAGACCCTTTAGATCCTTTAGATCCTTCACCCCTGCTTTTATTTCCCATACCCATGGATTAATCCATTGAAGCTGCCCTGCAAGCAGGGGCTGACTTATTTTAAACACATCGACCATTAACTCTCGACTCTCGGCTTCTGACAAATCTTCCAGCCCTTGAGTTCCCCAGCAAAAAATGCCACGCATTCCGGCTTCAGCATGCATTAAATACAACTTCACTAAGCTACCCCTAGAATTTTATGCAGCTGAATCTGAAATCTCACGGGAAGTTGGTCGGCCAAGATCCAGTCCGCTAATGTTTTGGCGGGAAGTTCCGTCGCACTGGGTGAAAATAGAACCGTCCCCTTTCTCCAAAGCTCATGATTTTTTAATTGCTCAACACTCCAGTCGTAATCTTCCCGATGACAAATCACAAATTTAAACTCATCTCGCGGGGTCATATGCGCTAAATTTTCCCATAGATTGCGATGAGATTCTTGGGATCCGGGAGTTTTAATATCCAAAATTTTAATCACTCTAGGATCAACTTCTGAAACATCTAACGCTCCACTGGTTTCGAGAGACACCTGATAACCCTGATCACAGAGTGCTTTTAATAAAATTAAACAATTTTTTTGAGCTAAGGGCTCGCCTCCCGTCACTGTAATTTTGGGCTTGATATGCTTTTCATATTTGGAAATTTCTTGAAAAATCTCTTCCAAACTTAATTTTTTTCCCCCAGAAAAAGCATATGCCGTATCGCAATATTGGCAACGCAGGGGACATCCTGTCAGACGAATAAAAACCGTCGGCCAGCCCATCAAACTGGTTTCCCCTTGTAAAGAATAAAAAATTTCTGTAATCCGAAGCATCTGAAGCTCCCCTATTTACTTATTTAATTACTGATTTAATTAAGCTGAGATTTAATTTTGAGATAAGCGGCAAAAATACCATGAATCTTGCCGAAATCCGAGCCATTTAATAGACGCGACTCAAGCCGCACATCAAGAGCGCTATCGAGAGATAGATGCCGCAATAAATTTGGGTATAATCCGCCCACTTTTTGCGAGAAATAACCACGGGTCAGGGCATTTATGGATAAAGCTTATGGATAAAGCGATAACGAACAATTCCCCTCAGGAGAGCCAGCGCTCAAGAGAATCTCTGCCAGGGAGTTTAAAAGAGCCTCTCACAACACCTCATACGCTTGCCTCAGACGGCCTTGCAAAAAATGGCGCTCATACGGCCTATGCGGAAATTCCCCTGAAAAAAGTCGGCCCCATCAAAATCAAAGGCCCCCTGCTGGAAGGAGAATATTCGGTCCCGCTGGCGACGTATGAAACTCCGCTCTGGGCTTCTTGTAACCGGGGCGCCAAAATCTCAAGACTGACTGATGGCATCCAAGTCATTTGCACTCATGAGTGCATGACGCGATCTGTTTTAGTTGAAGGCCCTTCGGCACTCGAGGTTCAAAAATGCGTTTTTGCTTTAGACACCCTCGAATCTTTTAAAAACTTGAGCCTCACGGTTCAACAGACCAGCCGTTTCGCAACCCTTCAAAAAATCAGTTTCCACCCGGTGGGACGACAATTATTTATTCGTATTGAAATTTATTCTGGCGATGCCTCAGGGCATAACATGGCCACCAAAGCCGCGGAAAAAGTTTTAAATGAAATATTAAAACATCACCCTACCTTGAATTATGTTTCGCTTTCCGGAAATGCCTGCTGCGACAAAAAAGTCTCTGCCATTAACAGCATTTTAGGACGCGGCCGATCCATGATTGCGGAAATTCAAATTCCTCGAGCCTTAGTCCTGAAGCATTGCCGCACGACCCCTGAAAAACTCTGCGATATTAATCTCAAAAAGAATTTATTAGGCAGTCATATGGCCGGCAGCCTTCGATCAGCAAATGCGCACGTTGCCAATACT